>Ga0070660_100002027_pt1 | contig 13965 bp, 13 predicted proteins | sample KBSC33metaG_FD_64670 | JGI IMG/M metagenome (GOLD analysis project Ga0070660, IMG submission 64670) | Corn rhizosphere microbial communities from Kellogg Biological Station, Michigan, USA - KBS C3-3 metaG | ecosystem: Host-associated > Plants > Roots > Rhizosphere > Soil ... | reverse complement strand
CGCTGCTCCACCGCCCGCATTTGCCGTTCGCGTTCGTGCTGGAAGCGGTTGCTGCAGGGCGACTGGTCCGCCAGCGACCTGCCCGCGGCGGACGGGAGTGTCCCGACCAGGAACGTCCTCGATGTCAGACTTGTCGTCCGCGAAGGATTCGTGGCCGCCCTCAGCACGATCCCGAACCGGTAGCACCCGAGCGGCAGCGGCGCGGCCAGCTTGAAGTTCAGGCCCGGCCGATACGACGCCTTGGCAGTGCCGATCAGGGACGCGACGGTCCTCGCGCCCTCGCCGTCGGGCCCGAAGACGCGCTGCAGCCGAGCGGTGTAGGTGGCGTCCTCGCCGACCGTCAGGCTCGTCCAGACCCCTCTCGTACCGGCCGGCTTGTCGATCGGTTGCGAGCCCGGACCCGAGCCCGGGCCGCCGAAGATCCCTCGCGCGCCGATCACCTCGGTCGTGTGCGACCACCTCTGCGGCACACCGTAGACGCCGCCTTGGCAGGTGCCCTGGGCTGAGGCGATCTTCGCCTTCATGCCCGCGTACGAACGTTTCGGGGTGAAGTCGGCGAAGAGGTTGCCCGACTGGAACCCGGTTGAGATCCCGGGGTCGTCGATCAGTGGAAACCACAGCACCGTCTTAACCGCGGGATCGCAGGCGCCGATCTCGGCGAGCTCGACGTGATTCACCGACTGCTCCGCCTCGCTGATCGGCACGACGTTCTCGGCCGTGCCGTCGTAACCGGGCTCGTGGCCCGTGACCACGGTCTGCTCTCCCGCCTCGTCCAGGTCGATCGAAAGACTCTGGGGGGCGTCGCGCGACGCCGTCACACCTTCGGACTGCTCGGTCACCGTCGGCTGATTCGTGCCGTTGAACGCGTCCCACAGCGCCTGCTTGATGCGATCGAGGTCGGCGGCTCCAGCCTGTGGCCACGGGAACTGCTTCGAGAACGGTTCCGTGTCCTGGACCGGCGGATACGGATGGAAGTTGAACTCGTCGAAGATCGGCTTCGTCCGGCCCGACGCCCTGTACGCGTCGCCCAGGTACTTGATGAACCACACGGGTGAGTGGCTGGGGTTCGATGCGGCCCCCGCCTGGTCGTTGCCACGCGAGGAGATCGACGGGCCCCAGACGATCGAGTCCGGCCGGACAGTCTTGAGCGCGTCGTAGGACCGCGCAAGCGTGTGCTCGTAGTCGGTGGCGGCCGCGTCCTTCCCGTCCACGTACTGCGGCTGCCAGAAGCGGTTGACGTTCGGCTCGTTGCCAACGATGAAGTCCTGCACGTCGGGGAACGCCTGGCCGACCAGGCCGGCAAACTCCGCGAACTGCGATTGCGCGACGGCGTTCGATCCGATCGCGTTCGGTTTCGCCGGATAGAGCGCGAGGATGGGTCGCACGTTGTTCAACTTGGCGCAATCGATCGCCAACTGCAGCTCCGCCTGGAATGGGATCACCGTCGGCGTGCCCGCGTCCCACTGGATCGTCATGCGCACGTCCTGGTAGCCGATGTCTGCGGCCGATGTCCACCAGACGTCGCCGCACGGGTGGAATTTCGGCCAGTCGTCCGCGACGCCGTAACGCATCGGAGCGGCGCCGGCCGAGCCGACAGTCGTCAGTACCGCACCCGCCAGGGCTGCGGCAAGAACGCTCTTCGATGTTGTCCTCTTCCTAGGGGTGAGGCGCGGGCGACTGAGCACGTGCTAGTCGTTCTAGAGCGTCCATCAGCTTCCCTGCCCCGAAGCGGACCGGGTCGTCGGCCGGCAGACCGGTCTCCGCCTCGGTTTCCTCGACGGCGCGGCGGGCTTCCGCCTCGTCGAGGTCGCGCGTGTTCAGTGCGATCGCATGCACCTTCGCCGGCCGTGCGAGCAGGCTCATGCGCGCGTGCAGGTCGGCCACGTCGGCCAGCGGTGGGATCACAAAGCGCTCGTCGCCCTCGACGAACCGCTCGCCTGCCTTGTGACAGAGGACGTAGCCGTGCGGCGCCGAGCCGTGGATCAGCCCGAGCGTGACGCCGGAGTAGTACGGGTGGAGCAACGAGCCCTGTCCTTCGACGAGCAGCAGCTCACCCCCACGCTCGACTCCTTCGACGACGAGCTGCTCGGCGGCGCCGGCGATGAAATCGGAGACGACTGCGTCGACGGAGATCCCCCAACCGGCGATCGCGATCCCGGTCTGCCCCGTCGGCACGAATTCGCTCTTGATGCCGCGACTGCGCGCCTCCCGATCGAGCTCGAGCGAGACGGTCATCTTCCCGATCGCGCAATCCGAGCCGACGGTCAGGACCGTCGTCGCGCCGTGCGTCAGGTTCGCGCCCGTCGGCACGTTCAGCCCGGGCGGCGGCTTGCGGAGGTCCCGCAGCTCGACGCCGTGCTCGTGCGCAAGCTCGACGAGCTCGGGGTCGTCCGAGACGAACTCGTGCAAGCCGCTCTCGAGGTCGAGCCCGGCGCGGATGGCGTCCTTCAGCAGATCGCGCCAGAGCGGCGGGAAGCGCCCGCCCGTCGTCGCGACACCGACCAGAGCCGTCGTCGGCTCGTACTGGCGCGCCTCTTCGACACTGCGCACGACCGGGAACCCGTCCTGCGTGTCGCCTGCCGCCCGCTCCGAGTCGAGGATCGCAACAATGCTCTCGGGGCGGTAACGGATCACCCCACGCGCGGTCTTGCCGTGGTGTGCGTCCGCAGAGAGGCCCTCCGCGAGGATGAGCAGCCTACGCGGGTTCGACGCCAAGTCCCGGGCGAGTCGAAGGGCGCTGCACGCCGTCGACGAAGTCGACGCCGCGCCACGGGTCCTCGGCGAGCAGGAGATTGCCGTCGAGGTCCACGTGGTCCATCAGGCTCGAGATGTGCGCGCCGGCAGCGATGCCGAGCCCGGACTCGACCATGCAGCCGAGCATCACACCGAGACCGAGCGCGCGGGCGGCGTTTGCCATGCGCACACCTTCACGGATGCCGCCCGACTTGGCGAGCTTGATGTTGATGCCGTGCGCGCGCTCCGCGCACGCAGCGACGTCGGCGAGCGTGTGGCAGTCCTCGTCGACGTAGATCGGCACCGGCGAGCGCTCCCTCAGCTTCGGTCCGTCGGGGTCGCCGGCCTTCAGCGGCTGCTCGCAATACTCGACATCCAGCTGCGGGATCACCTCGAGCGCCTCGTCGAGCGTCCACGCTTCGTTCGCGTCGCACATCAACGGCAGGTCGGTCGCCGAGCGCACCGCCTTGACCCGCTCGACGTCGAGGCCGTCGAAGCCGCCGAGCTTCAGCTTCAAGCGCCTGAACCCCCGGCCGGCGATCTTCTCGGTGCGCCGCGCCATGTCGTCGGGGTCGCCGAGCCAGATCGTCCACGATGTCGGCGGTCCGACGGGGCGCACGCCGAGCAGCTGGTACACGGGCCGCCCCGTCAGCTTTCCCTGCAGGTCATAGAGCGCTCCGTCGACCGCGGCCCGTGCCGCCTGCTCGCCGGGCGGCAGGTTGTCGAAGATGTCGTCGAGCGCGAAGGGGTCGTCGCCGAGCGTCACCTGCTCGAGCCACGCGAGCGCCGAGGCCGCCGACTCGTCGTAGCGCTCGATCGGAGCAGCCTCGCCGTAACCGGTGGCGCCGTTGTGTGTGATCTCGACCTGGACGACGTCGGCCTCGTCCTCCGACCCGCGCGAGATCGTGAACGTCTCGGCGAGCCGCAAGGTCACCTTCTGCGCGGCGATCTGCATGGGGCCAACACTAGTGACCGTTCGTGGTCGTAGCTCGGGGAGCGAGCGCCGCAGTGGGGACTGCAGAGCACCCGAAGAGGGGAGTCCGAGTCGCCCGCTCGCCGGTATCGTCGCGTTGTCTTCTGCGGCTCCATACGAAAGTAAGGGGAGAACCGCATTGAGGCGTCAGTTCGAAGACCACCTTGCCGGCACGCTCGGTCGCCTGCCCGTCGCCGAGGACGTCGTCGCCGAGGTCGAACGTCAGATTGTCGACGAGCGCCTGAACATGCTCGGAAGCGTTGCCGTCGATGCGAGCGCGTCGATCGTCGCCCGACAGCACGTGGCTTTACGCGGTCAGAGTGACGGCGAGTGACAGGTGTGACCGGCGAGGTCGAGCGCTCGCGAGAAGTTGAGCCGGGGAGTACGAGGGTTGCGGCTCCCCTCATCTCACCCGGCTCACAAAAAACCGTAGACCCTGCAGAGGGGCCAACTGACCCCTCGTGTGGGGGATAACTCGGAGCTTCTGCACAGATGGACTCGGGGAGTATTTGCCAGGCGATTCTGTCGTAACCTGCCGGTTGCTGGTGGCGCGGTTGACCACCGGCGTGGATAACTCCTCGCCGTCAAAACTTCGAATCGGGCGCCGTCAGCCCGGGCGCCGAACGACCTCGGTGGGAGCGATGCGCGGCCGCCCGAATATGTCGGAGCCGCCGCTCACGGTAGTCGCGGCCGTTCGGAGTGTGTTCCAGGCCGCTGCTAGATTGGCGCGGCTGCACGCACCGCGCCCGTAGCTCAGGGGATAGAGCGCTCGCCTCCGGAGCGAGAGGTCGCAGGTTCGAATCCTGCCGGGCGCATCACCGCCACACCGCGTCGCTGAACGGTTTGCGTGTCTTGCGGCTTCGCCGTGTCGTGCATGTCGAGTGCCCGGTGCGAGAGTGATGCAAGATTCGCGCCGCTAGGCGGACGCATTATGGGTATCCCGTCCAACCCGGCGCGCGACGTGAGCCGACCGCCGGTCGGATCAGCCGCGGTGCACGACCTCGCAGTTCTTCGCCACTTTGTCGATCGGGTCGGCGTAGACGACATCGCGACCCGTGCCGCAGTCGATCGTGTCCTTCAGGTGATCACGCACCCGGATTGTGTCGTTGCCCGGGCCGCCGAACAGCTTGTCCGCTCCGGCGCCGCCGATTAAGACATCGTTCCCGAGGGCGCCGTAGAGCGTGTCGGCGCCCGCGCCGCCGTTCAGGATGTCGTTGCCTCCGTCGCCGTTGAGCACGTCGTTTCCGCCACGACCGTTCAGCACGTCTGCATAGGCGGTCCCGGTCAGGTGATCCGCGCCGCCGGTTCCGTTCAGGGTCTTCCCGTTCGGCACCGGCGGGTTGGGCGGCGGCGGTGGGCCTGACGTTGTCCCGACCTGCACGGTGACTGTTGCCGAGTTGTCCGACGGATCCGCCTCGCGGTCGCTCGTTGCGGCCGCAGTGATCGTCTGGGTGCCTGAGCCGGAGACGATCACGTTGAACTTGACTGGGGTGGAGCTCGCGTTCGGGATGTAGTCGAGGTTGCAGTCGATCGCAGTGGCGCCGGTGCATCCCGAGCCACGCTCGTAGTAGGGCGTCCCGATGAGCTTCATTGTCGACGGGAGCGTGAACGTCAGGTGCGTCTGCAAGGCGCCCGCACCGCCGAGGTTGTCGACCGTCAGCGTGAAGTCGACCTCCGTGTCGGGAGCCGGAGTGGTGTTCGATACGGACGTCCAGCGGAGGCGCAGGTTCGGCACCGAAGTGCCCCCACCACCACCACCACCACCACCGCCGCCGCCGCCGCCGCCTCCGCCGCTCGAGCCGGTCACGGTCGCGGTCTGGTCGGACGTGTTCCAGACGGTGCGACCTCCGTACTGCTCCCCGACTGCGGCCCGCAGGGTCGAGCCGGCGTCTGCGCCGGCGACAGTGTAGGTCGCTGCCGTTGCGCCCGCGATCGGCGCGCATCCCCCTGCAGGATCACAGCGGAGCCACTCGTGCGTGAAGGTCGAGGGTGCGTTCTGCCATGCGCCGCCGGTGACGTTGAGCGTCGATCCGACGGCGGCCGTACCCGAGAGGACGGGAAGACTTGTCGGATACGGCGTGGCCGGCGCGACGACGGCGCTCGATGTGACGCTGGCCGATCCGCTCCCGTTGGCATTCGTGGCCGTGACGGTCAGCTTGAGCCTCGACCCCAGATCGGCCACGGTGGGCTGGTACCCCGTGCTTGTTGCGCCGGCGATGTTCGTGCACGACCCGCCGCCGGAATCGCAGCGCTGCCACTGGAGCGCGAACTTGATCGGAAGGGCACCGGTCCAGCCGCTCCACGGCTCGTCCACGGCGCCCCCGACGCGGAGCTGGCCGTCGATCGCTTTGATCTCCGTGTTCACCGGAACCGCCGTGAGCGCCGACGCCCGTTGCCAGTCGTGCCCCCAACTCTCTAGGTAGGTGACGCTCTCTCCACCGAGCGGCTCGATCGCAATCTCCGCAGGAGTACCGCCTGCCGATGGGATGATCCAGAAGTCCCCGAATTGGTCGTTGAAGCCGAGAGTCGCTGAGTCGCGCCATCTCGCCCTCGTCCCGTACCAGACATATCTCGCCGCGACATTCGTCACAGATCCACCTGCTGCGGGAACGACGCCGATGCCGGCGTTATATGTGAACGCGATTCGTGTCCCGTCCGGCGACCAGCTCGGGTAGGCAACCGAGTTGTCGCCGGTGTCCACCAAGGTGGTCTTCGACGAGCCGTTCGCGTTCATGACCCAAAGCCTCCCATCGTGCGTCCAGGCGATCCTCGCGCCATCGGGTGACCACGCCGGAGCGCGGTTCGGCGTTGAGGCCGGGTCGTTGGTGAGCTGCGTCTCTCCTCCAGCGACGGAGCCCACCCAGATGTTCGTGCCATCCGAGTAGGCGAGGGATCCTCCGTCCGGGCTGAACGTGGGCTCGTATTCGAGCGTCCCGCCAAGGTGGGTCGTTCGGCTCGTCCCGTCGGCGTTTGTAATCTGCACAGCTCCACTCAAAAACGTGAGTTGCCGGCCGTCCGGTGACCAGGACACGCTGTCGACTCCGTACTCGGCGCCGCTTTCGAAGATCATCCGGGCGCCACTTCCGTCGCCGTTCGCCGTGAAGACGCCACTGACGAAGCTCGTGCCAGCGCTAAACCCGACGACTGTGCCGGCAAGGCGCGGTGCGTTGCTCAGCGGCGGCATCGAAAGCTCGCCGCTCCCGTGGATGCTGTCGTACTGCGTATCGCCGGTGATCGTGTCGTACGACATTCGCGAAGTCGAAGCCCGCAGCACAGCGGCGATCGCGCCGGCTCCGAGCGTCGCGTCGTGCTGAAGGACGAGCGCTGCAGCACCCGCGACTTGTGGCGATGCGGCCGACGTGCCGAAGAATCCGCCCGGGTTACATCCGAGCGCTGCGCCGTACGTCTCCGTCGATACGCCGTCCTGGCCCATTAGATCCGGCTTGGCTCGGCCATCGATCGTCGGCCCGCGGGAGCTAAACGGCTCTGCACGATTGACGGTCCAGCACTGCGCGCCGACCGCAAGCGCAGCGGGCGACGACGCAGGCTCGGTAACCGAACCGTCAGTCCCGGAGGCGAGGGCGGATCCGCCGTCGTAGTAGAGGTCGAGCCTCGGTGTCCCAGCGGCGCTGTACGAGCCGATCGCGAGACCGAACGTCTGAGTCGCGGCGGTGTTTGTGTAACAAAGCGCTTCCGTGGGCGCCGCGGGCCCGTCTGCCTGGTCATTTGCCGAGAGGTCGACGAGGGCGCCGTCGCTCATCCTGAAAAACCCCAGGTCGTAGTCCTCGGTCGTGGTCGGCCACGCGTCCCACTTCAAGAAGGCGCACGCGGTCTCACCGCTCTGAATCGTCACCCGGTCGAAATTGTCCGTGAAGCCCCCACCCGAGAAGGTCGCAAGTGTCTGACCGGCAGGGATGCTTCCGCTCCAGTGATCCTCGCCGTAGTTGCCGGCGGCGTTCACCCACAGCACGCCGTGCGCCTGAGCATCAGCGACGATCGCGTCAGGCGTCCCTGCTGCACCGCTGCCGTCACCGCGGCTGGTGTTGAACCACGCGACCGAGTGGTTCACGATCTTGATGCCGTCGTTTAGTACGTCCTGCTCTGCCTGGGCAAGGCCAACCTCGGAATCGATGCAGATGAGATAGAGCTGCGCGCCAGGCGCCATCTGGTGGACGAGCTCGGCGACTGCTGTCCCGTGGTTAGTCCCGCCGCTCGCGGGCGAAGCGGTGATGTTGCCGCCGCAGTGATCGATCGCAGTTACCGAAGCAGGAAGCGCGGAGCCGAGCAGTGACGAGTACCCAGAGAAGCCCAGATCGATGACAGCAACCTTCACGCCGGCGCCGGTATTGCCCGCCGTGTGCCACAGATCGGCGTCGCTGAGATGAACGGCTTCGTCCACGGCCTGAGCCTTGAACGGATACGGCGGGCGAACCTCAGCGACCGCCGCGTTCTGAGCAAGCACCTGGAGCGCCTCCGGCGGAACAAGCGCCTCGGTGAGAGATCCTGCTGTTCCTTCCACGGCGCCACCCGCTCCCCGCACTGCAGCTACAGCTGCCAAAGCCGCACCCGGGTGCGCCGCGACAACGACCCGCACCGATCCGCCGCGCGTCGAGATCGCCTCAGAACGAGCTACGGCAAGCGCGGCGGAACTTCCGTGAGCCGACGCAGCGCGTGAGACGTCGACCAGACGAGAGTCGAGCTTGGACGTCGCAACGGTCCGCGGAAACGGATACGCCATAGACGCTGAGCGACCTGAGCTGCCAGCCACGCCCAGCACGACGGCAGCAGCCGCCACAATGGCAAGCGCAAGCGCCCCGGAACGCGCTCTACGCTTCGCCCCCATCCGCGACTGACAGTAGTGGATCGGGCTGAATGGTCAAGTCGCGGCGAGGTCACCCGGCGAGCGACTCCGCTTCCGACGCGGGTCCTCGACAAGCGGCTCGTCTCTCGCGCGCGCCTGGTCCCGCCGCTCCGCCAACTCGCCGAGGCCGCCGGCCGCGACGAGGACGAGCGGACCGACTGGGAGCAGCGGATCGTCGCCGCGACCCGCTGGTACTCGAAGAGCTACCGCACCGAGATCCCCGGCGACCGGCTCGCCGGCGCGATGGTTGCGCTCGAGTGCCTCTGTCGTCATGCTGGACGAGCTATCCGAGAGCGCCGTTCGGGAGGCGGCGCTCGCGTTGCTGGAGAACTCGTCGTACCGCCAAGCAGCGCGGGAGGTTGCGGCGGAGATCGCGGCCATGCCGTCGGCCGCCGACGTCGCGGCCCGCCTCGCTGCCTAGCGGCGGCGCTTCTTGAACTCGTCCTCCGTCGGGAGCTCGCCGCGCTTGCGGGCCGCGACGACACAGTCCATGTGCGCATGCCGCCGCTTCGACGCGTCGCCTTCGGGCGCGATCAGCGCGTGCTCGCTCGTCGCGTGCAGCATCCCGTCGCAGAACGGACAGACGTAGCTCGCAGGCTTCAGGCTCTGCGCCGGGCGCATCGCCCACCATCTCGCTTCCACCGAAGCGACGATACCCGCGGCGGTTCAGGCGGGAAACCGCGGTAGAATGGCGAACATGCCGATGGTCCCTGTGATCGAGGATCCGCTCAGTACCGATGCCGAGCCTGCCTCGCATCCGGCGCACTCGTGCGCGCGACACCGTGGTCACCGCCACGGCGCCGCAGTCACCGCCTGCTGAGCTCAGCGCGGCCGGTCTCACCTGGATTCATCTCGACGCTCCGTCGCTCGTGCACGCGCAGGAGCTCGCCGACACGTACGGCTGGCATCCGCTCGACGTCGAGGACGTCATGTCGAAGCGTCAGCGGCCGAAGGTCGACGACTACACGGATGAGGGTTACCTCTTCGCCGTCCTCCACTTCCCCGTCTACGACCGCGCGATCCAACGGCTGAACGCGGCCGAGCTCGACGTGTTCGTCGGCCCGAACTATCTCGTGACGTTGCCGACTGTCGAGTTGCTGCCGATCACGCGTCTGTTCCGGCGCTGCGAAGAGGACGAGGCGTTCCGCGAGCAGCTCTTCTCGAAGGGCTCGGGCCGCCTGCTCTACGAAGTGCTCGACGATCTCTTCGACTACTGCTTCCCCATTCTCGACAAGATCGGCCACAAGCTCGACTCGCTCGAGGACGATGTGTTCGAAGGACGCTCCGAAGAGGTCGTCCGCGACATCTCGAACGTCAAGCAGGAGATCATCAGCTACCGGAAGATCATCAAGCCGGAGCGCTCGACCCTGCGCGTGCTCGAACGTCACGTCGAGCGTTTTCTCCCCGAAGAGCTCGAGCTCTACTTCGACGACATCGTCGATGCCGCCGAGCGCATCTGGGACTACCTCGACAACTACAAGGAAGTCGTCGAAGCGCTCGAGGACACGAACGAATCCGTGATCGCACACAGGCAGAACGACGTGCTGCGCATCCTGACGGTGTTCTCCGTCGTGCTGCTCCCCCTCACTCTGATCACCGGCTTCTTCGGGATGAACGTCCGCTTCCCGGGCTTCGACACCGCGTGGGCGTTCTGGGTGATCTTCGTCGGCATGGTCGGCACACTCGCCGGCTTGCTTGCGTTCTTCCGCCTCAAGCGCTGGCTCTGATGCCGAAACCGCTCTGGGCCCCGTGGCGTCTCGAGTACATCGAGCAGGCCGACGAGCTCGACCGCTGCATCTTCTGCGAGCCCGAGAAAGAGCTGCTCGTGCACAGCGGGGAGCACGCGCTCGTGGTGCTGAACAAGTACCCGTACTCGTCCGGCCACCTGCTCGTCGCACCCCATCGGCATCTGGGCGACTTCGGTCTGCTCTCGGACGAGGAAGCGCTCGAGGTGCACCGGCTCGCCGCGCGCGGCGTCGAGGCGCTCCGCGCCGAGTACGCGCCGCACGGGCACAACCTCGGCTGGAACCTCGGCCGCGTCGCCGGCGCAGGAATCGAGGACCATGTGCATCTTCACGTCGTGCCGCGCTGGAACGGCGATACGAGCTTCATGCCCGTGCTTGCCGATGTGAAAGTCCTGCCAGAGGCCCTCGCGCGCACTGCCGCGCGGCTGCGGCCGCACTTCGCGTGACCTAGACCTAGTCGACCGAAGCGGGCTCAGGGTCGTAGTTCGCCCTGGCCATCGCGAGCACGCGCTCCGCATGTCGTGGCATGCGGCTGCTGACCCACATCAGCATCTGCTCGGAGACCGGGGTGTTGCTCTGCTCCGGGTCGGCGCGCACGATCTCCTGCACCATCCGCGAATTCGCCGCGCCGAGCACCTCGTCCAGGGCGGCGTGCACGGCGCGGTCGAGCCTTGGCACGTCGTAGGCGGGCCGGACGTGAGTGTGTGCGCTGCAGACCACCGGCAACAACTGCTGAGAGACACGATCGAACACGTCGAGCCGGTACCCGCAAAGGAGGGAAAAACGGCGGGTTCTCATCAGCTGGTTCCACAGCTCTTCGAGCTCAGCAGCCTCGTCGGGTTCGCCACGGGCAGTCAGCAGGTCGACCATCTCACCGAAGGCGCGGATGCGAAGCTCGGGAAAACGCTCCGCGGTCGCGTCGATCACACCGCCGATCACACGCTCGAACACCGCCGCGGAAAGCCGCCCGCCCTCGTACAGAGATGCGAGCGTCTCCTCGGCGTCGAGCGTCAGGAGCAGACCTGCGTCGCGGAGCAGACCCGCATCCCAGCCTGTGCCGGCGAGCACCCTGACAAATGTTTCCCGATGCTCCGCCGTCGCAATGACGACAGCCGGCTCGCCGACGGCGAATCCGGTCGCGAGGTACCCGGCGACCGACTCGGCGAGCTCATCGAGCTCGGCGTAGACCTGCACCGCATGATCTGCGTCCTCCGGGGTCCGCAGAAACTCAACCCAAGGCGCCTCCACGAGGCGGACGGTACCCGGGATCCCGGGTTCGAACCGCTCTAGCTGAGGCTGGAGTTGCCCTTCGCGGCGTTGCGCTTGTCCTGCCGCTTCTCCTTCAGGGTCTTCTGGGCCGGCTTCTTGTCGCCTTTCTTGGGCTTCTGCGCGCCTTTCATAACGATCTCCTCCTGCGGCTCGGCCGCGGCTCCGCTCGAATTGTCTCCCGCATTCTGCTGACTCCGTCGGCAGTTTGCCCGCTTCCCCGCGCGAACGGCTTGCTCCGCCGCCCTTCGTTAACGTTGCCGACTTGCCATCGATCCTCCAGAACGTGCTGCGAACGCGTCGCGCATTTCGAAATTGGCTGGCCATCTGCGTCGTCGTCGGCATCGCCGCGCCGAGCAGCCTGCCGCCGCGGCAAGGGTCTCCCTGGCTCGGCCGGCGGCGGCAGCGCCTCGTCACCCGGGCGGGGACGGTCGTGGAAACCGAGGCCGGGAACGCCTCGCCCGCAATCGAGGTGTTCGCATACGGCGAATACGAGCTCCCGCTCGATTGGTCGAAGCTCCGCCGCGTGCTCGACGTCGGAGCGCACGTCGGCTCGTTCGCGCTGTGGACGTGCGAGCGCGCGCCGGATGCACGGATCGTTTCGGTCGAGCCCGAGCCTCGCAACTTCAGCGATCTGGCCGCGAATATCGAGCGCAACGGCCTGGGCGATCGCATCGAGGCCGTGAACGCCGCCCTCGGCACTGAGCCCGGCAATGTGACCCTGCACGTGCCCATGAACCGCGAATCGAGCTCGACCCTTGCAACCGGCGGCGACTCGATCCAGGCGGTCGTGATCTCACTCCCCGAGCTGCTCGACCGGTTCGACGGGCCGCTCGATCTGCTGAAGCTGGATGCGGAAGGCGCGGAATGGCCGGCGCTCGACGCGCTCGACGCCCAATCGTGGGGGAAGATTCCGCGCCTCGTGCTGGAGTGCCACGCGGGCGGAGGCAGAACGGTCGAGGAGATGGTGGAGCTGCTCAGGCGGCAAGGCTTTGCGGCGACGGTCCGGAGCCGGCAACCGTCCGGAGTGCCGTGGTGCGACGAGGTGGCGCTGATCTGGGCCGAACGCAGTCCGGCAGAGCTCTCGTAACTCGTCGCCGGCTTCGGACGTTTGCTCAACAAGAGACGTACGGCAGCTTCTGCTCCCGAACGGAGAGCGGCAGGCGAACTGCCCCGACGCAAAGGAGCAAGCTGAATGAGTCCAAGTTCCCTTTGGGCGATGGTTCAAGGCGATCCGGTCTTCATGCGACGCGTGAACGGGTGGCTCACGATGTTCTGGATCGCGATGATCCCGGTCTCCTACCTCGCAGGCTGGCTCAACAGTGTGGTGTACGTCTCAGCGCTGTCGTTGTGGGCCTTGGTGTCGGGTCACTGGGCGGCCTGGCAGGCCGCACGAGTCGAGGTGGCGCAAGACCGCGAGCTTCAGAAGCAGCGCGACCAGCCCATCGAGGAACGGGTTGTCGACAAGATCGTCGAACGGACCGACGTCGGCACCAGCACCTGAGTTTGTTCCGACGCTCATCGAGAGGGGCTGCTCGGGCAGCTCCCTCTCGACGCGCCCTGTTCGGTGCTGCGCTCGCGCGACCGGCGCCAAACGCGGCCGCCTACACGCGGCGTCCGGACATGACGGCGAAGACCGCCACGATGAGAGCGATGACGAGCACCAGCCAGAGCAGGCTGTTCACGGCGATTCCTCCGCCGATCGCGAGGATGATCAAGATCAGCACGATGATCCAGAGAAGTGGCATTCAGTCCTCCGATGTAGGAACGATTGGCGGACCGATATCCCCCACGATCACTCGCCCAAACCCGCCGTCGCCTGACGTCGGGTCGGGTCGGGTCGGGTCACGATGCTTGCTGTTGCTGCGGCTGCCACTTCTCGATCGTCGCCGAGATCGTGGTCGGCCCACCGGTCCGGCTGTCGACCGTCAACGTGCCCCCGATCATCTCGAGGCGATCACGCATGCCGCGGAGCCCGACGCGCTGACCGAATCGCTGGTCAACAGCTTCGAAGCCCCGTCCGTCGTCGGAGATCTGGACCACGAGGACGTCGCGTAGTCCTTGCAGTCGAATGGTCACATTGCCGGCGTCAGCGTGCTTGGCGATGTTCGACAGGGACTCCCGCAGCACACGATCCAACGCGATGCGCTGCGAGTCGGTCTGCAACTCGACGTTCCCCAAGACGACGACCTCGACGGACACATCCGGGCACCTGTCGCGGAACGCTGCTACCTGTCGCTCGACGATGATCGACTGGTCGGTTGGCTCGGCTGAGGTCTGTTCGAGCGCGAACATCATCGACCGGAGCATCTGCTCGGTTTCGACCAGACGCGCGCCGAGCTGCTCGAACTCGCTGTGGACGTGATCCCGGTCGAGCTCTTCGGCCA
>Ga0070660_100002023_pt1 | contig 13985 bp, 15 predicted proteins | sample KBSC33metaG_FD_64670 | JGI IMG/M metagenome (GOLD analysis project Ga0070660, IMG submission 64670) | Corn rhizosphere microbial communities from Kellogg Biological Station, Michigan, USA - KBS C3-3 metaG | ecosystem: Host-associated > Plants > Roots > Rhizosphere > Soil ... | reverse complement strand
TTCAGCGCGAACTGGGCGTTGCGCAGCACCTCGTCCGCGAGTTCCTCGTGGCCGGAGAGGAGGGCGCAGCCGAAGGCGCAGTCGACGCGGATCTCGAGCTCGGAGAGGCGGAACGGAGTCGCCAACGCCGCGCGGATGCGCTCGGCGGCCTGGACCGCGTCGTCGAGCCCCTTGTCCAGCCGCATCAGGATGCCGAACTCGTCGCCGCCGGTGCGGGCGAGGACGTCGCCGCCGCGCAGCACCGAGCACAGGCGGCGGGCGAAGGTAATGAGCAATTCGTCGCCGGCGATGGCGCCGACGCATTCGTTGACCCGGCTGAAGCGCCGCATGTCGACGACGAGGACGCCGTGCCCGCCGGGCTGGAAGGCGGGGTCTTCGAGCACCGCCTCGACGCTCTCGTTGAAGGCGGTGCGGTTGGGAAGGCCGGTCAGCGTGTCGCGCAGCATCTCGGCGCGCAGGCTGCGCTCGGTCTCCACCTGGGCGGTTCGATCGACGATGGTGGCGAGGCAGCGGCGGCCGAGGGCGGGGAGGACGTTGAGGCGGGCGAGGCGGACGGAGAAGTGGCGCAGCGCCACGGCTTCGCCCTCGCGCGCGTCGAACTCCGCGACGCCTTGGTCGGCGGCGAGGAACAGCTCGGCCTCGGCGGCGATGCCGCTGCGCTCCAGGAAGGGCAGGTCGGCGAGCGGGCGGAGCGGGTCCGCGGCGGCGCCGGTGAGGGCGGTGAACAGGGGGTTGGCGAGGTCGACGGACGACCAGCCGGCGGGGCCGCGCTGGAGGACCGCGGCGGCGATGGGCAGGGCGTCGAGATAATCCTGCCGGCCCTGCTGGACGATCCGGTCGGCGGCGATGCGGGCGGCGTCCGCGCGCGCGGGACGCGCGCAAGGGGCGTCCTCCGCCGGGATGTCGAACCCTCGCTGCGCCGGCGCCACGTCCATGGGCCGGCGATGTAGCCAATGTGGGTTAATTTCCTGTTTTCACGAGCATTCGTAGCCTTGCGGTCAGAAGCGGTTGTTGCGGGGGAAGCCGGTCGGCGGCATGCGGCCGGCGGCGCCGCGGGCGGTGCGCCAAGGATTGAGGTCGCTTTCGGTGCGCCTCCGGCCGCTGTCTCCGCCCATGTCCCAGCTGATCCCGTCGGTGAACAGGAAGGTGGTCGCGTCGGAGAGGCCGCCGTCGCGGTAGCGCTGGAGCTGCACGCCCGAGCCGCGGCCCATTTCCGGCAGCTCGCCCAGCGGGAAGACGACCATCTTGCGGTTGTCGCCGATCGCGGCGACGTAATCGTGCTTCGCTACGATCGGACGCACGACCGCGAGCTTCGCGCCGGGCCGAAGGTTCATCACCTGCTTGCCCTTGCGGGTCTCGGCGAGCGCCGCGTCGGCCGAGGTGACGAAGCCGCGCCCGTCCGACGAGGCGAGGAGCAATTTCTGCCCCGGCACCGCCACGAACAGCGCCGCGATGGTCCCTTCGCCTTCGATGTCGACCATCAGCCGCACCGGCTCGCCGAAGCCGCGGCCGCCGGGCAGCTTGTCGGCCGCAAGGGTGAAGAAGCGCCCGTTGTCGGCGGCGAGGAGGATGCGGTCGGTGGTCTGGGCGTGGAAGAACCAGGCCGGGCCGTCCCCTTCCTTGAACTTCATCGCCTCGGGATTCGAGAGGTCGACATGCCCCTTCATCGCGCGGATCCAGCCGCGCTGGGACATGATCACGGTGATCGGCTCCTTCTCGATCATCGCATGGAGCGGGATCTCGCGCGCCGGCGCGGCTTCCTCGATCAGCGTGCGGCGGCGGCCGAGGTCGGTCGCGGGGCCGTAGCGCTCCTTGAGCGCCGTCAGGTCCTTCTTCAGCCGGGTGCGCTGGCGCTGGTTCGAATCGACCAGCTTGGCCAGCTCCTCGCGCTCCTTGACGAGCGCGTCGCGCTCGCCCTTGATCTGCATCTCCTCGAGCTTGCGCAGCGAGCGCAGCCGCATGTTGAGGATCGCCTCGGCCTGGCGGTCGGTGAGGCGGAACTCGGCGATCATCACCGGCTTGGGCTCGTCCTCGGTGCGGATGATCTCGATCACTCGATCGAGGTTCAGGTAGGCGATGAGATAGCCTTCGAGCAGCTCCACCCTGTCGTCGATCTTGCCGATGCGGTGGGTGGCGCGGCGGACCAGCACCTCGAACTGGTGGGCGAGCCAGGAGGAGAGCACTTCCTTGAGCCCCATCACCCGCGGCGTGTGGCGCGCGTCGAGGACGTTCATGTTCAGGGGCACCCGCACCTCGAGGTCGGTCAAGCGGAACAGGCTCTCCATCAGCATATCTGGATCGACGGTGCGGCTGCGCGGCTCGATGACGATGCGGATCTCGGCGTCCGATTCGTCGCGGACGTCGGCGAGGATCGGCAGCTTCTTGTTGGCGATGAGCTCGGCGATCTGCTCGATGAGCTTGGACTTGGGGACCTGGTAGGGAATCTCCGAGACGATCGCGACCCAGGTGCCGCGGCCCTGGTCTTCCTGGCTCCAGCGGGCGCGCACGCGAAAGGCGCCGCGGCCGGTCTCGTAGGCGGTGGCGATCGCGGCGGCGCTGTCGACGATCACCCCGCCGGTCGGGAAATCGGGCCCCGAGACGAAGTCCATCAGCGCCGAAGGTTCGGCATGGGGGTTGTCGACGAGGTGGATCGCCGCGTCGAGGATCTCGGCGAGATTGTGCGGCGGGATCGACGTCGCCATGCCGACCGCGATGCCGCTCGCGCCGTTGGCAAGGAGGTTGGGGAACAGGCCCGGGAAGACCTCCGGCTCCTCGTCCTCGTTATTGTAGGTCGGCCGATAATCGACCGTGCCTTCGTCGAGCCCGGCCATGAGGTCGAACGCGGCCTGGGTCAGCCGCGCCTCGGTGTAGCGCATCGCCGCGGCATTATCGCCGTCGACATTGCCGAAATTGCCCTGCCCGTCGACGAGCGGGTACCTGAGCGAGAAGGTCTGGGCGAGGCGGACCATGGCGTCGTAGACCGACTGATCCCCGTGGGGATGATATTTGCCGATGACGTCGCCGACGACGCGCGCGCACTTCTTGTAGCCGGCCGCCGGATCGAGCCTGAGCAGCCGCATCGCCCAGAGCAGGCGGCGGTGGACCGGCTTCAGCCCGTCGCGCACGTCCGGGAGCGAGCGGGCGGTGATCGTCGACAGCGCATAGACGAGGTAGCGCTGCGAGAGCGCGGCGTCGAAGGGCTGGTCCTGGATCGGATCGATGTCGTTCAAGCTACTGGCCATGGCGAGGGACTAGCAGGGCGTCGCGGGCGAGGCGAGCGGGTGCCGAAGCGGGCGCACGCGCCGCCGTCGCCGCAGCGAAAAGCGACACGGGGGCGCGGAAGGTTCGGAAGGTTCGGCTTCCATGCGAAAACAAAGCGGCCCCGCTGAACCTTCCGGTTGTCGCTTTCCCAGTCGGGGGTGTGGTGAGGAATTCGGCATGGGACGAACATAGCATGAACTAGCGTGCGAGTCCACGTGCCGTCGGGGGCCGGACAACGTCTTCGCGACGCAAGCGATTTGAATGCGTAACTTTCGTTGCGCATTTGGCCGCGCCCGCTGAACGCCTCGCCGCGCTTTTCGGGCCTGTCCCCGCCGCTTCGCAAATTCTCAGAGGGAAAGCGAAGCTAAAGCCACGGCCGGCGTCCTTTTACATGAACGGCAGATTAAGATACCCGCACCCTTCACATCGCCGGGGGGTGATAAGTCGATGCGCGGCCTGCCGTTTCTGTTCCTGCTTCTGGTCGCCGCGCATCCGCCGGGGCATCACGGATTCAACCATCACCAGCGCATGGCGACATGGCGGATGGCGACCCACGACGGTTCCTCGCCGCGCGATTTCGGCCGGTCGCTGGCGCTGAGGAACGGCTCCGGCATCACGGCCCGCGACCGCGACCGCATCGAGGTGCAGGAGCCGCGGCGGCTGAACAGCTTCAGCGTCGGCGACAGCGGCGCGCGGCTTGGCCTCGGCTTCGTCGGCGGCCGCCACCTCGGCTTCCGCCTGCGCAGCCCCTTCTAGCCCCTTCCCGCCGCCCCCGCCCTGCCTCTACAAGGCCGCCGCGACAATGCCGGCGGAGGGTGAGACATGTTGAAAGCGATAGCGGCGGCGCTGGCTGGCACGGCGGCGATCGCCGCCCCGGCCGCGCATCCCGAGGCGGAGGCGCAGGCGCTCGACCTCGCCAAGCGGGCGATCGCGCTGCGCTCGGTGGCCGGCCCGGGCAACAAGACGCCGGAGGTCGACGCGCTGGTCAAGCAGGCGCTGGTCGCCGGCGGCTTCGCCGAGGGCGACGTGACGATCACGCCGGTCGGCGACACGTCCTACCTGATCGGCCGCTGGCGGGGCTCCGATCCCAGCCTCAAGCCGCTGGTCATTTCCGGCCATCTGGACGTCGTCGAGGCCAATCCCAAGGACTGGCAGCGCGATCCGTTCACGCCCATCGTCGAGAACGGCTATCTCTACGGACGCGGCGCCACCGACATGAAGCTCGACGCCGCCATCGCCGTCGCCGCTTTGATCGAGCTCCACCGCGAGGGCTACCGCCCGCGCCGCGACATCGTCGTCGAATTTTCCGGCGACGAGGAAACGACGATGAAGACCAGCGCGATTATCGCCGAGAAGCTCAGCAACGCCGAGCTGGTCCTCAACATCGACGGCGGCGGCGGCACGCTCGACGAGAAGACGGACAAGCCGCTCTATTTCACCTGGCAGGGCGCCGAGAAGACCTACGCCGATTTCGAGCTGACGGTCACCAACCCGGGCGGCCATTCTTCCGCGCCGCGCAAGGCGAACGCGATCAACCAGCTCGCCGCGGCGCTCGTGCGGATCGGCAATTACCGGTTCAAGCCGGAGGTGAGCGACCTCACCCGCTCCTATTTCCTCGCCGCCTCGAAATACGAGGCGCCGGCGACGGCGGCGGCGATGCGGGCTTTCGCCCGCAACCCGGCCGACCCGAAGGCGATCGCGACGCTCGCTGCGGACCCGTCGATGGTCGGCAAGATCGGCACGACCTGCGTCTCGACGATGATCAGCGGCGGCCACGCGCTGAACGCGCTGCCGCAGCGGGCGACGGCGAACATCAACTGTCGCATCTTCCCCGGCCACAAGCCCGCCGACATCATGGCGGAGCTGAAGCGCGTCGGGGCGGAGCCGGCGGTGCAGTTCCGCGACGTCACCGAGGGCTCGGTGCCGAACGACGCCTCGCCGATGCGCGCCGACTTCGTCGCGGCGGTGGGCAAGGCGATCGGCGAGGTCTATCCGGGCGTCCCGGTCTTCCCGAGCCAGGCGTCGGGGGCGAGCGATTCGATGTGGTTCCGCTACCATCACGTGCCGAGCTACGGCGCGAGCCCGGTGTTCACCAAGAACAGCGAGGATTTCAGCCACGGCCTCAACGAGCGGACGCCGGTGGCCAACATCCGCCCGGCGATCGATTACTACCTGACGCTGGTCAGGGAGCTGACGAAGTAAACCGTCATCCCGGCGGAAGCCGGGATCTCCAAGCGGAAACGCACCGCCTTTCACACATCGAGATCCCGGCTTTCGCCGGGATGACGGCGAATTGGTGTATTGCTCTAATAATACACCGTGCTAGGGTCCGCGCTTCCGATGGGGAGCGTGGGATGGCGAAGCGGGTGCGGATGTGGGCGGCGGCGGGCGTGGCGGCGGCGCTGCTGGCGGCGTGCGGGTCGAGCCCGGAGCCGGCGCGGGACGGGCCGCGCCTCGCCGCAGCGCGCGCGGCGACGTTCTCCGACGGGGGTTCGCCGGCGCGGGAGGCTGCGTTCAGCCCCGACGGGCTCTGGCTCGCGACCACCAATGCGGCGGGGGCGGTGGTGCTGCGCGGCTTCCCCTCGCTCAAGGAGGCGCGGCGGCTCGCGCATCCGGGCGGCGCGACCAGCGTCGTCTTCGGCCCCGGCGGTGCGTGGCTCGCGACGGCCGGTTATGACGGTGTCGTCAGGCTCTGGGATCCCGCCAGCGGGCGGCTGCTGCGGGCGCTCGCCGGTGCGGCGGGAACCGTCTGGAGCCTCTCGGTCAGTCCCGACGGGACGCGGCTTGCCGCGGCCGGGGAGGATCGGATCGTACGCGTGTGGAGCGTGCCGGACGGGCGGCTGGCGCTGCGCATCGCCGGGCACGCGCGCAACATCTGGGAAGTGCGCTTCAGCCCGGACGGCAAGCGCCTCGCCACCGGCAGCTTCGACGAGACGGCCCGCTTGTGGGACGCCGCGACCGGGCGGCCGCTCGGCGTGCTGCGCGAGCACCGGCAGGCGGTGGTGGGGCTCGCCTGGAGCGGCGACGGGACCCGGCTCGCGACCGGCGGGGACGATTCGACGATCGTGCTGCGCCGCGGCTCCGACGGGGCGCCGGAGCGGACGATCGCGGTGGGCAACCATGTCTACAAGCTCGCCTTCAGCCCCGACGGCCGCTGGATCGCCAATGCCGGCCGCGCCCGCGGCGGCTTCGGCACCCTCGTCCACCAGGCGACCGGCGGCGGCGGCGAGACCGACACGGTGCGGATCTGGCGGGTCGCCGACGGCCGGCTGGTCGCAGCGCTGAAGCTCGCCGACGACTCGATGTACGCGGCCTTCTCGCCCGACGGGCGCTGGCTCGTCGCATCGGGCGAGGACGGCAAGGTCACGCTCTGGAGATTGCGGCCGATTTAGGTTCTTCCGATAACTCTACTGTTATGGTAGAGAAATCAGCAGAACACAAAAGGAGGTCGGCATGCGCAAGGCGTTGGTTCCGGTTCTGGTGTTGCTCGCGGCGGGGTGCGGCAAGGTGCCCGACCATTCCTCCGGCGGGGATCGAGGGAGCGGGAGCGCCGGCAACGCCGCCTCCGCCGACGCCGCGGCCGACGCGCCGGCGGGGATCGCGCCGACCGCGGCGCCCGGTGTCGCCTTCAACTACAAATATGCCTTCCGGCTGCCGGCGGAGCGGATCTCCGCGGTGCAGGAGGAGCATGCCCAGGCCTGCGAGAAGCTCGGCCTCGCCCGCTGCCGCATCACCGGCATGTATTATCACCTCACCGGCGAGCGCGACGTCGAGGCTCGGCTGGACTTCAAGCTCGACCCGGCGATCGCCCGCGCCTTCGGCAAGGAGGGGATCGCGGCCGTGAGCCATGCAGACGGACGGCTGGTCACCAGCGAGATCACCGGCACCGACGCGGGCAGCGTCATCGAGAAGGTGAACCGCAGCCAGGGGGAGCGCGAGGATACGCTGAAGAAGATCGAGGCGCAGCTCGCGAAGCCCGGCCTCGGCGGGCGCGAGCGGGCCGAGCTCCAGACCCAGGCGCAGCAGATCCGCGAGGCGATGTCGGCGGGCAAGGCCGAAAAGGCGGAGCAGCAGGAGTCGCTGGCGAAGACGCCGATGACCTTCTCCTACGAATCGGGCGACATGGCGCCGGGCGTACGGCGGTCGCTGAGCGACGGCGTCGCCAACCTCGTCGCCGCGCTCGAGTGGATGCTGCTCGCGTTCATCACCCTGCTGCCGTGGCTCGTCGTGGCGGGCCTCGCCTGGCTCGGTTGGCGGCGGTTCGGGCCGCGCCGCGCCGGAACCGCGGAGGTGCCCGCCGGCTGATACCCGCTTTGGACCATAGCCAGGAACTTCGCCTGCCGGGCCTCGGTTGAAAGGCCGAACCCGACAGGCGGAGACGTGACGATGGCGGATGAGGCGAGCCCGGAGAAGGTCTGGGCGCTGATGGAGAAGATCGGCTTCTGCATGCTGGCGAGCCGCGACGGCGAGGAGATACGCGCGCGGCCGATGGCGGCCTATGTCGAGGAGGAAGACGGCAAGGTCTATTTCCTCACCGACAAGGCCAGCGCCAAGGAGGAGGAAGTGGCGGCCCACCCCGAAGTGTGCCTCGCCTTCGCCGATGCCGGCGCGCAGACCTACGTCTCGGTTTCGGGACGCGCGGCGCTGTCGAACGACCGGGAGCGGATCCGCAAGATCTGGTCGCCGGCCGCCAAGGCCTGGTGGGACGGGCCCGACGATCCGGCGATCCGGCTCCTGACGGTCGCGCCGAGGGACGCGCAATATTGGGACAGCCCGGGCACCGTCCTGTCCTACGTCAAGATGGCGGCGGCGATCGTCACCGATTCGAGGCCCGCGGTCGGCGAGCATGCGAAGGTGGAGATGTGAGCGCCGAGCCGAAGCCGGGCGACCGCGTCGCCTGGAAGAGCCACGGCGGCGAGGCCCACGGCAAGGTGGTGCGCAAGCAGGTCTCGGCGACGCGCATCAAGGGCCACAAGGTCGCGGCGTCGAAGGACCATCCGCAGTTCATCGTCGAGACCGACGGGGGCAAGCGCGCCGCGCACAAGCCGGAGGCGCTGCGGAAGGAATAGCGCGCCGCGTCCCCACGCCGCGTCACCCCGGACTTGATCCGGGGCCCACCTTCTTCAGCCGCTTGAACAGGAAGGAAGGTGGATACCGGATCAAGTCCGGCATGACGATCTTCCTCCTCTCCATCAGCTCCTATTGCTTCGCGAAAAGGTTGGCGGGGTTCGCCATCGCCTTGATCTCCAGGGCGTTGCCGGAGGGGTCGAGGAAGAACATCGTCGCCTGCTCGCCCGGCTGGCCTTCGAAGCGGATCGTCGGTGCGATGACGAACTCGGTGCCCGCCGCCTCGAGCCGCGCGGCGAGGGCGCGCCAGTGGTCCACCTTCAGCACCGCGCCGAAATGGGGGACCGGGACGTCGTGCCCGTCGACCGGATTATGGTGCGCGCGCGGCCTCGCGTCGGGGGAGAGGTGGGCGACGATCTGGTGGCCGTAGAAATCGAAATCGACCCAGTCGGCGGCGCTCCGCCCCTCCGGGCAGCCGAGCAGGCCGGCGTAGAAGGCGCGCGCGGCTTCGATGTCGTGGACGGGAAATGCGAGGTGGAAGGGGGGGAGCTCGGCCATGGCGGGTCCTTTGTCAGCCTCCTCCCCTCCCTGCAAGGGAGGGGCTGGGGGTGGGTCCGCCGAAGTCGGGCTGGGCGGGGAGCCTGAAAAGTCTCGCTCCGCTCGCCTGACCCACCCCTAACCCCTCCCTTGCAGGGAGGGGGATCATGCGGGCAAGGACGCAGGATGCGGCATCATTTCATCGCCTTCGTCGCCGGGCTGGTCGCCGCCACGGCGTTCCAGCCGCTCGGGCTGTGGGCGGCGATGCCGCTCGCCTTCGCGATCTTCCTGTGGAGCCTTCCGGACGCGCCGCGGCTCAGGACCGCGCTGGCGCGGGGCTGGTGGTTCGGGCTGGGGCAGTTCGTGCTCGGCCTCAACTGGATCGCGACCGCCTTCACCTACCAGGCGGCGATGCCGGCCTGGCTCGGCTGGATCGCCGTCGTGCTGCTGTCGCTTTATCTCGCCGTCTATCCGGCGCTTGCGGCGGGCGTGGCGTGGCGGTGGGGAAGGGGCAGCCGTCTCGTGCTGATCCTCGCCCTCGCAGGCGCCTGGATCGTCACGGAATGGCTGCGCGCGACGATGTTCACCGGCTTCGCGTGGAATCCGGCCGGAGTGGCCTTGCTGCCGACCTTCTGGGCGAGGTCCGCGACGCTGGTGGGGACGTACGGCGCGTCCGGCGTGGCGGTCCTGCTGGGCGGCGCGCTGTGGGAGCTGGGCGACCGGCGCTGGCTGGGCGGCGGCGCGCTGGCCGGGGGAGCTAGCGCGCTCGCCCTACTCGGCCTGGGGGTCTCGCCGCCGGCCGCCGGTGCGGCGGGGCCGGCGCTCCGCATCGCCCAGCCCAATATCAGCCAGGCGCTGAAGAGCCGCGGCGACGCCGACGACGAGGCGCTCGACCGCCTCCGCCGCCTCTCGTTCCACGATCCGCGGGTGCCGCACCTCATCCTGTGGCCGGAGGCCGCGGTCGACGCCCCGCTGCAGACGGCGCTGCGCTACCGGGCCGCACAGGCCGATGCGGGGCAGCTGCGCGCCGAGATGGCGTCGGCGCTCGGGCCCGGGGACGTGCTGCTGACCGGCGGCCTATCGGCCGGCTCGCGGACCGGTTTCGAGGTGACCAGCGCGACCAACAGCGTCTTCGCGCTGGCCGCGGACGGCCGCATCCTCGCCCGCTACGACAAGGCGCATCTCGTGCCCTATGGCGAATATCTGCCGATGCGCAGGCTGCTGACGCCGCTCGGCCTGTCGCGGCTGGTGCCCGGCGACATCGACTTCGACTTCGGGCCAGGCCCGCAGACGAAGCCGCTGCCGCTTGTCGGCAAGGCCGGCTTCCAGCTCTGCTACGAGATCGTCTTCTCGGGCGAGGTGGTGGACCGCCGCAACCGGCCGGCCTTCCTGTTCAATCCGTCGAACGATGCGTGGTTCGGCCGTTGGGGGCCGCCGCAGCACCTCGCCCAGGCGCGGATGCGCGCGCTCGAGGAGGGCGTGCCGATCCTCCGCTCGACGCCGACCGGGATCAGCGCCGTGATCGACGCCGACGGCCGCATCGTCGCCAGCCTGCCGCTCGGGGCGATGGCGGCGATCGAGTCGCGATTGCCCCCCTCCAAGGCCGCGACGCCGTTCGCGCGGCTTGGCAACTTGCTCCCCTTCCTGTTCGCGCTGCTGCTCGCCGCGGCGGCGATTGCAGTCCGCCGCCGGAGCCGCTAGGGGCGCACATAAGGATAGCTTTATATCCGCTTTCCCTCAGCCTAAGCTCTTCAAGGAAGGCCGTTTCTCGCGATGCGCAGCTCCTATCTCTTCACGTCCGAATCCGTTTCCGAAGGCCATCCGGACAAGGTCGCGGACCAGATTTCCGACGCCATCGTCGACCTGTTCCTGTCGAAGGATCCGGAAGCGCGCATCGCCTGCGAGACGCTGACCACGACGCAGCTCGTCGTCCTCGCCGGCGAGATACGCTGCCGCGGCGTCTACGAGAATGGCGAGTGGGCGCCGGGCGCCAAGGAGGAGATCGAGCGCACCGTGCGCGAGACCGTGCGCCGCATCGGCTACGAGCAGGAAGGCTTCCACTGGCAGAGCTTCCGGTTCGAGAACAACCTCCACGGCCAGTCCGAGCATATCGCGCAGGGCGTCGACGCCACGGGCAACAAGGACGAGGGCGCAGGCGACCAGGGCATCATGTTCGGCTACGCGACCGACGAAACCCCCGACCTGATGCCCGCCACGCTCTATTACAGCCACAAGATCCTCGAGCGCATGGCCGCCGACCGCCATTCCGGCGCCGCGCCTTTCCTCGAGCCCGACGCGAAGAGCCAGGTGACGCTGAAGTTCGAGGAGGGCCGCCCCGTCGCCGCCACCGCGATCGTCGTCTCCACCCAGCACGGCAAGGGCTATGACGAAGGCGACAAGGAGGCGGAGCTCAAGTCGTACGTGAAGCAGGTCGTCGCCGACGTGCTGCCGGCCGAGCTGATCGCCAACGGCACCGTCTACCATATCAACCCGACCGGCAGCTTCGAGATCGGCGGCCCCGACGGCGACGCCGGCCTCACCGGGCGCAAGATCATCGTCGACACCTATGGCGGCGCGGCGCCCCACGGCGGCGGCGCCTTTTCGGGCAAGGACCCGACCAAGGTCGACCGCTCGGCCGCCTACATCGCCCGCTACCTCGCCAAGAACATCGTCGCCGCGGGCCTCGCCAAGCGTTGCACGATCCAGCTCGCCTACGCGATCGGCGTCTCCGAGCCGCTCTCCCTCTACGTCGACACGCACGGCACCGGCACCGTCGGCGACGCGCAGCTCGAGGAGGCGATCAAGGCGATCCCCGATTTGGGCGGCCTCACCCCCCGCGGCATCCGCACCCATCTCGGCCTCAACAAGCCGATCTACCAGGCCACCGCCGCCTACGGCCATTTCGGCCGCAAGGCGGAGGGCGACCTGTTCCCGTGGGAGCGGACGGACCTGGTGGAGAAGCTGAAGGCGGCGGTCTCCGCCTGACGCTTGCCCGCGGCGGCGCAGCGTGACATCCTCCCCGGAAGCAATTGGGGGGGCAGGTTCGTGCCGATTTGGATGGTAATAGCCGGCGCGTTGGCCGCGTCGGCGCCGGCGACACCGGCTCCGCCCGCTCCGCCGGCGATGACCCAGCAGGAGCAGGCGTTGCTCCAGACGGCGATCGATCGCGGCGTCCTGCTCTACATGTACGACCAGGCGGCCTGGCACGGCACCGACGACATGCGGGAAAAGATGAAGGACCGCCTCGGCGAGGTGGGCGGCTGGATCGTAGAAGGTCCGGCGGCGGCGCCGCACCTCCTCTTCCTCGACCATGACGAAGCAGACCCCCATGCGGTCTACACGGCCGACTTCAAGGGCAAAGAGCTCGCCGCGTCGCACGTCCTCGGGCCGTCGGACGATCGCAGCCTGACCGGCCCGGAACGAGCGATGGCGGCGGCGCTGCGGACGGCGCGCAAGGCCGCGGAGGATGCGCATACCGGCTATTGCGTGGCGAAGCCCTTCAACACGGTGGTGCTGCCTGCCACCACCGGCAGCCCGATCCGGGTCTATCTCCTGACGCCGCAGACCAAGACTGACGCGCTCCCCTTCGCGGGCCATTATCTGGTCGAGGTCGGGGAGGACGGCCGCGCCGGCCCCGTTCAGCGTTTCACCAAGTCAGACTGCGCGGAGATCCCACTCAACGAGCCCAGCGGCAAGAAGTCTTCGGCGCTGATGGTCACCGACCTGCTCCATCCCGTCCCCACCGAGATCCACGTCTTCTCGTCGCTGAGCGGCCAGATACCGGTCTATGTGCTGACCACGGTCAACAAGCATCTCTGGGCCGTCGAAGGATCGCGCGTGCGTCTGGTGCAGGCGGACGTGTCCAAGGAAAAAGCCGCGCCCGCCAAATGAAGGGGCGCCCGGGGCGGCCGCGCGTTTGCGTCAAGGCCGGCCATTTCGCCTCCGCGGGCGCCACCTGGGGCGCGGCAAAGGCCATATCGAGCTGAGCGCCGACGCGCTGAAATGACCGGTCCGGCGCTGTTGCGGGTCCGCAACAGGGTCCGTGCGCTGTCGCATGCGCGGGAACGAGCCGAATCCGCGGACCGTTGAGCCGGCGGAGGACGTCCGATGGTTGAGAACGGCTACGCGATCTTCTTCATGCTGATGCTGGCGGCGGGACTTGCGAGCATCGCCCGCAGTTTCCGGGAAAGCTGGTCGCGCGTCAGCGCTGCGCTGGCGCCGCGGGAGCCGCTTCGCGCAGCCCCCGTCTACACCACGCGGCGCCTGCCGGCCGCCGAGGTGCCCTGGGTGGCGCAGCGGCTCGTGCTTCGCGATCTCGACGAGCCGCTGCCGGAAGCGCGCGCCTTCGCCGCCTGGACGGTGCGTCCCGTCTCCTTCGACGCCATTCCCGCCGACTGAGTCCCTGCCCACGCGCGCCCTTGGTTGCTAAGGGCCGCGCATGGGAGACCCAACGACCATTCGCCGCCTCTACGGGCGTCGCTCCGGGCACAAGCTGCGCCAGGGGCAGGCGGCGCTGCTGGAGCAGCTGCTGCCGGCGATCTCGGTGCCCGAGGAGGGGCCGGTCACCGCTGAGGCGCTGTTCGGGGAGGCACGCCCGCTTCACTTCGAGATCGGCTTCGGGTCGGGCGAGCATCTCGCCTACCGCGCCGACCTGCTGCCCGACCACGGCTTCATCGGCGCTGAGCCGTTCCTCAACGGCGTGGTGGGGGCGCTGACCCATGTGCGCGACCAGAGGCTCGCAAACATCCGGCTGCACATGGGCGACGCGCTGGAGGTGCTCGAGCGGGTGCCGGACGGGGCCCTGACCATGGTCTATCTGCTCCACCCGGACCCCTGGCCCAAGGCGCGGCACGCCAAGCGGCGTATGGTCAACCCGGGGCCGCTCGACCTCATCGCGCGCAAATTGAAGCCGGGCGGCGAGTTCCGGCTGGGGACCGACGATCCGACTTATTGCCGCTGGGCGATGATGGTGATGAACGGCCGCCGCGATTTCGAATGGCTGGCAGAAAGCGCGAACGATTTCCTCACTCGCCCCTCCGGCTGGCCCGAGACACGCTACGAGGCGAAGGCCCGGCGCAAGGGGCACGAGGTTTGGTACTTCCGCTACCGGCGGGTGTGAA
>Ga0070660_100002011_pt1 | contig 14014 bp, 11 predicted proteins | sample KBSC33metaG_FD_64670 | JGI IMG/M metagenome (GOLD analysis project Ga0070660, IMG submission 64670) | Corn rhizosphere microbial communities from Kellogg Biological Station, Michigan, USA - KBS C3-3 metaG | ecosystem: Host-associated > Plants > Roots > Rhizosphere > Soil ... | reverse complement strand
GCCCGTCACCCGTACGTTGCGCGCCTCGAGCAGGCTCTTGAGCCGCCAAGCAGCGTAATCGGCCGGATCGTCGATGCCGAGCTTCAGAGCCTTGGGCTCGGCGCCTGACGCGATCGTCCCGGTAAGGCGAACCGACCGGCTTCCGGGCAGACGATCATAGGTAAGCTTGGTCTCCCCAGCGCTCACGGTCCACGCCCGGTTCTCGATTTCGTAATAGCCCATGGATTCCACCCGCGGCGCCTGCCCCGGCTGGGTCGCAGTCACATTGAGCGACAACGTGTTGTTGTCGAGCGTCAGAGCCGAGGCGGCGGTGCCGTCGTCGGTCTCGATGTTGTTCCAGCTCATGCCCTGGCCCCAGCGCTCATCCGGGTAAAGGCTGTCGTCGCCAATCACATCGCGCACCTCACGAGTTCTGGCGGCGACGGCATCCGCCAGTGCCGCGAGGCAATCGACAGTGCAGTCCTGTGCGCTCGAAAGGCGGGCATCGCCATTGCCCAGAAGGATGACGTTCGGTGCGTCGGCCTGCCCCTCCAGCCGCACGGCGGCGCCGCCGCTCAAGTCCGGCGCGTCCAGCGCGAACAGCGAGGCAAAGGCCGCGGCGGTGGTGAACATCTTCGTGTTCGACGCGGGGATGAACCGCTCGTCCGGCGCAATCGCGATCAGCTCCTGACCGCTCTCGGTGGTGACGACCAGCCCGAAGCGCGTGCCCGGCCCGGCCTCGCGCAGCTTTGCCTCGACGCGTTGCTGAAGCGGCGCTCCCCAGGCGGTAGTGGGAGTGGCGGCGCTCAGCGCAAGTGCGAGCGGCACGGCACACCAGACGGTCGTTGTCATACGGGCATCGTTAGCGACAAGCCTCCGCCGGGCAATCGTTACGGCTCATTCAGACCATTGATCCCGTTATAACTGGCACGCATGGCCACGACATCCGGCACTTGTCGACGGAGGGCTCGGCTTTCAGGATGACCCAATGAACTGGTCGCGCGGCCTTCGGCTGGCTCTTTTCGCCCTGACATTGATCGCGACAACGCCGCCCCTTGCAGCGGTCCAGGTGCAGCGAGACCTGCTCGCCGAGGTGTTGGCCCTGCCGGTGGCTAGCGGGCTCGTCGGAGCGCGCAGCGCGCAGCGGTTCGCGTGGATCGAGAGCGCCGCCGGAGTCCGCAACATATGGGTCGCCGACCCCGGCCACGCCGAGCGACGGGTTACCTCATATGCTGAAGATGACGGGGTGGAGATCTCCGATCTCGAAATTAGCGACGACGGTACCCACCTGGTCTTCGTCCGCGGCGGGGATAGTGAATATCCCGACGAAGAACCACCCAACACTGGTTCGGCAACCGAGGCCCCGAAGCCGCGGATTTATCTGGTCACGCTGAAAGGCGGCTCCCCCATTGCGGTCGATGAAGGACATTCGCCGACATTCGCACCTGCCGGCGATCGGCTCGCCTATGCGAAGAAAGGCGAGATTTGGCTTCGCGAAGGCGACGGCCGCACGCGCAGGCTCGCGAGCGTCGAAGCAGAAGTCCATGACCTTCGCTGGTCGCCAGATGGTTCACGGCTGGTGTTTGTCGACTATAGGGATAACCACAGTTTCGTCGGCCTACTGGACGTAGCGCGAGCGCAACTTACCTATCCCGGCGCCGCCTTGGGCTATTCGGTCGAGCCCACCTTCTCGCCCGATGGACGGCAGATCGCTTTCATCAACTATGCCGAGCCGCCCCCCGCAGCGGCCCCGGACAGCGGCTCTTATTGGTCTATCCACGTCGCCGACGCTGCAACGGGCGCGTCGCACGAACTCTGGTCGGCTCCGGCAGGCGTCGGCGGTCGTTACTTTGAGACACGCAGCCGCAATCTCTTCTGGAGTGCTGACGGCGAGATCGTCTTCCCCTGGGAGCGCACCGGCTGGCTCCATCCCTATGCGATCAATGTCGCGAAGGGTGGTGCTCCGCGCGAGCTGACACCCGGTGCGTTCGAGGTCGAGACCTTCGTGCTAACGCCGGACAAGCGCTCGCTGATCTACGCAGCCAATGTCGGGAACCTCGAACGGCGGCATGTCTGGAGCCGGGCCCTCGCCGGCGGACCTCCTGTTCGTGTCACGACGAGCGAGGGAACGGAGGCGTTTCCAACCTTTGCCGGGCAGGCGCTCGCGGTGATCGCGACCGATGCCCGTCGCCCAGCATTTCCCGCACTCGCACGAGCAGGTCTGCCACCACTCGGCCGCGCCGCGATGGCGGCGTGGTTCGTTGCGCCGGAATCCGTGCTGTTCCGCGCGGAAGATGGAATGGAGGTGCACGGTCAGCTCTTCCACGGACGGGGCGGTGGGAAACGGCCCGCCGTCGTGTACGTGCACGGCGGCCCCAAGCGGCAGATGCTGCCCGGCTTCCACCCGTCCGGCTATTACTCGATTGCCTATGCCATGAACCAGTATCTGGCATCCCGGGGCTACAATGTGCTCGCCGTGAACTATCGCAGCGGCACCGGTTATGGCGGCGCCTTCCGCCAGGCTCCCGGAATAGGGCGCGAGGGAGGGACCGAGTATCGCGACATCCTTGCCGCCGGCCGCTGGCTAGCCACACGCAACGACGTCGATTCTAATCGCATCGGCATCTGGGGCGGAAGCTGGGGCGGATATCTGACGGCGCTTGCGCTGGCGCGTAACAGTGACCTGTTCAAGGTCGGCGTGGATCTTAACGGCGTGCACAGCCTGCTGCGCCCAGTACCGGACAGCCTCTCGCCGGATGAACAACTCGCAGTCCGCAAGGTGCAGTGGCAGGCCTCGCCGCTGGCGTCGATCGATCACTGGCGCTCTCCCGTCCTGTTGGTGCACGGGGACGACGACCACAACGTTCCTTTCTCACAGTCGCTGCTCCTGGCGCGGGAGCTCAGGGCACGTCGCATTCCGTTCGAGGAAATTGTTTTTCCGAACGAGCGCCATGCCTTCTTCCGCCACGCGCACTGGCTGGAGACGCTGCGTGCTGCTGACCGGTTTCTCGCGGAGAGGCTCAAGCCTCCGGCCGTGACCGGTACACCTCTTCGTCCAGCTCCCCTTCCCAGCGAGCGACCGTCGTTGCGACGGTGAGGTTGGCGCTGGCGCTCGGAACTGTCCGGGTCATGTCGAGCAACCGGTCGAACGGGAGCACGAAGCCGACGACCAATGCAGTTTGCTCTGGCGTCACGCCAACGGCCGAAAGCACGGCGGCGAGCATGAAAAGGGATGCGGAAGGGACAGGCGCGGTGCCGAACGCCGCGAGCGCGCCGGTCAGCAGCACCAGGGCGTAGACGGTCAGCGTCAAAGGCGTTCCAAAGGCCTGGAGCGCGAACATGCTGAGCAGGCCAACATACATCGCGGTCCCGTCCTTGCCGATGCTCGCGCCGAGCGGAAGCACGGTCGAGAACACCGGTCGAGCAATGCCCAAATTCTTCTCGGCGACCCGCATCGCGACGGGCAAAGTCGCCGAGCTCGATGCTGTCGAGAACGCAACGGCCAAGGCATCCACGATACCCCGGAAGAAGGGGAGCATCGGCAGCCGCGCCGCAAGCCTCAGAAGCAGGCTGTGCACGACGACGATCTGGAACAATGACCCAACCACGACGGCGAGCGCCAACCAGCCGACGTTGACGAAAACTGCAGAACCATTGGCGGCAATTGCATTGGCGATCAGCGCGAACACCCCGAACGGCGTAGCCTCCATGACGATGCCGACGATCCTGAGCAGCACCGCCGAAGCCGATTGAAGTAACTTGGCAAAGGGCTTGCCGGCATCACGCGCGACGACTGTTCCGACTCCCAGCAGGATCGAAACGAAGATCAGCGCCAGCATATCTCCCTTGGCGAGCGCCTCGAAAATGTTGAGCGGAATGATGCCGATCAGCTGCTCGTAAGGCGTGACCGGTTTGCCCAGCGCGTGCGGTGCGGCGGTACCGAGGGGCGCGCCCACACCGGGGCGGATAAGGGTTGCGACTGCCATGCCAACGGACACCGCGATTGCGGTGGTGAATGCGAAGAGGCCGATCGTGCGAGCGCCAAGGCTGCCGAGCCGTCTGGGATCCGCCAGCGTCGTGATCCCGGCCGCGATCGTGACCAGCACGATCGGTGCCACCAGCATTCGTATCGATCGAACGAACAGCTCGCCCATGAAAGCAACCGCCGGCGTCGCTTGCGGCCAGACCAGCGCGAACAGCAGCCCGAGGACGAGGGCCGCGAGCACCCGCTTCCAGAGCGGCGTTGCGAACCACCAGCGCAGAGTCTTCATCGGCAGCTTCCGGGCGTGGGCCGATGTTTCAGTGCACGGCCCGCGGCCAGCCCGGTGAGCTTTCCGCCATCCACGGCCAGCGCTCCGTTGACCAGCACGAAGCGGACTCCACGGGCAGCGAGCGTCGGCCGCTCGTAGGTGGCGCGCTCGGCATAGCGCTTCGGATCGAAGACGACGATGTCGGCGTATGTCCCGGGTCGAAGCCTACCGCGCCCCTCGATGCCGAAGGTATCGGCGGTAAGGCTCGAGCTGCGTTCGACGAACTCCCGAAGCGTCAGCACGTGCTCGGATGCAACATACTGCCGGTACTTGCGAGCGAAGCTGCCGTAGACGCGCGGGTGGCCGCCCGAAGCGTCCGAGCTCGTCATCACCCACGGCCGGCGCATGAAGGCGGCAATGTCCTGCTCGCTTTGATTGAACGAGACGACGCGGGGGTCTTGGACGCGGATCACCGAAATGGCGGCGCTCACCGGGTCCTGACCGAGCTTCCGAGCGACCTGGTCGAGGGTGCGGTTGGCATATTTGCCCTGGACGAGCAGCAGCTTGGCCGCGCCGCCGCGCCTGCGGAGGTTTTCGAGGATCCCTTCGCGCAGCCGGTCCGTCAGCGCTGGATTGTCAAGCCGCTTCAGCAGCGCGGGCCGGCCGCCGTCCTGGGCCCAGAGCGGAATCAGCGAGGCGACCAGGCTCGTGCCCGACGCCGACCAGGGATACTGGTCCGCCGTCACGTTCTGGCCGCTGGCCCGCGCAAGTTCGATCTTGGCGATGATCGCGGGTGCCTGCCCCTGCACGTCGACGCCAAGAGCCTTGATGTGGCTGATGTGCGCCGGGAGCCCGCCCTCGCGGCCGATCGCGATCGCTTCGTCGACCGCGGCAGCGAGGCCGATGGTGTAACTGGACTCATCACGGATATGACTGTCGTACACACCGCCGCGGATCCCTGCTTCGCGGGCAAGCGCCACCACTTCGTCGGTCTTCGCGAAGCTTTGCGGTGCGTAGAACAGACCGGTCGAGAGACCCAGCGCGCCCTGGCACATTCCGCTCGCCACCATTGCCTGCATTCGCTTCAGCTCGGCCGAACTTGGCGCCCGGTCTTGCTCGCCGATCACCCGCTCGCGGATCGCGCCGAAGCCGACGAAGGCCGCATAATTGATGCCGACGGGCCTGGCTCGGGCGCGGCTCAGCACCTTCCCCACATCGGGATCACCGCCGCCGTCATTACCGATGAAAGCGGTCGTAACGCCTTGCAACAGAAAGCCCGGGATCAGCCGCTTCGCGGAGTCTCCGGAAACAAGCTGATCGCCGACATGCGTATGCGGATCGATGAAACCGGGCGCGACGATCATTCCGCCTGCGTCGATGACGCGTCCGGCGGTGAACGCGAGGTGCGGGCCTACCGCGCGAATGCGGTCGCCTGAAATCGCGACGTCACCGAAGAAGGGGGCATCGAACCCGGCATAAATGGTGCCCCCGCGAATGAGGAGGTCGACGCGTGCTGGCCCGGGGGCGGCGCCGAGCGTCGATCCCGCGGCGACCGCCGCCAGCAGCACCCTCCCCATCGGCCTCATGGCTCCCCCCAAAATCCCTTGTCGGGCGGGGACAGGATGCCGCCCTCATCCTTCACCCCGCCCGGTCGGTCGTCAAGGAGCCAGAGAGGGCCGTCAAGGTCCACGAAGTCGGAGAGTCGGGCCAGGTGGAATGCCGGGGCGATGGACAGTGACGAAGACACCATGCAACCGGCCATCAGGCCGAGCCCATAACCTCGTGCGGCCTCGGCCATCTTCAGGGCCGTCGTCAGGCCGCCCGTCTTATCCAGCTTCACGTTCACTACCTGATATCGCTTCACGACGGCAGGCAGATCTTCCGCGACGTGGACGGACTCGTCCGCGCAGATGGGAACGGCCGGGGTGAAATCCTCTAACCATTCGTCAGCTCCGGCGGGCAGTGGCTGTTCGAGCAGCGCAACCTGAGCTTCGAGCAGCACCGGCTGTATCGCCTCGACTATTGCTGGGTTCCAGCTTTCGTTGGGATCGACGATCAGCGCGCACCCGGGCGCCGCGTTGCGGACAGCGCGGATTCGAGCAGCGGGATCCTCGGCGCCGACCTTGACCTTGAGAAGAGGAGCACGGCGCAATTCCGACGCGGCCGCGGCCATGGCTGCAGGCGTGTCGATGACGATCGTGAGTGCGCTCGGAACCGGCTGAGGTACGGGGGCTCCAATCATCGCCGCAACCGTCCTGCCACCACGCTTTGCCTCCAGATCCCACAAGGCGCAATCGAGCGCATTGCGCGCAGCCCCGGCTGGCAGGAAGTCCAGCAGTTCCTCGCGGCCTGCTCCGGCCTCCACCGCCGCGCGCACATCCTCGATCGCGGCGAGCGTGCTGTCGATGCTTTCGCCATAGCGTGCATAGGGGACGCTTTCCCCGCGACCACTGACACCGGCTTCTTCGACGCTCACTTCGACCACGTCGGCGGCTGTCCTGACGCCGCGGGAGATGCGAAAGGGGCACCTCAGCGCAAAGCGCTGATGCTGTGCTCGGACGGTGCGCGGCATAACATCTCGTCAACCAGAGTCTCGACGCCGAAGGCGATCGGGTCGGTGCAGTGCAGGCCGAGCTGATCTTCGGTTGTGCGGCAAAGCCGCCGCGCATCCGCGACTGCCATCGCCGATGTGTTAAGACAGACACCGATCGCGCGTGCCTGGGGACTGGTGAGGCGGGCGACGCGAATATTCTCGGCGAGGCATTCCTTCAGCCCGGGAAGCGGCCGTCCGGAGATGCCGCGCATGTGCTTGCGGTTGGGATCGTGGCACAGCACGATCACCTCCGGCTGGGCGCCGTGGAGCAGGCCGGTCGAAACGCCTGCGAAGGACGGATGGAACAGCGAGCCCTGCCCCTCGATAAGGTCCCAGCCGTCATCGTTCCTGGCCGGCGCAAGCTGTTCGATGGCGCCGCTAATGAAGTCGGCAACGACCGCATCAACAGCTATTCCGCCACCAGCGATCAATATTCCCGTCTGGCCGGTGGCGCGGAAATCCGCCGCAATGCCCCGCTCGCGAAGAGATCTGGTGAGCGCAAGCGTGGTGTACATCTTGCCCACCGAACAGTCAGTTCCGACGGTCACGAGACGGCGCCCTGCACGAGGAAACCCCTTGCCAACGCGAAGGTCCGCCGGCGGCTCGCGCACGTCGAATAGCCTCAAGCCCCGTTCTTCGGCCAGCTGGACGAGCCGCGGCTCGTCTCGCAGCCGCTTATGAAGACCCGATGCCACGTTAAGCCCTGCCTCCAGCGCTGCCGCAGCGTCGTCGACCAACCTTCGGTCCAGCGTGCCGCCCGCATTGGCAATGCCCAGCACGAGCGTTCTTGCCCCCGCGGCGGCGGCGTCATTCATCCCGAGGCGCGACAGTCCAAGGGTGAGCGGACAATCGTCGTGGCGGAATTCACCCACACAGTCCTCGGGGCGAAACTCGGCCAAGCCTCTCGAGGTCTTGATGCCGACCGCATCGGAACAGCTTCCCAGGTAAAGCAGGTAGGGGGCTGGGATCATCGTCGGCGAACCTATCGGCAGCGCCCTCGCGCCGCCCATAGCGACTGCACCCTTTGGCATAAACCGCCGTTATGGAGCGCCGATCACCCTCGCCATGGTCTTTAGAAAATCGGTCGCCAGCGCTGTCGGCGGACAGTTGAGGAGGAACATCGCGTGGACATCGAATGAAAGCCTGGGCTGCAGCGGCCGAAAGTTCAGCCCGTTCGCAAGTGACGCCTGGGCGGTGAAGTTGTCGACCACGGTGACCCCTACCCCCTGCCTCACCAGCGCGGCTGCGATGTAGAAGGTGCGGGCCGAGACGACCTCGTCCAGTTCCAGCTCGAGCCTTTGGAGCTCCTGGGTGAAGAGTTGGCCGATCGGGCCGCTCGCGGCGAGGCTGATGAAGCGCTGACCTCGGAGTTGCGCCAGTTCCAGCTCCGGCGGCGCGTTCGGCATGTCCTCGTCCCGATAAAGCACGACCAGTTGGCCCCCGCCGAGAAGCCGGCTTCCGATCGGGGCGGCAGGAGGCACTTCATAGGCGATCGCAAGGTCGGTTTCGCGTTCGTAGAGTTTGCGCACCAGGTCGTCATGGTGCACCGTCTGCAGATCGAACCTCACATTGTCGTGGCTGCGTCGAAACTGTGCCACCGCTGTCGGGAGGGTGTGGAGCGCCAATGACGGGAGGGCAGAAATGCGCAGCATGCCCGCGACACCTCGCTTGAGGTTCCGTCCGGCCTCGCGAAGCGCGTAGACCTTTTCCTGAATTTCGCTGACGTCGGCGAACAGAACATGCGCGTCCTGTGTCGGAACAAGCCGCCCGTTCGCCCGCTGGAAGAGCTGAAAGCCGAGCAGTGACTCCGCGTGTCGCAGCGTTTTGGACACCGACGGCTGCGAGACGTTCAGGGCACGCGCCGCCGCGCTTACCGAGCCGTTTACGTAAACGGCATGGAAGATCTCGATGTGGCGAAGGTTCATGGCAGGGTGCGCCCAAATCAGGAGGCAAGGAGCCTCATCAACTTGGGCCAGTAATCAAGCGATTCAAAGAAACTTTCGACCGGCACACGTTCGTTCAAGCCATGAGCGCCCGTGTCCTCGCCCGGCCGTGAGAAATCCAGACTGGCGCCATAGGTCGGGATGCCGGCAGCCCGGTAATGCTTCCCGTCGGTTGCGCCGGGGGTCATGTAGGGAATGACGGGCACCCCCGGATAGCGATCCTCGACGGATCGAGCGATCGCAGAAAACAGCTCATCGTTCTCCGGCGAAGGATCGCTTCCCATTGGCGTCCCGACCACCTTCCATTCGGCCTTGGGGTTGCGGCCCGCTGCGGCCAGGGCCTGCTGGACCGATTCGACCGGGACTCCTGGGAATATCCGGCAATTGATGTTGGCGATGGCTTTTTGCGGAAGGGCATTGTCGGCGTGGCCCCCGCTCAGGAGCGTCGGCACGCAAGTCGTTCGGAGCGAATAGCCAAGGCGCGAATCGCTCGCGAGAAGCGCCTGTGCCTGCTGATCCTCGGGGTTCCTTGCGAGCGCCGCCAGAGCCGCTTCCAGGCCGGGCTTGGCGCCCGGCTGGCGGGCGGCGTCTCGCACAATCGCTCGCGTCAGGTCGTTCACCACCACCGGAAAGCGGTAAGACCGGATATTCCCGAGAAGCTCGGCGAGTTCGAAGATCGCATTGTCCGCGCGGGGGCGGGCGCTATGCCCGCCGGGATTGTGGACCGTTACCTCGATATTCGCGAATGTCTTCTCCGCGACCTGGACACCGAACGACAGGCCCTTTCCCGCGGCGTCGGCCCTGCCGCCCCCGGAGTCCGAGTTGATTGCGAATTCAGGCCGCCGCGATGAGAGCTTCGCGACCAGCGCGCGGGTCGAGGCCATATCGGTTTCCTCATCGCCGCTGAACGCGATGATAAGGTCCCGGTTGGGCTTGAAGCCTTGCCGCTTCAGCTGAATGAACGCCTCGGTAAGCTGGGCGATGCCGAACTTGTTGTCGCTGGTGCCGCGCCCAAAGAAATAACCGTCCTCTTCGGTGAAGGTGAACGGAGCCCGTTGCCAGTCATCGCGCTTGGCTTCGACGACATCCATGTGGCCGAGGAACAGGATCGGCGCCTTCTCGCCAGTGCCCCGATAGGTTACAACCAGTCCGGCGGTCTCTCCCACCGGCACGATTTCCACGTCGCGGCTCGAGAAACCTGCCCTGCGGAACTTCCGGGCCAGATACTTCGCCATCTTGGGCACTTGGCCGCGGCCCTTGACGGTCGGAATTTCAACAATCGATCGATATATTTCGAGGGCTTCCTGCCCGACCGGCGAGCTCCGATCGGCGCCGATCGCAGGCGCCGCCGCAAGTAACGCCGAAAGTGCCAACCACCATTTTCGCACACCGGCTCCCTTCAAGTCGAACATGGCGTCCGATCTCTGCGCTTAGCAAGGCCGCTCAATGCCAGTCGAGAACGCTCAAAGCATCCAGCCGAGCCTGTCAAAGCCGGTGCGAGAGCCGGTGGGTCGAGAACGGACCGTTGAATTATGTTGGTGACCCCTACGGGACTCGAACCCGTGTTTTCGCCGTGAGAGGGCGACGTCCTAGACCGCTAGACGAAGGGGCCAATGCGGCTTGAAGGCGGGCCATATGTGGACTTGGAGCGACCTAGTCAATCAGCCGAAGCGTCAGTCGTCCTTCTCGCGCTCGCTCAAGTAACGCATCAGCTCGGCAAGCGTCGATTCCATCTGGTCCTGCATCTGGCTGACCAGCTCGTTCTCGCGCATTCCAACATGGTCGAGCGGCTTCGAATAGCTGTCCGAAAAGCTCTGCAGGTCCGAACGGTCGAACACGCCCTTGGCGACGAGCTTGGCAAGGATCACGAGCAGCCCGTTGGTATTGGCGATCGTCCCGGCAACCAGCGCCTCGTCCACCATCGACAGCCTCTTGTCGCTGTCGCTGACCTCTTCATCTGCGGGAATCATCTGCCCGATCATGACGCCAACTACGCGCGGCGCAACCCAAAGCTCCTACGGCTAAAGAAACTGCGCCAACCTCGCCCATGCTGCGGCCTTTTCGGCGAACGGCCGCGTGTTTGCAGCGCTCGATGACGGCAGGTCTATGAGACTGAGGCCGGCCGGCGGCTCGCCGATCAGCTTCCGCCCGCTGCTGGCCGCCGTCGACCCGTTGAAAGCGATGGCCCCGAGCTGCGGGAAGTCGTGCAGCAGGTGCTCGATCCGGTTGTGCTGCGCTTCGCGAATGGCCTGGTCGAGGCTGCCGCGGCGGGTCGCCGTGGCGATCACGTCCCAGAGACCGATGCGACGCTCGGCGAGCCGCGTCAGCCGCTGCTCATAATCAAGGCCGGCGAGCTCCTCGCCGATTGCCGCCCCGAGCAGAAGCCAGAACTGGTTGGTCGGATGCGCGTAATAGCGTTGCGCGGCGAGCGACGCGTCGCCTGGCAGGCTGCCTAGCAGGAACAGCCGGGCATCGCGGCGAGCGATCGGCGGCAAACCGGCTTTGACGCTCACCAATTAATCCCTACAGCCCGGGCCCTGTGAACACGAACGACCTTCGCGTCGCCCTCTTCTCGGGCAATTACAATTATATCCGCGACGGCGCCAACCAGGCCCTGAACCGGCTGGTGGGCTATCTGCTCCGTCAGGGTGTGAAGGTTCGCGTCTATTCGCCGACCGTGGAACATCCCGCCTTCCCGCCCACCGGCGACCTGGTGAGCGTGCCCTCCCTCCCGATCCCCAGCCGGTCCGAATATCGGCTGCCGATCGCGCTGCCCCCGAGGGTTCGCCGCGACCTCGCTCAATTCGCACCGAATGTCGTCCACGTTTCCAGCCCGGACATCGTTGGGCATCGGGCGGTGACCTGGGCACGGCGGCGGAAAGTGGCGGTCGTCGCGTCGGTCCACACGCGCTTCGAGACCTATCTCGAATATTACCATCTGCAATCGCTCGAACCCCTCGTACGCGCGGGGCTGCGACGTTTCTATCACCGCTGCGAGGTCGTTCTCGCGCCGGCGCCCTCGACCGCCGAGATCCTCCGCGCTCAGCGGATGAATCGGAACATCGAGATCTGGACGCGCGGCATCGACCGCGAACAGTTCAATCCTGACCGCCGCGACATGGAGTGGCGGCGGGCTCAAGGCATCGCCGACGACGAGATGGTCATCGCCTACTTGGGCCGGATCGTGATGGAAAAGGGCCTCGACGTCTTCGCCGACGCGATCCACGCCTTTGCACCACTCGGCCTCAAGCATCGCGTACTCGTGATCGGCGAGGGGCCCGCCCGGGCGTGGTTCGAACAGCAGATCCCCGATGCGATCTTTACTGGCCAGCAGACGGGCCCGGATCTGGCCCGGGCGCTTGCCAGCGCGGACGTCTTCCTCAATCCTTCAGTGACCGAGGCGTTCGGCAATGTGACCCTGGAGGCAATGGCCTGCGCCCTGCCGGTCATTGCTGCGGCGGCGTCCGGGACCACCAGCATTGTGCGGCCCGGAGTGACGGGGCTGCTCGCCGACGGTTCCGAGCCCGATGAGTTCGCGCACGCGCTGGCGGCCTATGCGCGCGACGCCGAGCTTCGCAGGCGGCATGGGGCCGCGGGTCTCGGAATCGCCAGGACCATGGACTGGGACACCATCAACTCGGCCGTAGTGCGCGCCTACAAGCACGCAATCGTCAAGCGCGAGCGCCTGACGCGAATGACCAGCCGCTAGGTTACTTGACCCGCTCGATCCGCTGCGCCGCATCGTCGAGGATCGCGGCAATCTCATGCAGCAGCTCGTCGTCGAGCCCGTCGCGTCCGACGCGGTGCCGAAGCGCGGTCATCAGGTTCTTGACTGCCCGGCCGATCGCCGGCCCGGCACTATGTTCGTCGCGCGGCTTGAGGTCGCGCAGCCGGTCGAACAGCGCTTCAACCTCGTCCGCGCGCTCGGCGAGATGCGCCCTGCCCTCATCCGTCGCCTGGAACGGCTTGCGAGCCGCCTTGCCCGGGGCTTCTTCGATCAGCCCCATGTCCTGCAGCAGGGTCAGCGTCGGATAGACGACGCCGGGGCTGGGCGCATATTCGCTTCCCGTCAGCTCCTCGATAGCGCGAATGAGGTCGTAGCCGTGACGCGGCTCATCGGCGATGAGCTTCAGGAGGACGAGGCGGAGTTCGCCGCCTTCGAACATCCGGCGCGCGCGCCGTCCGCGGCGTCCGCCGCTCCAGCCTTCGTCGCCAAAGTCGAAATGAAATGGGCCCCAATTGCCTTGCCAGCCGCGCCCGCCGCGCATCGCCATCAGCGCCTCGGGGAGCATGATCTCGACGTGTCCGCGTGGTCCGCAACCATGATGCCTATGTCCCATAAAAACTCCCTTTAGATAGGTCTAAGATATATCTTAGTGCTATCGTCAACAAGCCTGTTGATGCAATTTCTTGTCCGCTCACTATGACGCTGGTGATGGCCGACCTGTTCGCCGACCAGGAAATCTCCCCCCGCGCCCCGGAGGCGCCGCCGGCGAACGCGCCGCTCGCCGACCGCCTGCGGCCGACGTCGCTCGATGAGGTGGTGGGCCAGGCGCATCTGACCGGCCCCGACGGCGCGATCGGCCGAATGGTCGCCGCAGGGCGGCTTGCCTCGATGATCCTGTGGGGCCCTCCAGGCACCGGCAAGACAACCATCGCGCGTCTACTGGCGGGAGCGGTCGGAATGCGTTTCGTCGCGATTTCCGCGGTTTTCTCCGGTGTCGCCGATCTGAAGAAGGTGTTTGCTGAAGCGAGTACAGGTGCCAAGGCCGGTCAGCAGACATTGCTGTTCGTGGACGAGATCCACCGCTTCAACCGCGCCCAGCAGGATGGCTTCCTCCCCTATGTCGAAAACGGCACGGTGACCTTGGTTGGCGCGACGACCGAGAACCCGAGCTTCGAGATCAACGCGGCTTTGCTCTCGCGGTGCCAGGTGCTGATCCTCCGCCGCCTCGATCATTCGGCGCTCGAGGAACTGGTCAGCCGCGCCGAAGCGCTCGAAGACCGCAAGCTCCCGGTGACGCCCGAAGCGCGCGACGCTTTGATCGCCAGCGCCGACGGCGACGGCCGCTTTCTACTCAACCAGGTCGAGACCTTGTTCTCGGTCGAGATCGCCGAGCCGCTCGGCCCGCCCGAGCTCAGCGACCTGCTCCATCGCCGGGTGCCGGTCTACGACAAGGACCGCGAGGGCCACTACAACCTCATTTCGGCGCTCCACAAGGCGATCCGCGGATCGGATCCCCAGGCCG
>Ga0070660_100002007_pt1 | contig 14030 bp, 11 predicted proteins | sample KBSC33metaG_FD_64670 | JGI IMG/M metagenome (GOLD analysis project Ga0070660, IMG submission 64670) | Corn rhizosphere microbial communities from Kellogg Biological Station, Michigan, USA - KBS C3-3 metaG | ecosystem: Host-associated > Plants > Roots > Rhizosphere > Soil ... | reverse complement strand
CGCCCTTCTTGATCACCACCATCTTCGGGCCGCGATCCATGATCCAGCGTGCCGCCTTCACGAGGTTGAAGCAGTCCGTCAGTTGTCGGGCTTCCGCGTCATTCAGGGTGATCAAGTCCACATGCTTGATCAGCTCGATGATGTCGGGCCGACGGCTCTCGATCCAGAAGTTCATCGTGTCGCAGGCGACGAGCTTCGGCTTCTGCACCTGCTTCAGCACGTCGAGCTGCAGTCGCGGGTCGATGTTGGCGAGAAAGACGAACGGCGCGCTGCGGAACTGCGGCGGGATCTTCGGGCTGAAGTGCGAGAACACGCCGAGATGCGTCTCCAGGGTCTCCGCCGAGTTGAGATCGTGACGATAGCGGCCGCGCCAGCGGAAGGAATTTCCGTCCGCCTGCTCGAGACCGGCCATGTCCACGCCGCGCTGCTTCAGCGGCTCGAGCTGATCGAGTGGATAGTCGTTGCCCACCACGCCGACGAGCTGCACCGGTGCGAGGTGGCTCGCCGAGGCGGAGAAGAAGGTGCCCGACCCGCCGATGACGTTGTCGGCCTTGCCGAACGGGGTTTCAACCGAGTCCAGCGCGACGGAACCAACGACGAGAACGGACATGAGTGAGCGTGGAAGGGTGAGACGTGAATCGCACAGCCCGTGAAACGTGAGACGTGAATCGTGAATCGAGACCACATCCGAGGTCTGCAGGTACGGCTTACGGCTCACGATTCACGTGTAGTTCTACATGCGCTCCGGCGCCGAGATGCCGAGCATGGTGAGGCCATTGCGCAGGACGATCTGTGACGCGCGCGCGAGCAGCAAGCGCGCGCGGGTGATCGGTTCCGGCTCGTTCAGCACGTGAGCCTTGTGATACCAGAGATGCACCTTGCCCGCCGTGTCGTGCAGGTAGGTAGCGACGCGATGCGGCTCCAGTGCCTCGGCCGCACCGGCCACGAGCGCCGGAAAGTCGAGGAGCGCCTTCATGAGCTCCGACTCCTCGGGCAAGGTGAGCACGGAGAGATCGGCCGTCGGGTCGATCGTGGCCGGATCGATCTCGCCGACGCGAAAGATCCCCGACATCCGCGCGTGCGCCATCTGGATGTAGTAGACCGGGTTCTCCTCGCTCTGCGAGCGCGCGAGGTCCACGTCGAACGAAAGCTGCGAGTCGCCCTTCCGCATGAGGAAGAAGTAGCGCACCGCGTCGCGGCCCACTTCGTCGATCAGGTCGCGTACCGTGACGTAGCTGCCGGCACGCTTCGAGATCTTCACCTCGTCACCGCCGCGCATGACCGTCACCAACTGGTGCAGGGCGTACTCCGGGTAGCCGTCGGGGATGCCGATGTCGAGCGCCTGGAGGCCGGCCCGCACGCGCGTCACCGTGCTGTGGTGATCGGCGCCCTGCACGTTGATCGCGCGCGTGAAGCCGCGCTCCCACTTCGTCACGTGATACGCGACGTCGGGAACGAAGTAGGTGTAGGTGCCGCCCTTCTCCGCGCTCTTGCGCATCACGCGGTCCTGGTCGTCGCCGTAGTCGGTGGTGCGCAGGAAGAGCGCGCCGTCCTTCTCGTACGTCTTCCCCCGCTCGACGAGCGCGTGCACGGTGCGCTCGACGCGACCATCCTCATACAGCGAGGACTCGAGGAAGTAGGTGTCGAACGCGACGCCGAACGCCTGCATGTCGCGGTCCTGTTCCTTGCGCAGCTCGCGCACGGCGAAGCGGCGCAGGGCGTCGAGGTTGTTCCCCGCTCCGTCTTCCGGATGCTCGGCGACATAGCGCTGCGCGATCTCGGCGATGTACTCGCCGTGGTAACCGCCCTCGGGAATCTCCAGCGGCGCACCACCGAGCTCGCGCACGCGTGCCCGGGTACTCTTCGCGAGGTTCTCGATCTGGACGCCGGCGTCGTTGTAGTAGAACTCGCGCGAGACGCGCCAGCCACTCCACTCCAGCAGCGACGAGATCGCGTCACCAAGCGCGGCCTGCCGGCCGTGGCCGACGTGCAACGGCCCGGTGGGGTTGGCGCTCACGAACTCCACGACCACCGGCTTCCCATTGCCATTCTCGTTGCGACCGTACCGCTCACCCGCCTCGACGAGTGCACGCAGCCCGTCGGCCACGGTCGCGGCACTCAGACGCAGGTTGATGAATCCCGGGCCGGCGACGTCGGCACTCGCGAGACCGGCTGCCTTGAAATCCAGGGCCTTCACCAGCTCCTGCGCGAGGTCGCGCGGCTTCCGACCGAGCGGTTTGGCGAACACCATGGCGACGTTCGTCGCCCAATCGCCGAACGCGGGATCGCGCGGGCGCTCGAGCAGTGGCTCGACGTCCGCGGGCGCACCGAGTGAACGGGCGGCGCGCGCCAATTCGGCGCGCAGCGCGTCAGTGCCCGCGCTCACTCGCCGGTGCTCTTCTTCGGGGCCGGCTTGGACTCCGCGGCGGGAGCGGACGGCGCCGAGGCGCTGGTGGACGACGCAGCGCCATCGGCGCCGCGCTTCGCGCCATCACTCGTTGCGCCGTCACTCCTCGCGCCGTCGCTCGCAGTGTCAGACTTCGCGGCGCCGCTCGCGTCGCCGGAACCCGAGTCGGACGCTGTGCTCTTGCCCGTGGTTCCCTTCTCGCGATGCGCGTTCTTGCCGTAGTCCGTGAGGTAGAATCCGGAGCCCTTGAAGGCGAATCCAGCCGGCGAGAGGATGCGCTCGGCAAGCTCGCCACACTCGGGGCAAGCGGCCTGGGCCTCGGCGCCGCTGATGGTGCGGTAGAACTTCTCGAACTCGTGCCCGCGCGGACAGCGAAACTCGTAAGTTGGCATCTATATGAGACTTAGGCAGGGCGGTTCAGTCGGGAAACTTAGTGGCGGGGGACGGGCAACGGTAGGTGGGGAGGCCAGTAGCTCGGTAGGACGGTTCGTCAGGGCGAATAACGACGAGGGCCCGGTCAGCATGGCTGACCGGGCCCTGCCAATTTCCTACCCACGTATCCACCTACCCACGTACGCGAAGGCGCCCGGTGGCCGTGAAGCCACCGGGCGCCTTCGTCAGCGACGAATCGCTTAGAAGCGGATACCGAACGTCAGCGGCACCGTCTTCATGCTGGTGCCGTCGCCGGTCGAGATCTGCGTGTAGCGCGCATCGATACGCGCCGGGATGCGGCCCATCGCGAAGTCGAGGCCAGCACCGGCGTTGTAGCCCCAATGGTTTTCCGTCGGGACGCCATTGCCGATGTCATAGTGCGCGAAGCTCGCGCCAGCCACGAAGTACGGCGTGACCGGGCTCGGGCGCTTCGACGTCCAGAGCACCGCGTCCAGGTTGGCACCCATGGTCTTGTTGCTGCCTGTGCCGACCGTCGACTTCACGCTGTTGCTCGAGTAGCTCGCGTCGGCGCGCAGGCCGAGCATCGAGGAATTGCGGAGATCCATCGAACCGCCGAAGGTATAGCCCGTGTTCAGCGCATCGGACGCATCACCCATCGGCATCGAGGCGCCGCCGAACAGAGCGAACGAAAGCGGCTTGTGGGCAACCTGGGCGCTCAGCATGCTGGGCGCGAGGAGGACGGCACCGGCAACGGCCATCGTGCGGAAGATGTTGATCGGTCGCATGGAACCTCTGGCGAAAGGAAGCGAACCGCCTGGTAGACCCTCTGGCGAGTCCGCCATGAAGGCGACGCGATCCCGCGTCGCAAGAGAAGCGGCGCGAACCACTCGGTCCGCGCCGCTTCGGAAACTCAGCGAGTGTACACCGACAGACCGGCAAGGAGGCCGATTGCGTTCTGCGTGACGCCTTCGCTGCTGGCGTGCGAGAAGTTGGCTTCGAGACGCGTCGCGAAGCGGTTGGCGACCGGCATCTTCACGCCGAAGCCGCCGCCGAACGTGAACGCGCTGTGTGAGCCAAGGTCGCCGGAGATGCCGTCCAGGCCGATGAAGGGGCGAACGTAGAACTGGTTCGCCATCCGGCTGGGCTCGAAGTGATACAGCAGGCCGAGGCCGACGCCATACGTGGTGAAGCTCGTACCATCGCTGCTCTGGTGATTCAGGCTGAGCGACGGCTCGATCGAGACCACGGGCGAGACGTAGAAGCCCATCCGGATCGACGGGATCGGGATCTGGAGATTGGTGGTCTTCGGGTCGTCCAGGGTAAAGATCACGCCAGCATCGACACCGATTTCCGGCGACGGGTTGGCGGAGGTCGTGCTGCTGCCGCGGGTCGTGCGCTGCGCACTGGCGGTGGACGCGATGGCGATCAGCGAGAGCGCGGCGAACGAAAGAACCCGACGCATACTGTCTATTCCTGTAGTCTGGTGAGCCAGCAGAATCGTGATCCCACCCGGGGCCCGGGAGGGTCACGAAACAGACTGCCGAACTCGCTACAGGTCACGGCCCGGGACGGCCTCCAGGACCACCCGAAGAAATCCCGACGTCCCCGTCAGCTGCCAGGCCGGTAGATCCCCCAGGCCGCGCTGAGAGTGTCGCTGATCTCGCCCACGCTCGCGCGCGCGCGCACGGCGTTCACCACGTGTGGCATCAGCGGCCGTCGTTCACCGCCGCCATTCGATGCATACGACTTTGCCGACTCGCCGAGCGCCGAAAGCGCGTGACCCAACCCCGCGTCGTCTCGCTTCGCTCGCACTTCCGCCAGGCTCGCCACCTGCTCGCGAGCCAGCGCCGAGTAATCCGGCGTGGGAATGTCCGGCGGCTCGCTCTCATCCGCGAACTTGTTCACGCCGACGATGGTCGTCTCACCACGCTCGACCGAGAGCTGATACTCGTACGCCGATCGCCCGATTTCCTCCTGGAAGAACCCGGCGGCGATGGCCTGCGCCGCGCCGCCCAGCTCGTCCACGCGGCCGAGCAGCGCGTCCGCATCACGCTCGAGTGCATCGGTGAGCTGCTCGACGTAGAAGCTCCCCGCCAGCGGATCCGCGGTAGCCGCCGCACCGCTCTCGTAGCCGATGATCTGCTGGGTACGCAACGCGAGCGTTGCCGCCTCCGCGGTCGGGAGCGCGAGCGCCTCGTCGTAACCATTGGTGTGCAGCGACTGGGTCCCGCCCAGCACCGCGGACAACGCCTGAATGGCGACGCGCACCACGTTGTTGAGCGGCTGCTGCGCCTGGAGCGTCACGCCGCCGGTCTGGGTGTGGAAGCGCATGCGACAGCTCGCATCATTGGCGTCGAAGCGATCGCGCATCAGTCGCGCGTACATCCGGCGCGCGGCGCGAAACTTCGCCGCTTCCTCGAACAGGTCGTTGTGCGCCGCGAAGAAGAACGACAGTCGCGGCGCGAAGCTGTTCACGTCGAGCCCCGCATCACGAGCGCAGCGAACGTACTCCATCGCGTTCGCGAAGGTGAACGCGAGCTCCTGCACCGCCGTCGCGCCCGCCTCGCGAATGTGGTAGCCACTGATGGAGATGGGGTTCCAGCTCGGCACCTCGGCGGCGCAGAAGCGGAAGACGTCGGCGATGAGCGCGAGCGACGGCGCCGGCGGATAGATGTACGTGCCGCGCGCGATGTACTCCTTGAGGATGTCGTTCTGGATCGTTCCGCTCAGCTTCTCCCGCGGGATTCCACGCTCCTCGGCGACAACGATGTACATCGCCAGCAGGGTGGCCGCCGTCGCGTTGATCGTCATGCTCGTCGACACCTGGTCGAGCGGGATGCCGTCGAGGAGCAGATGCATGTCCTCCACCGTATCGATCGCCACGCCGACGCGCCCGACTTCACCCTCCGCGCGCGGCGAGTCGGAGTCGATGCCCATCTGGGTCGGCAGGTCGAAGGCGACGCTCAGCCCCGTCTGACCCTTGTCCAGCAGGAGGCGGAACCGCTCGTTGGTCTGCTGCGCCGTACCGAACCCGGCGTACTGGCGCATCGTCCACAGGCGGCCGCGATACATCGTCGATTGCACGCCGCGCGTGTAGGGAAACTGACCCGGGTCGGCGAGGTCACGCTCGTAGTCGAGCGGCGCCGGCCGGTAGACGGACGCGACGGGAATGCCCGAGGGGGTGAGCTTGTCGGAGGACATTCCGAAAACTAACGGTGAACCGTGAACCGTGAACCGTTACGCCGCCCCGAACCCTGAAGGGTATGCCATTGCAGTTCCGGTTCACCGTTCACGGTTATCGTTCACGGGCAATTCAAGCCCCGACGAGCGCGCTCTCCCCCGCCAGCGTCTGCATCGCCAGGTCCACGTCGCGCTTCGAGCCGATGAACAGCGGCACGCGCTGGTGCAGCTCCGTGGGCTGGATGTCGTTGATCCGCTGCACGCCGTCGCTCGCGGCGCCGCCGGCCTGCTCGCAGATGAACGCGAGCGGGTTTGCCTCGTAGAGCAGCCGCAGCTTGCCGCCGGACATGCGGCCGTTGGCCGGATAGCAGAACACACCACCGCCGAGCAGGTTGCGGTGGAAGTCGGCGACGAGCGAACCGACGTAGCGTACGTTGAGCGGCCGGCGTCCCCCTTCCAGTCCGCGATAACGGCGCATCAGCAGCTTGGTCGGCTCGTCCCACTGCGCCTCGTACGAGTCGTTCACCGAGAGGTAACGTCCCTCGTCGGGAATGCGGATGTTCGGGTGCGAGAGCAGGAACTCGCCGATCGACGGATCGAGGGTGAAGCCGTGCACGCCCTGCCCCGTCGTGTACACGAGCATCGTGCTCGAGCCGTAGATCACGTAGCCGGCCGCCACCTGACGCCGCCCGGGCTGGAGCATGTCCTCCATCTCGCCATGCCGGCCGCGCGTGATCTTCTGCACGACGGAGAAGATGGTCCCGACGGGAACGTTGACGTCGATGTTCGACGATCCATCGAGCGGATCGAACAGCAGGCAGTACTTGCCGCAGCGGAAGCCATCCGGGATCTGGATGAGCCCAGGCTCCTCCTCCGACGCCATCGCGCAGAGCCGCCCGCCGTGATCCATCGCCTTGATGATCGTGTCGTTGGCGAAGACGTCGAGCTTCTGCTGGATCTCGCCCTGGACGTTCGAGTTCGCCGTAGCGCCGAGGATGTCGGCGAGGCCGGAGAGGCGGACCTTGCTGGCGATCATCTTCGCCGCAAGGGCCATGTCGTAGAGGATGCCCGACAGCTCACCCGTGGCTTCGGGATGCAGTCGTTCCTGCTCGATGATGAATCGCTCGATCGTGACGACCGACGTCGCGGTGTGCTGGACCACGGGGCTGCCTCTACGCGATAGGTGGAGCGCCGGCGACCGGCGCTACACGAGTGGTGGTGCGCCGGTCATTCGGCGCGCGGCGTACGCCCGTGCGTCCGCCTCGTAGGGATTCTCGGTGTAGCCGTGCCGGATGCTCCGCCAGAGATAGCGAAGCGGAAACGCGCGATCTGCCTCAAACTGGTGCACGTGCCGAAGTTCGTGCAAGAGTAATTCCGGTTCCAGCGGCACTCCGGGCGCGAGCCAGATGGTCTTCCAGAGGGTAATCCCCGACACCGTCGATCGCCCGAGCAGCCAGCCGCCGAGACGCAGCGGCAGACCGCCGCGCCGATAGCGCGCCGCGGCGAGCTCCGGAAAGCGAGCGAGCAACTCGCCGGGAAGGCTGAACGGGGTGCCGAAGAGGAACATGAGGGTCGGAGGTCTGGGGTCGGGACGGTCAGGGCTTCGCATCCAGCGACCAGCGCTCGCCGCGCGCTTCCACTTCCAGTCGCGTGCCATCGGTGCGGACGATGATCGTGCCGGCGAGGTCGGTCCGCAGTGCCGGCACCGACGCCCTGTTGAGCCGCTCGAGCACCTCGGCGTCGGGATGGCCGTACGAGTTGTTCGCGCCCACGCTCACCAGCGCGAGCCGAGGATGGACGGCGGCGAGAAACCCGTCAGTGGTGCTCGTGTTGCTGCCGTGGTGCGCGACCTTCAACACATCGGCCCGCAATGCGCCGGGTGAGTGAGCGAGGAGCCAGGCTTCCTCCGCTGCCTCCGCGTCACCGGTAAGCAGCATGCGCACGTTGCCAACGCGCACGAGCAGCACGGTGCTCGCCAGGTTGGCGTCGTCGAGATTCGATGCCCAGGCGGAATCCGGAGCGAGCGCCGTAACGACCGCCTCATCCACGACGAGCGAATCGCCGGGATGGACTCGGCGCCACGGGATGCCAGCCGCTCGCGCCTCGGCGAGCGCGGCGAGATAGGGGGGCGTCGTGCCCACGTAGCCGGGATCGAGGAACAGCGCGGGATGGAGCGCGCTGAACAGCGACACCGCGCCCCCGACGTGATCGGCGTGCGGATGCGACAGCGCGAACAGTGCGACACGTCCGCCGCGGTGCGCGATGTACGGCACGACGACGGTGCGTCCCGCGTCGCCGGTCGCCCAACTTCGGCCGGCGTCAATGACGAGCCAGCGACCGCGCGTCGTGCGCAGCGCGAGCGCATCACCCTGGCCGACGTCGATCATGTGCAATTCCGTGAACTCACGCGGGCGCTGCAGCAAGGGCTCAGTCGTCATCAACCCGACGCACGCGAGGGCGACGATGCAGGCGCGCGTTGGACGCTCGGACAGACAGGCGACGACCACCGCCGCGGCGGCGATGCCTCCCGCCAGTGCTGCGAGCAGGGTGGGATAGACGAGGGGCGCCCCGCCCGGAATGGCGGCGGCGTGGGCCGCCACGCCATCGAACGCGGCAAGCAGGACGTGCGCTGCATCCGCGAACAGGGTTTCCACCGGTCCGATCGGAATGCAGATGGCGAGGAAGAGCACGGGCTGCAGCAGGCCCATGATCGGATCGGCGACGAGATTGGTGACCGGCCCAAGCAGCGCAACGCGGCCGAAGGTCCACGCCACGAGCGGAGCCGTGACGACGGTGGCGACGACGCTCACGATCGCCGCGCGCGCCGTGGATCCGCGCAGGCCATGCCAGCGCGTCGGGATGCTCCGCCGCGCCAGCGCGCCACCGGCGGCGAGGGCCACCGTACCCGCGACGCTCAGCTGCCATCCGAGATCGAGTACGGTGCGCGGCGCAACGAGCGGCGCGACCCCACCGACGGCAAGTACCGCCCACGGCGAGGTCGGTCGCTGCAGCGTGCGACTGGCGAGCAGGAGGGCCAGCATCACCGCCGCTCGCACGGCAGGGGGCGGCGCACCGATGCCGGCGACGTACAGTGCGAGGAGCACGATGGTGGCGAGGCGCGCCGGTTTTCGCGGCAGCCGCACCGCACCGGCCACCAGCTCGAGCGCAAGGGCGATGATCGCGACGTGGAGCCCGGAGACGCTCAGCATGTGCACGAGTCCGGCGCGCGCAAATCGATCGCGCTGCCCGGCGGGGATCATCGTCATGTCGCCGATGACGAGGGCGCGCACGACGGGAGCATCGGTGGCGAAGATGCGGTCGATCCGCGCTCCCGCGCGTGCGCGCACCGCCGCGAGCGACCAACGCGGGCGAGCGTCGCGGATCCGCGCCGATCGAACGAACAGGCCACGCGCGTCGGCGGATGCGATCCCGCGCACGCGCGCCGTCGCGCCGGCGTCGGCTCGGCCCGCGGCGATGAACAGGGTGGCGTTCATCGCGCAGCCGGGGGTCGACAGGCGCGCGCGCCCCACTCCGCCGGCTTCGGCGGGCGCCTCGAACTGCGCGGTCCACTCCTTCGCGGCGGCAAGGGAGACGGCGCATTGTGTGGATCGTAGAACCTCGGCGGTGCCGACAAGGACTCCGGCCGCCAGGACCACCGCCACGGCTGGAGCGTCCAGGCCGCGACGCCTGGCGAACGCGATCGCCATGACCAGTGCCACCGCAGCCACGACGATTGCATGGTTCGCACTGCTCGTCAGGCCGACTGCCAGTCCAATGGCATATGCGGCAGAAGCGCGCGTGACGAGTGGCATTCGCGGACGAAGGCAGTGTCACGCACCCGGCGCGAGAGCGAATCACCGCGCATGAGCACTGAAAAACGAACGGCCGCGCTGATGCGCGGCCGGCTGCGGGCGAATGGTGTCGCCTTTCCCGCGGAAGGTCGCTACCCGGCCATCGGAAGCGCCTGACGCTGGCGTACGACGCTGCCGGTGAAGGTCGAGCCGGTCGTACCCGTGAGCTCGACCGTGAGATACTGACCCAGCTGCGTTGCGTCGCCCGGCACGAGCACGGTGCGGAAGTCACGCGTGCGTGTCATCAGCATGGACTCACCACGCCGCGCTTCGCGCTCGACGAGCACTTCGTGACGGGTGCCGAGCGCGGCGAGGTTTCGCGCGCGCGACATCGAGCGAACCGTCTCGACGAGCCGCTGCAGCCGCTCGCTCGCCACGTCGGCGGGCACCGTGAGCTCGGCAGGCATCCGGGTGGCCGGCGTCCCATCGCGCGGCGAGAAGATGAAGGTGAACGCGTCGGCGAAGCCCACCTCGCGAACGGCGCTCAGGGTCTCCTCGAACTCCTCCTCCGTCTCACCCGGAAAGCCGACGATGATGTCGGTGGTGAGCGCGACACCGGGGATTGCCTTCCGGATGCGGTCGACACACTCGAGATAGCCCTCGCGCGTGTAGCGGCGCAGCATGCGCTTCAGCATCCGGGACGAGCCACTCTGCATCGGCAGGTGCACGTGCTCGCACACCGTCGGCACCTCGGCCATCGCCGTGATGACGCGGTCGGAAAAGTCGTTCGGATGTGGGCTCGTGTAACGCACCCGGCGGATGCCCGGTACGGTGCCGACGGCGCGCAGGAGGTCGGCGAAGTCGTGGGTACCATCGTTGTATGAATTCACCGTCTGCCCGAGCAGCACGACCTCGGTCATTCCGTCGGCGACGACGCTTTCCACCTCGCGTACGACGTCGTCGAGCCGCCGACTGCGCTCGGACCCGCGCGTGGTGGGCACGATGCAATAGGTGCAGCGGTAGTCACAGCCACGCTGCACGGGGATCCACGCCTTGACCTTGTCGAACCGGCGCGGCGTGAAATCCTCGTAGTGCTCCTCGAGGTCGAAGCTGGTGGCGATGGCGCGCTCGCCTCGCCGTGCGCCGTCCACCAGCTCCGGCAACGCGCGGTAGCCATCCGGCCCGACGACGAGCGACACGTGCTTCGCGCGATCGAGGAGCTGTGGCCCAAGCCGTTGCGCCATGCAGCCGGTCACGCCCATGACGGTATCCGTCTTCATGTGCCGCTTCAGCTCACCGAGCCGACCGATCACCCGCTGCTCCGCGTGGTCGCGGATCGCACAGGTGTTGATGAGGATGACGTCGGCGCCGTCGGGCACGTCGACCGGCTGGTAGCCAGCAGCCGAGAGCTTCCCGAGCATCAGCTCGGAATCGCTCACGTTCATCTGGCAACCGTAGGTCTCGATGTATACGGTGGGACGGGAGGAAGGCATGCGGGAAATGTAATCATCGGGACCCCAGCTACAGGTCCGCCGCGCGTGAGACGCGCGGCTTCGGGGCGCTGCTTGGCGGCCGCGCCGCCTGCGCTTGCTGTCGGGGTGCTCGCCTTGCGCTCGCGGTCGGGGCGGCGCGCGGGGGCGCGCCGCTCGGGAACGGCGTCTGGATGTAGCGTGTCGCCGGATCGGTGGGGCGTTTCCCCGAGAGCGCGCGGAACGCGCGCCCCGAGAGCATAGGCGAGCGCAGCGAGCCCGGCGCCCCGACAGGCCCGCGTTCCACGCGGGCCGCCCCGACAGCGAGCGCGGCTCCGCCGCGCGAGCGCCCTAGGTAATGATCGGCGCCGAATCCGCCGGCGGCTTTTCCGGCAGCCAGAAATGGAACGCGCTTCCCTGCACCTCGCCGCCACTCTTCACCCAGATCTGTCCGCCGTGTGCCTCGACGACGAGCTTGCAGAACGCCAGGCCGAGCCCTGAGCTGCGGACGCGCGGGATATGCGGCGTCTTCACCTGCTCGAACTTGCGGAAGATGATGTCGTGATACTCCGCCGGAATGCCGACGCCGTTGTCGGCCACGGTGAAGAGCACGCCGTCGCCCTCGCGCCGCGCGCCGAGCGTCACCCTGACGGCGCGCGCGGAGTGCGTGAGCGCGTTCTGGACCAGGTTGCTGAACACGCGCTTCAGCAGGGCGTGGTCGGCCTCGATCACCGGCGCGTCCTCGCCGTGCTCGACGATCGCCGTCGCCTCCTCCTGCTGGAAGCGGATCTCCCAATCGCGCTTCACCTCGGTGAGCAGCGCACCCGGCGCGATCTTCGTGAGCTTGAGCTCGAGGCGGCTCTCCTCGAGGCGCGCCACCTCGAGCAGGTCCTCGATCAGCGCCAGGAGGTCCTCGGCGCGTCCCTCGGCGTCGGCGAGTGCGGAACGCTGCTCCAGCGTCAGCGCACCGAAGTCGCCGTCGATCAGCATCTCCATCGCGCCGATCATCGACGTGAGCGGCGTCTTGAGATCGTGCACGATCATCTTCATCAGATCGTCGCGCACCTTCTCGAGCTCCTTCTGCTTGCGGAGGCTCTCCTCGAGCGCGTCCGTTGCCGCCTTGAGCTTGAGGAGCGACCGCACGCGCGCGCCCAGCACGAGGCGATTGTGCGGCTTGGTGAGAAAGTCGTCGCCACCGGCCTCGATCGCCTTCACCCGATCGGTCGTGTCGTTCAGTGCCGTGACGAAGATGACGGGGATGCGTGCCGAGCGCGGATCGCGCTTGATACGCCGGCACACCTCGAAGCCGGTGGAACGATCATCGACGCCGAGGTTGCCAGCCGGCATCGAGACGTCGAGGATACAGAGGTCGGGATGCTGGTCGAAGCAGGCCTGGAGCGCCGACGGGCCGTCGCTCGCGGCGATGGCGCGAAAGCCGAGCACGTGGAGCTGGTCGAAGAGCAGCTCCACGTTCGCCGGCACGTCGTCGGCAACGAGGATCAGCGGCGCGTCTGCGGGAGGTGGGACGAGCTCGTTCATCGGTCAGGGACGCACCGTGATCCCGAAGCTCAGTGTCCACGCCGTCTCCTTCACGTCGAGGCCCGTCGCGTCCCTGGTGGCGCGAATGCCCGCGACGTCGAGTGCAGCGCGGCCGCGGGCGATGAGCGTTCCCGCGCCCAACGAAAGGCTGCGTTCGCGCACGGCCGTCGTGCCGACGCCGAACGGCAGCGTGCGCCACCGGCCGCCGGCGCGCAGCTGCAGCGACCGGCCGAAGATCTGCGGTCCGAGCACGTCCGCGCCAGCACTGGTATCCCAGCTGTCGTGGATCGTGAGGCCGGCCGAGCCGAGTCCCGCCATGTTCGACCACGTGTCACGAGCGGTTCGGACGGCGATCGTGGTGCCGCGGATGCCGAGGAAGGCGGCGCTCAACGCGAGCCGGTCCGGCACGCGAGCCTCCGCCTTCGTCGTGTCGCCACGCTTGAGCGAGAGAGTGCCGCCGCGCCGATACGACGCCGCGAACACCGCCGCGCGACCGGCATACAGCTCGAGGCCGCCGGAGAAGGCGTTGCCGACATAGGTCACGGTGCTCGTGTCCACGAGCCGCGCGTAGCGCGTGCTGTCGTCGAACACCTGAGTGCTGTTCAGCCGGTTGTCGCCGCTGATCGCATGCGCGCCCAGCCCGAGGTGCAGCCACGACGCGGGCTCCCACGCAAGCGCGAGGCGCACATCGCCAATGGCACCGTCGCTGATGAAGGTGTTCGTACTGCCGATGTCCGTGCCTCCCACATTCACCGTGCCGTGGGTCGTCGTCTCGAAGCTTCGATCGAGCAGGTTGGTGGCGCTCAGGCTCGCTGCCACCGAGCTCGAGATACGCACGGCGCCGAGAACGAGCGGGTACCGCGCGATGGTCGACGACTCGGTCTGCCCGCGCAGGCTGAGCTTGCGGTACTCCGGCTCGGCCTGGAAGTAGAGTGCCGTGCCGCCGAGGTTGAGGATCGAGGACGGATTGCTCACCGAGAGTGGATCGATCTCGCCGAGCGCACCACCAGTGCCGAGCGTGCGCGTGCTCAGCGTTCCCGTGGGATAGCCGAAGCCCTGGGTGCTCAGTGTGCCCTGCGCGAGCGCGGTAGCGGGAGCCACGACGAGCAGCGCGGCAAGAAGACGAAGCGAGGCACGAGGCGTCATCACGGGATCCCGAAGCCGCGGCGCGGCACATAGGTGAGTCGGAGTCGCGGACGGACGTCGGCCGGCGCGTCAGACGAGTAGAAGTCGATTTCTCCGGGTGAGGAA
>Ga0070660_100002003_pt1 | contig 14053 bp, 10 predicted proteins | sample KBSC33metaG_FD_64670 | JGI IMG/M metagenome (GOLD analysis project Ga0070660, IMG submission 64670) | Corn rhizosphere microbial communities from Kellogg Biological Station, Michigan, USA - KBS C3-3 metaG | ecosystem: Host-associated > Plants > Roots > Rhizosphere > Soil ... | reverse complement strand
GGCAATGTGCTGTTCGTCAACGATTCCAAGGGCACCAATGCGGATGCGGCGGCGCATGCGCTGTCGTCTTTCGCCGATATTTTCTGGATCGCCGGCGGCAAGCCGAAGCTCGGCGGCATCACCGGCTTGACCGAATATTTCCCGCGCATCCGCAAGGCCTATCTGATCGGGGAAGCCGCGCAGGAATTCGCCGGCACGCTGGGGGATCGCGTGCCGCACGAGATCTCGGAAACGCTCGAGGTCGCGGTGGCCAAGGCCGCTGAAGACGCGGCAGCCTCCGGGCTGGCTGAGCCTGTGGTGCTGTTGTCGCCGGCCTGCGCCTCGTTCGACCAGTACCGCAATTTTGAAATTCGCGGCGCCCGGTTCCGCGACCTCGTCACGGCGCTGCCCGGCGTCAAGCCGGTGGTGTGAGAACGGGCTAGCACCGCTACCGTGTCCCGGACGCGGTGCAGCGTACTTCACGCTGCTCCGCAGATCCGGGACCATGGATTGATGGGTCCGGGATCATTGCCGCCGCGTTGGATCGAAACATCTCCAATTCGTTAACCCTTCGGAAACCATCATGGGCGACCAATGGGCAAACCTCCGCTTTTGGGACCGCCGATGATCTCCCGTGAACAACGCACCCCCTTAAGCGAATGGTGGTGGACCGTGGATCGCCCGCTGCTCGCAGCGATCATCGCGCTGATGCTGGCCGGCATCATTCTGTCGCTCGCGGCCAGTCCGCCGGTGGCGACGCGGATCGGGCTCGATCCGTTTCACTTCTTCAACCGCCACGTCTTGTTTCTGCTGCCCGCCTTCATCGTGCTGATCGGCGTGTCGTTCCTGTCGCCGCGGCAGATTCGCCGCGCCGCGCTCATCGTGTTTGCGGTGAGTATCGTGCTGATCGTGGCGACGCTGCTGGTCGGTCCCGAGGTCAAGGGCTCGCGGCGCTGGATCACGCTGATCGGCCTCAACATCCAGGCTTCCGAGTCCGCCAAGCCTGCATTCGTGGTGATAGCGGCGTGGCTGTTTGCGGAATCGGCGCGGCGGCCGGAAATGCCGGCGACGTCGATGGCGCTGGTGCTCTTGATGATGCTGGTGTCGCTATTGGTGATGGAGCCCGATTTCGGTCAAACCATGCTGATCCTGATGGTGTGGGGCGCCCTGTTCTTCATCGCGGGCATGCGGATGATCTGGGTGCTGGGGCTCGCGGGCGCCGCAAGCGCCGGTCTGTTCGGCGCCTATCTTTTGGTGCCCCACGTCGCAGGCCGCATCAAGCGCTTCATGAATCCCGGCTCCGGTGACACCTTTCAGGTCGACACCGCGATGGAGGCATTCGCCAACGGCGGCTGGTTCGGACTTGGACCCGGCGAAGGCATCGCCAAGCGCAGCCTGCCGGACAGCCATACCGATTTCGTGTTCGCGGTGGCGGCGGAGGAATTCGGTATCATCCTTTGCCTCGCGCTGCTCGCGCTGTTCGCCTTCGTCGTGATCCGCACCTTGTCGCGCGCCTACGCCACCGAGGATATGTTCTCGCGGTTCGCGGCGTCGGGTTTGGCGATCTTGTTCGGCGTGCAGGCCGCGATCAACATGTCGGTCAATCTGCAACTGATACCGGCCAAGGGCATGACGCTGCCGTTCATCTCCTATGGCGGTTCCTCGATCATCTCGCTGGCATATGGCGTCGGCATGATGTTGGCTTTGACACGGCAGCGGCCGCGCACCGAAATGCAATCGGTCGGCGAGGCCAACGCGGTGCGCAGCTACGCTTGACCTTGCGACAAAGACGCGCTTTTCGTCATTGCGAGGAACGACGTGACGAAGCAATCCATTGCCCCAATGACCACTGCGCCTTTGATTCTGCTGGCCGCGGGCGGCACCGGCGGTCATCTGTTTCCCGCCGAGGCGCTGGGCGTCGAACTGATCAGGCGGGGCATTCGCGTGCGTCTCGCCACCGATTCCCGCGCGCTGCGCTACAGCGGATTGTTCTCCAAGGACACGATCGACGTGGTGCCGAGCGCGACCGTGCGCGGCCGCACGCCGTGGTCGCTGGCCTATACCGGCACGATGCTCATTGCCGGCACCGGGGTGTCGCTCATCCTGATGCGGCGATTGAAGCCCGCGGCAGTGGTTGGCTTCGGCGGTTATCCGACGCTGCCGCCGCTATTGGCGGCGCGGCTGTTCGGCATCCCGACCGCCATTCACGAAGCCAATGCGGTGCTGGGGCGCGCCAACCGTTTTCTGTCGAGCCGCGTCAGCGCGATTGCGACCTCGCTGCCGGGTGTGCTGGATCGCGACCCGGACCTGGCGGCGAAGACAACCACCGTCGGCACGCCGATGCGTCCGGCGATCCTCGCCGCGGCCGCGGTGAAATTCGCCTCACCCGAACCTGTGGGGCCATTTCGCTTGCTCGTGGTCGGCGGCAGCCAGGGCGCGCGGGTGATGGCCGATATCGTGCCCAGCGCGATCGAGCGTCTGGAACCGGCGCTGTGGAACAGGTTGATCCTCGCGCAACAAGTGCGAGAGGAAGATATGGCACGCGTGCGCGCGGTCTATGACCGGCTCAAGATCAAGGCCGAACTGGCGCCGTTCTTTGCCGATTTGCCGGCGCGGCTGGCGTCGAGCCATCTGGTGGTCTCGCGATCGGGCGCGGGCACGGTGGCCGAACTCGGCGCCATCGGCCGCCCGTCGATTCTGGTGCCGCTGCCCGGTTCGATCGATCAGGATCAGTTCGCCAATGCCGGCGTGCTGGCGCAGGCAGGCGGCGCATTTCGGATTCCGCAAGGAGATTTCACGCCCGACCGGCTCGCCGCGGAACTCTCTGCGCTCGCCGCCGAGCCCGAGCGGCTGACCGCGATGGCCGCGGGCGCCCGTACCGTGGGCCGGCTCGATGCCGCGCAGCGGCTGGCCGATCTGGTCGCGAAAGTGGCCGGAATCTAGGCGATCGCGCGCAAAATTGCCCCTTGTCATGCCCCGCGAAAGCGGGGCATCCAGTATTCCGCGCGGCTGATTTGAATCGCTGGGCCTCGCGGAATGCCGGATCGTCCGGCGGAGCCCGTCATCGGGCGGCGCGACGCGCCGGCCCGTTGGCGGATGATGACGCCTGGGGAACCAACCATGAGACTGCCGCGCGAGATCGGACCCATCCACTTCGTCGGGATTGGCGGTATTGGCATGAGCGGCATCGCGGAAGTGCTGTGCAATCTCGGCTACACCGTGCAGGGGTCCGATGCGTCGGAGAGCGCCAATGTCAGCCGTCTGCGCGACAAGGGCATCGCTATTACCGTCGGCCACAAGGCCGAAAATGTCGCCGGTGCCGATGTGCTGGTGGTGTCGACCGCGATCAGGCGCGACAATCCCGAATTGATGGCTGCGCGGGCGCAGCGCATCCCGGTGGTGCGCCGCGCCGAAATGCTGGCCGAACTGATGCGTCTGAAGAGCTGCGTCGCCATCGCAGGCACCCACGGCAAGACCACCACGACTTCGATGGTCGCGGCGCTGCTCGATGCCGGCGATCTCGATCCCACCGTGATCAATGGCGGCATCATCAATGCCTACGGCACCAACGCCCGGTTAGGGGCCGGCGAGTGGATGGTGGTGGAAGCCGACGAGAGCGACGGCACTTTCCTGAAGCTGCCGGCCGATGTCGCCATCGTCACTAATGTCGATCCCGAGCATCTCGATCATTTCAAGACCTTCGAGGCGGTGCAGGATGCGTTCCGCCATTTCGTCGAGAACGTGCCGTTCTATGGTTTTGCGGTGATGTGCATCGATCATCCCGTGGTGCAGACCATCGTCGGCAAGATCGAGGATCGCCGCATCATCACCTACGGCGAAAATCCGCAGGCCGACGCGCGGCTGGTCGATCTCAATCCGATCGGCGGCGGATCCAGCTTCAACGTCGCGTTCCGCGATCGCAAGACCGATGTTGCGCATGAGATCGCCGACCTGGTGCTGCCGATGCCGGGACGACACAATGCGCTCAACGCCACGGCGGCGATCGCAGTGGCGCATGAATTGGGCTTGTCTGACGCGATGATCCGCGAGGCGCTGGCCGGCTTTGGCGGCGTGCGGCGGCGCTTCACCAAGACAGGCGAATGGAACGGCGTCACCATCATCGATGACTACGGCCATCACCCCGTCGAGATCGCGGCGGTGCTGAGGGCGGCGCGGGAGTCCAGCAACGGCAAGATCATCGCCGTGGTGCAGCCGCATCGCTTCACCCGGCTGCAATCGCTGTTCGAGGAATTTTGTACCTGCTTCAACGATGCCGATGCGGTGGTTGTCGCCGAGGTCTATCCGGCCGGCGAGGCACCGATTGCCGGAATCGACCGCGACCATTTCGTGCTGGGCTTGCGCGCGCACGGCCATCGCGAAGTCATTCCGCTGCCGAATTCCGCAGCCCTTGCGGGCGTGGTGCACGGCCTCGCCGGCCGTGGCGATTTTGTCGTCTGTCTCGGCGCCGGCAACATTACGCAATGGGCCTACGCGCTGCCCGGCGAATTGAAGGCGCTGGGGTGAGCGTGGCGGCATTTCCCGACATCACTCCCGATCTCAAAGCCGCAATGCCGGAATTGCGCGGGCGCTTGTTGGCGAACCAGTCGCTCGCCGAGCTGACGTGGTTTCGGGTCGGCGGTCCGGCGCAGGTGCTGTTCACTCCATCGGACGAGAATGATCTCGCCTATTTCCTCGCGCACCTGCCGGGCGAGCTTCCTGTCTACGTGGTCGGCGTCGGCTCCAACCTGATCGTGCGCGACGGCGGCATGCCGGGCGTGGTGATCAGGCTCAGTCCGCGCGGTTTCGGCGACACCGGCGCCGATGGCGATATCGTCAGCACCGGCACGGCTGCGCTCGACAAGCGCGTGGCGGAAACGGCGGCGGCGGCCAATGTCAGCGGGCTGGAATTTTTCTTTGGCATTCCCGGCACCATCGGCGGCGCGCTGCGCATGAACGCCGGCGCCAACGGCGCGGAGACCAAGGATGTCCTGATCGAGGCTGTAGGCGTCGGCCGCGACGGCAAGAAACATGTTTTTACCAATGCAGACATGAAATTCGTCTACCGCAACAGCGGGGTCGACGCTTCCATGATTTTTACCTCGGCGCGCTTTCGTGGGCGGATCGCCGCGCCTGATAAAATTCGCGCCCGGATGAACGAGGTGCAAAACCACCGCGAAACCGCGCAGCCGATCCGCGAAAAAACCGGCGGCTCGACATTCAAGAACCCGTCCGGTCACAGCGCCTGGAAGCTGATCGACGCCGCGGGCTGCCGGGGCTTGCGCGTCGGCGGCGCCCAGGTATCGGAGATGCATTGCAATTTCCTGATCAACACGGGTCACGCGACTGGCCATGATATCGAAACCCTGGGCGAGACGGTTCGCGCGCGGGTGAAGGAAAATTCCGGAATTAAGCTACACTGGGAAATCAAGCGGATCGGAATCAGCGGAACGAAATGATGCGGATTACCATCCTTTTCGGCGGCACCAACAAGGAGCGCCTGGTTTCGGTCGCTTCGGGTCAGGCGTTGCATCAGGCGCTGCCCGAAGCCGATCTGTGGTTCTGGGACATTGACGACACGGTGCATGAAGTCCGGTCGCAGGCTCTCCTCAGTCATTCGCGGCCATTCGAGGACCCATTCAAACCCGGCAATCCAGGCATCGGCGAGATTGAAGCGGCGCTCGATAAGGCAAAGGCCGAGGATCGATTGCTGGTGCTCGGCCTGCATGGCGGTCGCGCCGAGGATGGCGAACTGCAAGCGATGTGCGAGATGCGCGGGATACCCTTCACCGGGTCCGGCTCGGCATCGTCGCATCTCGCCTTCGACAAGGTGGCGGCGAAGCGCTTCGTGGCGATTGCGGGCGTGAAGGCGCCGGACGGCATTGCGCTTGAGAATATCGAGGCGGCTTTCGCCGAATACGGCAAACTGATTGCAAAACCGGCGCGGGACGGATCGAGCTACGGCCTGATCTTCGTCAATGCGCAACAGGACCTCGTCGCGGTCCGCAACGCGGCCAAGCTGGAAGAATATGTGATCGAGCCGTTGATCGCGGGCGTGGAAGCGACCTGCGGCGTGCTGGAGCAGTCCGACGGCTCGGTTTCGGCGCTTCCACCGATCGAGATTGTTCCGGCGGAGGGCGGCTTCGGCTTCGACTACAGGGCCAAATATCTGGCCAAATCGACGCAGGAAATTTGCCCCGGGCGTTTTGCTCCCGAAATCAGCGCACAGCTTATGGACCAGTCGATCAAGGCACACAAAGCGCTGTCGTGCAGCGGTTATTCCCGCTCGGACTTCATTATTTCGAAGAAGGGGCCGATTTACCTTGAAACCAACACCTTACCGGGCTTGACCAAGGCCTCGCTCTATCCGAAGGCACTGGCGGCTCAGGGAATCGGGTTCGCCGATTTTCTGCAGGACCAGATCGCATTGGCGGAAAAACGCACGCAGAGATAGTGCCAACGCCTTGCCGGGAGCACATCGGACCACCCGATCCTGCGATCGTTAAAATTTTACCAATTGTGAGGCAAAGTACTCACGGGGCGGACCAAAACACATCCTGCCGGCAGCTAATTTACCCTTTGTTTACCAGGAAGTCCGAAGGTTAACGCTGGCGGCGCGTGTGGCGCTTGGCTGCCGGGGCGTGAGCTGTTGCGGATTTCCGCTTCGACGACCGCATCGAGGGAACAGGTGGCCTCTTCTGCCTCGAGGCCAAAACCCAGCCCGGCATGACCGAGACGTCACTTGTGCCAGAACTCGCAGCGTTTGCGGGCACAGATTTGACGAGCTCGTGCAATGGATGGTGGAGGACGCCTCGCTCGATCGCTGAGATCGCTGAGGCCCCAAGCTGACCTGAAAGCCGCCGCCATCGGCGCGGCCGTGCTGTTGCGCGCGCGGCTGCGCGTGAACCGCGCGCCGGCCAGGCCGCGGCTGGAGCGCCAACAACAGCCGCACCGCCTGATCGCGCTGCTCGAGCGTTACCTTCCTCGCCGCGCCGGCGTCGCCGCGACCGTCTTGATGCTGCTGGGCAGCGCCGGTTTAGGCATCGTCAAGGGCGGTCACCTCGAGCAATTGACCTCGGCTTTGAGCGACACCCGCAATGCGATCGCCAACTCCGCCGGATTCCGGATTACGACGGTCGCCATCAACGGCCGCAAGCAACTGACCCAGGACGAAGTGCTCGCGATCGGCGGCGTCAATGGCCGCTCGTCGCTGTTGTTCCTCGACGCCGCGCTCGTGCGCGACAAGCTGAAAACCAATCCCTGGATCGGCGAAGCCACGGTGCTGAAGCTTTATCCCGGCCAGCTCCAGATCGACATATCAGAACGTACCGCTTTCGCGCTGTGGCAGCAGGGTGGCCGGCTGTCGGTGATATCCGATGACGGCGCAGTGCTCGAGCCCTATGTGTCGCGCCGCTTTCTTTCGCTGCCGCTGGTGGTCGGCAAGGGCGCCGAGACCCGCGCCCGGGATTTCCTCGCGCTGCTCGCGCATTATCCGCAGGTGCGCGCCGCGACCAAGGCTGCGATTTTCGTCGGCGAACGGCGCTGGAATCTGCGGCTCAAGGACGGTCTCGATATCCGGCTGCCGGAAAACGACGTCGGCAACGCGCTGGCGGCGTTGAGCAAGCTCGACAAGGAAGACCGGCTGTTCTCCCGCGATATCGTCGCCGTCGACATGCGCCTGCCGGACCGGCTGACGGTGCAATTGTCGGAAGACGCCGCCAAAGCCCGCGAAGAATTGTTCAAGGACAAGAAGGCCAGGAAGAAGGCCGGTGACGCATGACCGGTCTTGACCGCAACCAGACGCCGAAGACGCGCCCGATGCCGCAGAAGCGCACCGCGCTGGTCGCGTCGCTCGATATCGGCACCAGCAAGATCGCCTGCATGATTGCGCGGTTGAAGCCGTGCCCGCCGAGTGAGGCCTTGCGCGGACGCAGCCATGCCGTCGAATTGATCGGATACAGCCAGATCCAGTCGCGCGGCGTAAAGGGCGGCGCGGTGGTCGATCTCGCCGAATGCGAACAGGCAGTGCGCCAGGCGGTGGCGCTGGCCGAACGCATGGCCAAGGTCCGGGTCGAATCCGTGCTGCTCTCGGTATCGGGCGGCCGGCTGCATGGCCAATTGATCGAAGCCGCGGCCGATATTCGCGGCGGCGCGGTCACGTCCGCCGACGTCACCCGCGTCACCTCCGCCGGCATGCGCCACGCCACCGGCGAGGGCCGCACCGTGCTGCACGCGCTGCCGGTCGGCTACGCGCTCGACGGCGTCAAGGGCATTCGCGATCCGCGCGGCATGGTGGCGCGACAATTCGGCGTCGACATGAACGTCGTCACATCAGATGCCACGGTCGCCAAGAATCTGATGCTGGTGGTGGAGCGCTGTCATCTCAACGTCGAAGCCATGGCGGCGAGCCCCTATGTGGCGGGCCTGTCGGTGCTGACCGACGACGAGGCCGATCTCGGGGCTGCCGTGGTCGAGATGGGGGCGGGCACCACCACAATCGCGACCTATTCCGGCGGGCGCTTCGTGCATGCCGGCGGATTTGCGGTCGGCGGCCATCACATCACCATGGATCTGGCGCGCGGCCTCAGCGCATGCATTGCGGATGCCGAGCGAATCAAGACGTTATATGGCACCGTGCTGACCGGCGGGTCCGATGCGCGCGAGTTGATGTCCGTGCCCACCGCCGGCGACAGCGAGCGGGATGTGCCGCAGATCGTGTCCCGCGCCACGATCGCGAACATCGTCCGGCACCGCGCCGAGGAGATTTTTGAAATGGTTCGGGACCGCCTCGCGGATTCTCCCTTTGCGGCGGAGCCGAAAGCGCGAGTTGTCTTGAGCGGTGGCGCTTCGCAGCTCACCGGGATTCCCGAACTTGCAACCCAGATTCTCGGCCGGCCGGTGCGGATCGGCCGTCCGCTCGGCTTTGGCCGGCTGCCCAATGAGGCGAAGAGCGCGTCGTTCGCGGTTCCCTCGGGTCTGCTGGTCTATCCCCAATACGCTCATCTTGAACACGTCGAACCGCGGCATACGCGGCAGCTCAGGACAGGGACTGACGGCTATTTCGGAAAAGTCGGACGATGGCTTCGTGAGGGCTTCTGATGAATCTTTTCCGGCCCATTCGACTTCCACCAACTCCCGCGGCCGTCGGCCGGGGCGAACCAACGCGCGCGTAATCGAGAGGCAACCATGACCATCAATCTCAACGTCCCTGACATTCGCGAGCTCAAGCCGCGGATTACCGTATTCGGCGTCGGCGGAGCAGGCGGCAATGCCGTCAACAACATGATCACCGCCGGATTGCAGGGGGTCGATTTCGTCGTCGCCAATACCGACGCGCAGGCGCTCACCATGTCGAAGGCGCAGCGCATCGTGCAGATGGGCACCCAGGTCACCCAAGGCCTCGGCGCCGGTTCGCAGCCGGATGTCGGCGCCGCCGCGGCCCAGGAAGTCATCGACGAAATCCGCGACCATCTCTCGGGCGCCAATATGGTGTTCGTCACCGCCGGCATGGGCGGCGGCACCGGCACCGGGGCAGCACCCGTCATCGCCAAGACCGCGCGCGACATGGGCATCCTCACCGTCGGCGTTGTCACCAAGCCGTTCCACTTCGAAGGCCAGCGCCGCATGCGCACCGCGGAGTCCGGCATCGCCGAACTCCACAAGGTGGTCGATACGCTATTGATCATCCCGAACCAGAACCTGTTCCGGGTCGCCAACGAAAAGACCACCTTCGCCGACGCCTTCGCGATGGCCGACCAGGTGCTCTATTCGGGCGTCGCCTGCATTACCGACCTGATGGTCAAGGAAGGCCTGATCAATCTCGACTTCGCCGACGTCCGCGCCGTCATGCGCGAAATGGGCAAGGCGATGATGGGCACCGGCGAAGCCTCCGGCGAGAAGCGCGCCTTGACCGCGGCCGAGGCCGCGATTGCCAATCCGCTGATCGACGATTCCTCGATGAAGGGCGCCCGCGGCCTCTTGATCTCGATTACCGGCGGCAAGGATCTGACGCTGTTCGAGGTCGACGAAGCCGCAACCCGGATTCGCGAAGAAGTCGACCAGGACGCCAATATCATTGTCGGCGCCACCTTCGACGAGACCCTCGATGGTGTGATCCGTGTCTCCGTCGTTGCCACCGGCATCGAACAGGCGCTGATTTCGCGCAACGCCGCGGCTCCGGCTGCTGCTCCCGTCGCCAATGCGGTGGCTTCCAGCGCTACCCCGGACAGCCGTCTGGCCGATCTGACGGCGCGGCTGCGCGCCGACAATCAGCGCACTGCCGAACGCGCCCAGAAACCGGAGACGTCGGCTGCTCCGGCAGCGCCGCAGCGCACCTCAGGCAGCGTCGAGCGTGCCGCGCTGGCGGCGATCGCCGCGGCGGTCGCTCCGGCGGTCCCGCAGCCCGCCTCCTACGGAGATGTCACGGTTCGGCCGATCGCGCAGAAGCCGTCATTGTTCCCGGACCGCGATGTCACGCGGGTCGAGGCCCACGAGCCCCCGACGCCCGAGACGTTCATTCCGCAAGCCGCCGAACGCGCGCCACTTCGCGCGCCAAGGATGCCGAAGTTCGAAGACCTGCCGATGCCCGCGCAGAACGAAATCCGGCAGGCTCGCGGCGAAGTCGACGAGGAGCATCCGCAAAAGACCCGGATGTCGCTGCTGCAGCGGCTTGCCAATGTCGGCCTCGGCCGCCGCGACGAAGAAACCGAGCCGCCGATCGCGGCCCGCGCCTCGGGTCCGGCGATGGCGCCGATGCCGCCGCTGCCGGAGCGCAAGCCCCAGCGCTCGGTCGCGCAGCAAATCGCGGCCACTGAGCCGGTATCGGAATATGCCCGCCGGCCCGCACCGCAAGGATTGGACGCACATGGCCGCCCCGCATCTGTTGCCGCGGCGCCACAGGGCGACGATCATTTGGATATCCCGGCCTTCCTGCGCCGCCAAGCCACCTGAAGTTTGTTACAATTCTGGCGACGTAAAGGGTCCCGGCTGGTCTGGCCGGGACCTTTCTATTTGGGCTGCAAAGCTTCGGAAGGTCTTCACCAAGCAACTGATATTAAATGATTAATTATGCATTTCATGATGTGATGGCGGCGCCGAATTCATCCCCAATCGTGGCCCAAATTGGTTAACCTTGGGCGCGAATACGGCAGAGATGGGGTAACAATTGGTAAAAAAGCGTGAGTTGGCGCGCTTTGAGCCTGTGATTATGGTCCGCGGTGACTTGGGGAATACTTGAAGCACGAATCGGCACGCGTAATCGGGTCGTTCTGATCTTTGAGTTGAGTCGGTAGTGGGTAGTGGGGCGATTTTCGAAATGAAGTTGAGCCGGCAAACCACGCTTCGGTCGCAAGCCACCGTGACGGGCGTCGGCGTACATTCTGGTTCACCCGTAAGTTTGACCCTCGGACCTGCATCTGTGGATGCGGGTTTTATTTTTGTCCGCACCGGTCTGGACGGCTGCGACCGCGAAGTTCAGGCCACCGCCGAATCCGTGATCTCCACCGAATTTGCAACCGTCTTGGGCGACCGCGAAGGTCCACTGGTTTCCACCGCCGAGCATGTGCTCGCCGCACTGCGGGGCATGGGGGTCGACAACGCCACGATCGAGATCGACGGCCCGGAAGTTCCGATCATGGACGGCAGCGCCGCAGCTTTCGTCGCCGCGATCGATCAGGCCGGTATTCTTACACAGTCCGCGCCACGCCGCTTCATCCAGGTGCTGAAGCCGGTGCAGGTCGCTATGGGCGATTCGTTCGGCGAATTGCGGCCGTATGGGGCCGGCTTCCGCGCCGAGATCGAAATCGACTTCGCCAATCCGGTGATCGGCCGTCAGAGCTACGTGCTCGATCTCAGCCCCGAAAGGTTCCGCCGCGAGATTTGCCGCGCCCGCACCTTTGGCTGCATGAACGACACCGCGCGGCTCTGGAGCGCCGGCTTCGCGCTCGGCGCCTCCTTCGAGAATACGGTGGTGTTCGACGAGACCCGCCTGCTCAACACCGAGGGACTGCGCTACAGCGACGAATGCGCGCGCCACAAGGTTCTCGACGTCGTCGGCGATCTCGCGCTCGCCGGTCTGCCGCTGCTCGGTGCCTATCGCTCGGTGCGCGGCGGCCACAAGCTCAACCACGCGGTGCTCACGGCCTTGATGGCTGATCGGAGCGCCTGGCGGGTGATCGAGGCCGAAACGGCCCGCCGTTCCCGCATACACGCCGAAGTCGGCAGTGGAATGGTGGGCGGCATGATCGCCCCGGCTTACGGCCCCGACGTTTCCTGAGTTTCGTCTCGAAATATCCCGACCGCGGCTTTTGGCGTCTCCTGAGCTATCTCGAGTTCGGAAACGTCCCCTGAGCGTCGCCGGATGCGGCTTGTTCCTTATTTACCGTAGTAACCATGATTGTCCGCGATCGGTTCGGACCGCCTTAATCCGGGCGAAATGCCTGCGTATCCGGTTGGTTAACGGACTTTTTTCGGTTACACAGGCCCCGGTTGCATGGCATGGCGGCCACGGGCAAGGCAATCATTGCGTCCATGACCACGCTCAGGGCGCGCGGCGGGCACCGCATCACAGCGTCAGGTCTTAACTTTATGTCGGCACAGCGTATGACGCGCGAACCACGCAAGATATCGGCTGGCGCCGGCAGCGGCCCGGTGAGCCGGCAACTGCGGCTGGCCGGGGCTCTGGCTGTGCTCGCAATCCCGCTGAGCGGATGCGGCACCGGTGCGCTGTGGGACAAGTTTCTGGCCAAGGACGACACCTTCGTCGAGGAGCCCGCGGACAAGCTCTACAATGAGGGCCTGTTCCTGATGAATGAAAGGAAGGATCCAAAGGCGGCGTCGAAGAAATTCGAGGAAGTCGACCGCCAGCATCCTTATTCCGAGTGGGCGCGCAAATCGCTGCTGATGTCGGCCTACGCCTTTTACAATTCCGGCGACTACGACAGCTGCATCGGCGCCGCGACCCGTTACGTCACCCTGCACCCGGGAAGCCCGGACGCCGCCTACGCGCAGTATCTGATTGCGGCCTCGCATTATGACCAGATTCCCGACATTTCCCGCGACCAGAGCCGGACCGAAAAGGCGATCGCCGCGCTTGAGGAAGTGATCCGCAAATATCCGACCTCGGAATATGCGGTCAGCGCCAAGGCCAAGCTCGAAGGCGCGCGCGACCAGCTCGCGGGCCGCGAAATGGCGGTCGGCCGCTATTACATGGACAAGCGCGACTACACTGCCGCGATCAACCGCTTCAAGACCGTGGTCACCCAGTACCAGACCACGCGGCATGTCGAGGAAGCGCTGGCCCGGCTGACCGAGGCCTATATGGCGATCGGCATCGTCGGCGAGGCGCAAACCGCCGCCGCCGTGCTCGGGCACAATTTTCCTGACAGCCGCTGGTACAAGGACGCCTATAATCTTGTAAAGTCCGGCGGTCTCGAGCCGAACGAGAACAAGGGTTCCTATATCTCCAGGGCCTTCAAGAAACTGGGTCTCGGCTAGGAATTGAATTCGCATGCTGGCGCGCCTTTCGATCCGTGACATCGTCCTGATCGAACGGCTCGATATCGAGTTTTCCCGTGGCCTTGCGGTGCTGACCGGCGAAACCGGCGCGGGCAAATCCATCCTCCTCGATGCGTTCGCGCTGGCGCTCGGCGGCCGCGGCGACGCCGGCCTCGTCCGTCACGGCGTCGAACAGGGGCAGGTCACCGCGGTGTTCGATGTCCCCAAGGGTCATCCGGCCCAGGCGATCCTCAGCGACAACGGGCTCGACGATACCGGTGAGATGATCCTGCGCCGGGTGCAGCTTGCCGACGGCCGTACCCGCGCCTTCATCAATGACCAGGCGATCAGCGTGCAGACCTTGAAGGCGGTCGGCTCGGCGCTGGTCGAAATTCACGGCCAGCATGACGAGCGCGCGCTGGTCGATGCCTCGACCCATCGCCAATTGCTCGACGCGTTCGCCGGCCTAGAGAAGGACGTCGCCGCGCTGGAGCAGCTTTGGGACGCAAGGCGCGCCGCCAACTTAGTGCTCGATGAACATCGCGCGGCCATGGAGCGCGCCGCCCGCGAGGCGGACTATCTG
>Ga0070660_100002000_pt1 | contig 14055 bp, 11 predicted proteins | sample KBSC33metaG_FD_64670 | JGI IMG/M metagenome (GOLD analysis project Ga0070660, IMG submission 64670) | Corn rhizosphere microbial communities from Kellogg Biological Station, Michigan, USA - KBS C3-3 metaG | ecosystem: Host-associated > Plants > Roots > Rhizosphere > Soil ... | reverse complement strand
CTCGCCCGGACAAGCGTTCCGTCGATCGACACCTCCGGCCTCGATTCGCGCACCTATTTCTCCCAGCACTCGCTCGATCGCGCGGCGAGCTACACCCGTGGCACCGAGCTGCTGTGGTTTCTGAGCACCGCGGCAACGCTGGCGGCGCTCGTCGTGCTGGCCAGGTTGTTGCCCGCGAGGGTGCGGTCGATCGGGCTGGGCCGGATCGGCAGCGCGGTGATCGTCGGGATGGTGCTGATCGTCGGGCTCTGGTTCGTCGCGCTGCCGTTCAGTCTCGCCGACCTCTGGTGGCAGCACCATTGGGGGCTCGGCCCGTTCGACATCCTGGCGTGGTTGAGCGGGCAGTGGGCGCTGCTCGGGCCGTCGGCAATCTCCGCGCTCGCGACGATCGTGTTGCTCGTCGGCCTCGCCGGGCGCTTCCGGCGCTGGTGGCTCGTCGCGACGCCGATCGTCGTCGTGATCGCGGCCCTCTTCGCGCTCGCTTCCGGCTGGCTGCTCGCGGCGTCGTCACATCCATTGCGCAATCAGCAGCTCGCCGCAGACGCGAGGCGCATGGAGCAGCTCGAGCACGTGACCGGTACGCCGGTCCGTGTGCAAGAGGTCTCGAGCTGGACCAACCAGGCGAACGCCTACACCGCCGGTTTCGGCCCATCGGCCCACGTGATCCTGTGGGACACGCTGCTCGACGATCGGTTCACCCGTGGCGAGAAGGTCGCCGTGATCGCGCACGAGCTCGGGCATGTGCGTAGCCGGCACATCGTCAAGGGCATCGGGTGGACGGCGCTCGTCGTCCTGCCGACGCTCTGGATCCTCGCGCTCGCCACCCGACGGCGTGGCGGTGTCGGCGATCCTGCGAACCTCCCGTACGTGATCCTCGTCCTCAGCGTGGTCGGGCTGCTGACCACGCCGGCTCAAAACGTGGTGTCACGGCGCTACGAGGCGGAGGCGGACTGGCGATCGCTGAACGCGACGCGCGACCCGGCCTCCATGCGCAAGCTCTTTCAGACGTTCGAGCGCACGAGCCTCGAGAGCCCGAGCCCCTCGACCTGGGATTACCTCTTCCTGGAGACGCATCCGACGCTCGCACAGCGCATCGCGATGGTGGAGCAGTGGCAGAAGCAGAACGGCCCCTAGCGGTCGGTCGGTGCTAGCGGTCGTCGGTCTCGGGCAGGTCCTGGATGCCCTTGACCGTCGTGTACTTCGAGTAGGCCTCCTGCAATGCGGCCAGGAGCTCACCCGCGAACTGCTGGGACATGTTGACCCGTGAGACGACGACGCCCGGAACGTCGCCCTCCTCGACCTCATGGTCGATCCGGGCGAACGTGAGCGTGAACTCGTAGTCCGAGAACGTGATGTTCGCGAAGTTCGCATAGACCCCCGCGAGGTGCTGGGGATCCATGTGGATGTTCAGTTGGCGCTCGGGAAGGGCGTCGTCCATCAGACGCCACGATACTAGAGCCCATGCAAGGGGACGGATTCACACGCCGCGAGATCGCGATCCTCGTGGTTGCGGTGGTCGTCGTCTTCAGCGGCGGGACGTTCGGTTTCATGGCCCTACTGGACGAGTCGTGGCACGAGGCGCTCTACCGCACGATCGTCACCGCGTCGCTGACCGGGCTGGATACGACACCGAAGGGCCTCGGCGCCGAAATCCTGACGATCGGAGTGGTGATCTCCGGCGTGGCTATCTTTGGCTACTTCGCCGCGCAGATCTTCGATTCGATCGCGCACCGAGTCCTGGGCGGAGCCTGGAGGGAGAAGAAACGCCGCAAGATGATCGACGAGCTTCGCAACCACATCATCGTCTGCGGCTACGGCCGGGTCGGCCGGCGCGCAGGGGAGGAGCTGCGGGCGGCCGCAGTGCCGTACATCGTGCTCGACTTCGGCGAAGAGGCGCTCGAGCATGCGCGCGAGGACGACGTGCTGTTCGTCGACGGCAGCGGCTCCGAGGACGAGGACCTCGTCAAGGCGGGCATCGATCGTGCGCGCGGCATCATCGTGGCCTCGGACGACGACGGCGACAACCTGTACATCACGCTCTCGGTCAAGTCGCGCCGCCCGGACGTGATCGTGATCGCACGGGGGTCGAGCGAGGAGGCGGAGCGCAAGCTGAAGCTCGCAGGCGCCGACCGCGTCGTCACGCCGTACACGACTGCGGGCCGCGTTATGGCACAGCTGATGATCAAGCCTCAGGTCACGTCGTTCGTGAACGCAATGACCTCGTCGGAGGCGCCCGACCTGAACTTCGAGGAGATCGAGGTGACGTCGAGCTCCGGCGCAGCGGGCCAGACGATCGGCTCGCTGAACATCTCGTCGGCGACGGGCGCGAACATCGTCGCCGTGCGCAAGCTGGGCGGCGCGCTCGAGCTGCGACCGACGAAGGACACGCTGCTCGAGGAGTCGGACGTGATCGTCGGCCTCGGCTCACCTGCCGAGATCAGGAAGCTCGAAGAGATGTTCGAGCCGCGGGACCTGGCGCGGTGAGCGCGAAAGTCTCCAGCGCAGTCGACCGCTTGGCCGCCCGAGTGAGCGAGGCGGTGGGTGCCGAGGTCGAGCTCGAACGGCCGAAGGACCCTGCGCACGGCGACTTCGCGACGAACGTGGCGATGCGCTCGGCGAAGGCGATCGGCAGGTCGCCGCGCGACCTCGCGCAGGAGCTCGCCGAGAAGGTCGTCGAGCTCGACGACATCGAGTCGGCCGAGGTCGCCGGCCCCGGCTTCCTCAACCTGCGTGTCGGCGACCGCTTCTTCCTCGACGCGCTCGCCGACATCGACGAGAACTACGGCGGTGGTTCGGCGGAGAGGCCGGAGCGCATCCAGGTCGAGATGGTCTCGGCGAACCCGACCGGCCCGATCGTCGTCTCGGCCGCGCGCAACGGCGCCTACGGCGACTCGGTTGCGCGCCTGCTCGAGTTCGCCGGCCACGAGGTCTCGCGCGAGTACTACTACAACAACGCCGGCCGCCAGATCGACCTCTTTCGGGCGTCGGTCGACGCGCTGAGGCGCGGCGAGGAGGTTCCGGAGGACGGATACAAGGGTGACTACGTCGTCGAGCTCGCCAAGCTCGACGGAGATCCGGTCGAGCGCATGCTTGCGTCGATCGAGCAGTCGATGGAGCGCTTCCGCATCCACTTCGACAGCTGGGCCCTGCAGAGCGAGCTCGAGCTGCGTCTGCCGGAATTTCTGCCGCGCCTCGACACCTATGAGAAGGACGGCGCGCTCTGGGCCCGTTCGTCCGCGTACGGTGACGACTCCGACTGGGTGATCATTCGCTCCGCGGACAAGGGCGGGACGCCGACCTACCGCGCAGCCGACATCGTCTATCTCGTCGACAAGCTGGGGCGCGGTCTCGATCGCGCGATGTATGTGCTCGGCGCCGACCACCACGCGACGGCGAAGTGGTACACGGCGATCGCGCGCATGCTCGGCTACGACGAGTCACGCGTCGAGGTACTGCTCTACCAGTTCGTCCATCTCACGAGCGGCGGCGAGAGCTCGAAGGCGTCGAAGCGCTCCGGCAACGTCTTCCTGCTCGACGAGTTCATCGACGAAGTCGGAGTTGACGCAGCGCGGTGGTACCTCGTCAACCGCGGCCCCGATCAGACGATCGAGATCGATCTCGACCTGGCGGCCGAGAAGTCGCCCAAGAACCCGGTCTACTACGTGCAGTACGCGCACGCGCGCATCGCTTCGATCCTGCGCAGTGCCGGCGATGCCGAGGTCGGCGGGGCCCCGCCGGGCCTGCTCGCGACGGAGGAGAAGGAGTTGATCAAGCGGTTGACGGACTTCCCGACAACCGTGCGCGAAGCGACCGAGCGCCGCGGCCCGCAGCTGCTGCCGTCGTATGCGATCAGGCTCGCCGACGACTTTCACCGCTTCTACCACGAGCGTCGCGTGCTCGGCGAGCCGGAGCAGGCGTTCCGCCTCGGCCTGATCCGCAAGACGCAGTCGGTGATCGCCCGCTCGCTCGACCTGATCGGGGTCGAAGCGCCGGATTCGATGTAGTGCCGTAGTCCTGAACCTGGTTCGCCTTTTGACCAGGTTCTTGAGTTTCCGGAAGCGCCGGCAGCGCGAAACTCGTGAACCAGGTTCGAACTGCGAACCTGGCCCGGCCGGCTCGGCCAGGTCCATCGGGGGCCAAGTCCTGTCGCCGAACGTCGACACAAAACTGTGACATTCCTTCCACAGCGAGTGTCTACTTCGGCCCAGTCTCGTGGTCAGACCACGACCGACCCACACGCGACAATCGGCCATTCCCGAAAGGGGCGCTTGCACGGGCACCTGTCTTTCGGCCATGTTTTTGTGGTCAGACCAGGGTCACAAAAGTGTGACGCGTTCTCCACAGGTGTTGGTTCAAGCGTCGCGTCGGCCGGCCGAATAGATCCGCCGGACGATCTCCTCGATGTCCGGCTCGCTGAGCTGTAGGTCGACGAGGCGCGTAGCGGCAGCGACGCGCGCGGTCAGGTCGGCGGCGGGGCCGCGGAAGCGCAACCACTGGCGTGGGCCGTCAACCTTCTCGACGCGTGCGCCTTCGATCTGCAGCGGCGGTTCCGGCTCCTCGAGGTCGACGATCAGCGTGCGCTCGGCCCCGTAGCGCTCGCGCAACTCGTCGATCCCACCGTCCCAGATCAGGCTGCCGTGGTCGATCACGAGCAGGCGCTTGCACAGCCGTTCGATGTCGCCGAGATCGTGCGTCGTCAGCAGCACGGTGACGCCGCGCTCGCGGTTGATCTCGATCAGGAAGTCACGCACGCGCTGCTTCGCGACGACGTCGAGACCGATCGTCGGCTCGTCGAGGAACAGGAGCTCCGGCTCGTGCAGCATCGACGCTGTCAGCTCGCCGCGGATGCGCTGCCCGAGGGAGAGCTGCCTCACGGGTGTGTGCAGGAACGGGTCGAGATCGAGGACCTCGCGGAAGCGTGCGAGGGAGGTCCGGTAGCGCTCGGCCGGAACCTTGTAGATGTGCCGCAGCAGCTCGAAGGAGTCGATCAGCGGCAAGTCCCACCAGAGCTGCACGCGCTGGCCGAACATCGCGCCGATCCGCTTGGCGACCTCGATGCGCCGCTTCGACGGGTCGAGCCCGGCGACCGAGACGCGACCGCTCGACGGGACGAGGATGCCCGTGAGCATCTTGATCGTCGTCGACTTGCCGGCCCCGTTCGGCCCGAGGTAGCCGAGCAGCTCGCCGCGTTCGACACGGAAGGAGATGTCCTTGACCGCATCGACCGTCACGCGCTCGCGCCGAAAGCGGCCGCGGCGCACCACGAACTGCTTCGAGAGATGCTCGACCTCGATCATCCGCCCGCGCTCCGGTAGTGGCGCAGCGCGAACCGCCAGACGACGCCGGCAACGAGCGCGCTGACGAGAGCGACGACCGGTGACGAGAGCTCGAGCAGCCGCGGTAGGCCGAGGGGATCGGGCTTGTCGAGGATGTAGAGCGCCGGGAAGTAACAGACGAACGCAAGTGGGACGATGTAGGCGAGGAACCGGCGGAGCCAGCTCGAGAAGATGTCGATCGGGTACTGAGCGAGGAAGTTCCCGCCGTAGGTGAAGGCGTTCGTGAACTCGCCGCCGTCGGTCGTCCAGAACGACAGGCAGGAACCGATCGTCCAGACCGAGCCGAAGATCACGATCGCAGCCGGGATCATCACGACGAGCATCGCGATCCGGCCGGCGTCCCAGGGGATCGTCAGCGACCCGACCGCGTAGACGAGGACGAGCACGCCCTGCAGCGCCTTGCCGAGCCTGCGCAGCTGGAAGTCCGAGCCGATCACCTGGAACAGCGTTCCGCGTGGGCGCACGAGCATGATGTCGAAGTTGCCGTCGCGGACCTTCTGCGGGAACTGATCGAAGTGGCCGACGAGCAGGTCGGTCAAGGCGAACGCGATCGAGGACATGGCGTAGAGGAAGGCGACCTCGCGAATGCTCCAGGCGCCGAGCCGTTGCGTGTTGTGGAAGATCACGAGCACGGCGAGGAAGTCGATGAACGAGATCAGGAACGCGCTGCACGCATCGAGGACGAATGACGTGCGGTACTGGAGCTGCGAGCGCACCTGTGCACCGACGAGGCGCCGCCAGAGGACGACGGAGTCAACCACCCTGGATCACCAGCTTCCGGGAGCCGAACCGCAGGGTCACCCGTCCGAGACCGAGCAGCACGACCGCCCACACCGCCTGGACGCCGATGATTCCGACTAGCGACGGGCCGTGGTGCTTGCCGAGCCAGATGTCGATCGGGGTCTGCACGATCGAGGCGAACGGCAGCGCATGAGCGATCGTGCGCAGCCACGAAGGGAAGAAGGTCAGCGGCAGGATCATTCCTGAGAAGAACAGGGAGACCGTCAGCGAAAGCGTGACGACGCCGCGGATGTCCACGAGCCAGAAGGCCGCCGAGTTGTAGAGGAAGCGGAAGCCGAGGCTGACGACCACCGCGAGCACGACGCTCGCGAAAAACGCGACGAGGTCGAGCGGCGAGGGGTAGTGCAGCTCGAAGAGCAGCGCACCGACCGCGAACGGAAGGACGCCGCGGAAGATCAGGTGGTACGGCGCGCGGCCGAGGTCGAAGGCGAGCCAGTAACGCTGCGGATCGAGCGGCCGTGAGAGGTCGGTGGCGATCGAGCCGTCGCGGATGCGAAGCGCGAGCTCCGTCCAGCCGAAGGCGTACACGGTCATGATCAGCGCCTGGGCGAGCCAGACGTAGGTGACGGCATCCGCGGCGTCGTAGGTGCCGACGTGGGCCCGGGTGTGGAAGACGGCCAGGAGGATGTAGGCCTGGATGAACCCGAAGATCGTGTTCGTGAACACGCCGGCGGCCGTCGCCCAGGGGTAGGCCGCATACCGGCGCCAGCCGCGTTTTGCGATCTCCCAGTCGAGGCGCACCGCTGAACCTTACGAACTTGCCCGGCGATGAACTCGAGTCGCCCGGCCGCGCTGGACGGCGCGCTGCCGCGTCCTCGGGCTTACCGATAGAACCACTATCGGAAAACCCTGCGTCCGTGCATCGCACTCGTCCATCGCACCCGGTCAACGAAGAGCAGCACCGGACAAGCCCGTAGGATCAGTCCCGGTGAGCACGCCCCGTCCCGACCGCAACCTCGCACTCGAGCTCGTCCGCGTCACGGAAGCCGCCGCCATGGGCGCCGGCCGCTGGATCGGCCGCGGCGACAAGAATGCCGCCGACCAGGCGGCGGTCGATGCGATGCGCGCGATGCTGGACACGGTCGCGATGGATGGAGTCGTCGTGATCGGCGAGGGCGAGAAGGACGAGGCACCGATGCTCTACAACGGCGAGCACATCGGCGCTGGCGGCCCGGAGGTGGACGTCGCCGTCGACCCCCTCGAGGGCACCCGTCTCACTGCGCTCGGCCAGCCGAATGCGATCGCAGTGATCGCCGCCTCGGAACGAGGCTCGATGTTCTTCCCGGGCGGCGCGTTCTACATGGAGAAGATCGCGGCCGGTGCCGACGCGGTCGACGCGGTCGACATCAACGCGACCCCGACCGAGAATGTGAACGCAGTTGCGAAGGCGAAAGGCCGCCGCGTGACCGACATACGCGTCGTCGTCCTCGAGCGTGAGCGTCACGAGCAGCTGATCGGCGAGTTGCGCCAGGCGGGCGCGCGGGTGAACCTGATCAGGGACGGTGACGTTGCTCCTGCGATTGCCGCGGCGCGACCAGAGACGGGCGTCGACCTGTTGTACGGCATCGGCGGCACGCCCGAAGGCGTGATCTCCGCGGCCGCGCTCAAGTGCGTCGGCGGCGGAATCCAGGGCAAGCTCTGGCCGCGCAACGACGAAGAACGTCAGGCGCTGATCGACACCGGTTATGACCTCGAGCGCGTGCTCATGACCGACGATCTTGTGCAGAGCGACAACGTCTTTGTCTCCGCCACCGGTGTCACCACCGGGGCGCTGCTCCGCGGGGTTCGTTACGTCAATGATGGCGCGATTACTGACTCCATCGTCATGCGCTCGCGCTCCGGCACTGTTCGTCGGATCGAGGCGCGCCACAAACTGTCAAAGCTGACGCATTTCACCGGAAGGGAGTACTGATGAGCACAGTCGGGCTGAATGAGCTCGGATACGACGAACGTCTCTACCTCCTCGCGTTCGACCATCGAGGGTCGTTCGAGAAGATGGTCGGGGACCTGGAGCTCGTACCGGGCGCCAAGACACTGATCTGGGAAGGGTTCCAGCGCGCGATCGAGGAGGGTGCGCCGAAGGAGTTCGCGGGGATCCTGGTCGATGCGAAGTACGGGCCGGACGTCGCGCGTGAGGCGCGGGCCGGCGGCTACAAGCTCGCGATGCCGGTCGAGAAGTCGGGCCAGAACGAGTTCGACTTCGAGTACGGGGAGCAGTTCGCCGAGAAGATCGAAGAGTGGGATCCGGACTTCAACAAAGTTCTTGTTCGCTACAACCCGGAGGGCGACCTGGAGATGAACGAGCGCCAGACCGCGAGGCTGCGGCGCCTGTCGGAGTGGCTGCACGAGCATCACCGTAAGTTCCTCTTCGAGTTGCTCGTACCGGCGGAGCCGGCTCAGCTCGAGCAGGTCGGCGGGAGCGAGGAGCGCTACGACACGGAGCTGCGGCCGCAGCTGATGATGGAGACGATCCTGCAGCTGCAGAACGCGGGCGTCGAGCCCGACATTTGGAAGATCGAGGGCATCTCGGATCGCGAGGCCTGCGCCGAGATCGCAACGCTCGCGCGTCGCGAGGGACGGGACCGCGTGTCGTGCATCGTGCTCGGGCGGGGCGCGTCCGATGAGAAGGTCGACGAGTGGCTGCGCGCAGGCGCAGGCCTCGACGGCTACATCGGTTTCGCGATCGGCCGCTCGATCTTCGCCGAGGGGGTCAAGGCCTATGCGGCGGATCCGGCCGGCTTCGACCGCGAAGCAGCGGTCGAGGACATCGCCCGCCGCTACCAGCGCTTCATCGAGGTGTACGAGGGCGCGAGCGTCCCGGCGTAGAGCTCGCAAGGCGACGGGGGAGGGGCGGCGGACACGCGTTCCGCGCCCCTCCTCGGTCGAATCGTGGGCCGGGTAGAATCGCCGGGCGCGCGGGGATAGCTCAGTTGGTAGAGCATCAGCTTCCCAAGCTGAGGGTCGCGGGTTCGAGCCCCGTTCCCCGCTTCTGCGTGAGGCCTCGGAAAACCCGCGTCGTCAGCGGGTTTCCGTCCGTTTGGAGCCCTTCGTCAGGGTCGCTCGTTCAGGACGCGGCGCAAGTCACATACGCGAAGAGCTTCCACGAGTCTGGATAGAAGCCGGAAGTCTCGGCGAACACCGTGTAGCCGGATGGGAGACGCCCTGAGGCCGGGTCGAAGTCGATCGCTGAGATGCCCGAGAGGCCGGGGGCCGTATTCGGATTGTTCGTCGTCACGAGTTGAATCGACCACGACCACGAGATTGCGCGCTTGCCAACCGGGCAGCTCGCAGTCGCGTTCTTCTTCGCCGAATTGTCGAAGCCGCTCTCTCCGCCGACGAGCTGGAGCCCGAGAGACGCAGCTGTTCCAGCAGGCCCCGCGGGACCGGCAGGGCCTGGAGCGCCTGCGGGGCCTGCCGGGCCGGCAGGGAGCTGTCCGCCGCGGAAGAGCGCGGGGGTAAGTGACCCCCGCTTGATCTTCGAGCCCGTCACCGCTCCATTCTTCAACTGGGCGGTTCCGACGGAATTGGGGGGAAGGACCAGACGTTCGGCTGCACGTCCGAGCGGTGACACGCCGAGCAAAAACGCGATCGCGATTCCGGCAACGAACGCAATGGTTGTGCGACGGCTCATCAGAGTCTCCTCCTCGCAGATGACGTGGCGTGATCGTTCCAAGAACCACTAATGCGCCACTCATGGCGCGCAAGTGGCGCCACGCGCGCTGAAACTCTGCGACCTGGTCCAAACTCGGAACCAGGTTGCGGGGCGTGGACTGGGTGAGCGCCCTGACGCCGGGAGGGTCATTGGCTAGCCCGCCCGCGTGAGCACGGTCGTGAAGCGGCGATCGCCGGCGTGCGTGTGCTTGGAAGTTGAAGACAGCGCCGCGATGTGGCATCTTCACGCAGCGGTTCGACCGGGGGTCTACTTGGTCAGCTGCGGCAACGTCAATTCGATCAAGGGAGAGCACCTTGAGGATTCGCTTCTCGGCCTTCGTGGCCGTCGTTCTGGTTGCGCTGGGTGTGGCCAGTTCCGCGTTTGCGTTTGACTGCATTCGCGTCTCGTCCTCGCTGCAGGGGCTGCGGCAGTCGACGACCAGCGGCAAGTGGCTGCTGTTTGATTTCTCGTCGGCGTCAGGAACCGCCGCGACGCTCGCAAATGCGGGCCTGCCGGCGGACTCCACGACAGCGCAATGTGTGTATGCGAGCTACTCCGCCAGCGGCCAGTCGCCGTACTTCGCCCTCGGAACCGGCGTTGCCGGCGGTGACACCAACGGCCCTGGTGTCCTGGCACACAACAACCCAAATGACGGAGTGTTGGGAAACGAAAAGGGCGTTGATCACCTCGACGACAGCCCGATCTTCCCGGCGCTTGCCTCAGCCATTTTCGGCTGCACCGGGATCGACATCACCAGTTGATCCTCCGACGCTTGGACGGTCGGTCGGCGCTGAAGGCTTGGCGTCGACCGACCCGCTCAAGCGTGCGCAAATACAACGCTTCGGAAGCCTGAGCGCCTCCCTGAACGAAACCTGACCGGCGCCGGCCCGGGGGTGAATTCGAGCGCGGGACCGTGTGAAGATCGTCGTCGCTTCGGAGAGGGCGACGAGGGGTCGCCGAAACTAGACGAGGGAGGAACAGATGCGCAAGCTTGCGCTTGCACTGCTGATTGCCGGCGCCGCTCTGTATGCAGCCGGCGGGGCGTCGGCAGGGCATGGTGACACGGTCGTGACCGATACCCAGAACGTCCACGGGTCGTTCACCGACACGGGCGGAACGAATCCGTGCGACAACAACGCGCCGATGGCTGTGAAGTTCGACGGCAACGCCATCTTCCACAACACGTTGTTCTTTGCACCGGGCGTTGACCCGACCGACCCGAACTCGGTACCGGACAACGTGTGGTTCACAGGGACCGAGACCGGCGCAGTGACCGCCCAGGAGTACACGGACCCCAACGACCCGTTCGGCAGTCTGGTCGGCCCGGTCTACAGCGGCCACGCAACCGTTTGGTTCAACTTCAACCTGAACGAGCGGAACGCGAACGAGACCTTCACGTTGACGATCAAGGCGACTGCCCCGGGCGGACTGACGGTCGTCGGGCATGAGGTCTCGCACGTCAGCTTCGACAGCACGTTCACGCCAACGCTGTCGTTCGACAAGCCGAGCTGGACCTGCGGGAGCTAGCGGGCGGCCCACGAAGGAAGTGCGTCGGGAGGGAAGCTGCGGCTCCTCACCTCCCGACGCACCGATCCCTTCGGCAAATGTCCGATATCCCAAATCCCTCGAACGGGTACTAGTTGTTAAGCCCGCGACGCACTTAGATCCATCCACAGGGGATTAGGGGATCTGCGGTTGGAGGTGTGCCGTCTGCCGCTCTGCGGCGAGCGAAGCGGACGACACACCTCTCAATCCCCTGGTTAGTCCTTCGTTAGTCGGGCTTGACAGCGTGGCCATCTCAATGGGACGGTCGGGGCGAGGATGAACGGGGTCTGGTGCAAAGTGCGCGGCAGCGGCCGCGTTTCGTCGTCGCGCAGCGCGAGGACGCTGGCCGTGCTGATCGGGAGCTTGGCCGCGGCTTTGGTCCTCGGTGGCGCCGGTGGCGCCGTCGCAGCCTCACGGGGAGCAGCCCCGCCGTTCAAGGTCCCGCACGCTGCGAAGGCGCCGTCGAGGTTGGATGGCCGCCTCGCGGCGGTTGCGGCCAGCGGTGCGCAGGCCCTCGGGCTTGCGCGCGCCGCTGGGCTCGACGTCCAAGGCAGCCGGGTGCGCGTGATCGTCGAGTCGGCGAACGTTGGGAACGCCAAGGCGTCGGTCGAGGCGCTCGGAGGTTCGGTCGTCGGCGGCTATGCGAACCTCGTCGAGGCGCTCGTCGCGCCCGCGGCGCTGAAGCCGCTTGCCGCTTCGTCAGGCGTGGCGGAGGTGCGTCCGCCGGCGTTTCACCAGGCCCTGGGCGTCGACGAGGCGGTGGCGTTGACGCACGCAGACTCCTGGCAGGCGGGCGGGGTCGTCGGTAACGGGGTGAAGGTTGCGGTGATCGACCTGGGATTCCAGGGGTACGCGGCCGCGCTTCCGGGTGCGACGCTTGTCAACGAAGACTGCCCCGACCCGCAGGGCGAACAGCACGGCACCGCTGTCGCGCAGATCGTGCACGCAATGGCGCCCGGCGCCCAGCTCTACCTGATCTGCGTCGCGAGCGAGGTCGGGCTCGCCGAGGCCGAGCAGTACGTCGTCGCCAACAACATCAAGATCGTCAACCATTCCGTCGGCTGGTTCGGCACGAGCCGGGGCGACGGCACGGGCGCCCCGGGCAGTCCGGACGCGACCGTCGGCGATGCTCGCGCACACGGCGTCCTGTGGGTGAACGCCGCCGGCAACTCGGCCGCGGGCGATGCCTGGTCGGGAACGATGAGTGACGCAAACGGCGACGACCTGCTCGAGTGGTCGCCCGGGAACCCGTTCAACGCGATCACAGTGCCGAACGGGGCGACCGAATGCGGCGTCCTGCGCTGGGACGCGTGGCCCGTGACCTCGCAGGATTACGACCTCTACGCAGTCGACGGGCTCGGGAATTCGGTTGCCAGCTCGGTGACCGACCAGGCAGCCGGTCCCGGCGAGCCGACCGAGGGCACGTGCTTCACGAACACGACCGGCGCCACGGGAACCTTCTACTGGGTCGTCGTCCGCTACAGCGCGACCGTCACGCCACGGTTCGACTTCTTCTCGCTCCGTGAGAGCGCGGGCATCAGCGCGCTCCAGTACTCGACGACGGCCTCGACGATCAGCGAGCCGGCGAGCTCACCGAGGGCCGTCGCCGTCGGGGCCTATTGCTGGCAAGGGCCGGGACCGGGACTGACCGCATTCGTCGAGCCGTACAGCTCGCAAGGGCCGACGACCGATGGACGGACGAAGCCCGACCTGATCGCCCCGGACAGCGTGTCGGGCACGGTCTACGGCGACTTCTCGAGCTGTGGCGCGAGTGGCTTCCCCGGAACATCGGGGGCGGCGCCGCAGGTGGCCGGAGCGGCTGCACTGCTCCTGCAGCACACACCGTCACTGACGGTCGACCAGCTCCAGGCGCAGCTCGAGCGGAGCGCGCTGGACATTCATTCCGCGACCGGCTTCTGGAGCGAGGGCGTCGCGCCCGGGAAGAGCAACGCCGAGGGCGAGGGTGCGCTCTCCCTGGCGCCGTTCGCGCTGATCTCGCAGCCGCCGCTCGTCCTGGCGCGGGACACGTACTTCTATTCGGGCGGTGGTTACACGACGGGGTCGCAGAACCTCTACGCGGTCGATGCCGACGGCGCTGCGCTGACGCGGCTCACGAACACCGACAACAGCGACCTGCAGCTAACGCCCGATGCTCGGGGCAGCACGGCGATCTTCGGAGACGGCGCGACGCTCTCGACGCTGTCGCTCCTCGGGCCGGTCTCGCCGATCTCCGTCCTCGCGCCGGGCTCCCATCTCGCCGCACGGTTCAACGTCGCTGGCACCAAAATCGTCTTCGCCCGAGACGGGTTCCCGTACGAGGCGATCTTCACTGCTGATGCCAACGGGTCGAATGAGCAGCAGTTGACGACGGGGACCGACTCGAACCGGTATCCCACCTTCTCCCCGGACGGGACGAAGATCGCCTGGGCGGCTAGGAACGGAAGCGACTTCGACATCAAGACGATGAACACGGACGGCACCGTCGTCACGACGCTTACGAACGGCACGGATAACGACATCTCGCCCGACTACTCGCCCAGCGGCACGTCGATCGTCTTCGTCCGTCAGGGGCTGACACCCGGGATCTACACGATGAACGCCAACGGAACGGGTGTCCCGCAACAACTGACGACCAATCCCGACGACGCGGAGCCGCGGTTCTCACCCGATGGCACCGTGATCGTGTTCCTCCGGGGCGGGACGCTCTACTCGATGAAGCCG
>Ga0070660_100001996_pt1 | contig 14071 bp, 13 predicted proteins | sample KBSC33metaG_FD_64670 | JGI IMG/M metagenome (GOLD analysis project Ga0070660, IMG submission 64670) | Corn rhizosphere microbial communities from Kellogg Biological Station, Michigan, USA - KBS C3-3 metaG | ecosystem: Host-associated > Plants > Roots > Rhizosphere > Soil ... | reverse complement strand
ACCGGGCCATCCAGGCGCTGCAGGTTGCAGTTGATAACGAACACCAGGTTGTCGAGCTTTTCGCGCCCGGCCATGCCGATCGCACCCATGGATTCCGGCTCGTCCATCTCGCCGTCGCCGCAGAAAGCCCAGACCTTGCGGTTATCGGTCTTGGCGATGTCGCGCGCGTGCAGGTACTTCAGGAAACGCGCCTGATAGATCGCCATGATAGGACCCAGGCCCATCGATACGGTCGGGAACTGCCAGAAGTCCGGCATCAGTTTCGGGTGCGGATAAGAAGACAAGCCCTTGCCATCGACTTCGCGGCGGAAATTCAGCAACTGATCTTCAGAGAGACGACCTTCGAGGAAGGCGCGGGCGTAAATGCCAGGAGAGGAGTGGCCTTGAATATAGAGCAGGTCGCCGCCGTGGTCTTCGCTCGGGGCGTGCCAGAAATGGTTGAAGCCGATGCCCAGCATGTTGGCCAGCGAGGCGAAGCTGGAAATGTGGCCGCCGAGATCGCCATCCGCGCGGTTGGCCTTGACCACCATTGCCATCGCATTCCAACGCATCCAGGAGCGCAGACGCTCTTCGTATTCGAGGTTGCCGGGACAGTGTTCTTCGAGGTGGGCGGGGATGGTATTGACGTAGGCGGTATTGCTGGAGAAGGGGATGTGAGCGCCGCGACGGCGGGCCAGATCGACCATCCGCTCCATCAAATAATGGGCTCGCTGCGGCCCTTCGGTATCAATGACGGCTTCGAGGGCGTCGAGCCATTCCTGCGTTTCCGTTACATCGGGATCGTTAGCGGCTTGCGCCAACAGTTGATCAAGCTGGGCGGACATGTGTTGTCTCCTAAGTTGAGAGGGTCCGGGCCGGGATAACAGTCCGGTATTTTTTGACTAGCGTTTGTCGTCAAGGTGCGCAGTGAAAATATTCTAACAGCACTCCTTAGAGTTTTTTAAATTACGAGATATGTTTTTATAATGTGGAATATACGTAGTGCAGCGCAGCATGACCTTTATCTGCTCGTTACGGTTTTGAGCTACCCACAGCCTTATAATCCTGTTTTAATCCAATCTGCACTTTTCCCTATATCAATCCATGTCCGCACAACTTATTGACGGTAATCATCTCTCCCAGCAATTGCGCGCCGACGTCGCCAAACGCGCCGCCCTCCTTGCCGCGCAGGGCAAGCAGCCCGGCCTAGCTGTGATCTTGGTAGGCGACAACCCGGCCTCACAGGTTTACGTCCGCAACAAGGTCAAGGCCTGCCAGGACAACGGCATTTATTCCGTAATGGAAAAATACGATGCCGACATGAGCGAAGAAGCTTTGCTGGCGCGCATCGACGCTCTGAATAAAGATGCGAAGATTCACGGCATCCTGGTGCAACTTCCCTTGCCTGCGCACATCAATGCTCACAAGGTGATCGAAGCGATCGCCCCTGAGAAGGATGTCGATGGTTTCCATATCAGCAATGCCGGTCTCCTTATGACCGGTCAGCCGCTGTTCCGCCCCTGCACGCCCTATGGCGTAATGAAAATGCTGGAATCGATCAATTACCCGGTGCGCGGCGCGCATGCGGTAGTAGTCGGCGCGTCCAACATCGTCGGCAAACCGCAAGCCATGCTGTTGCTGCAGGCCGGAGCCACCGTCACCATCTGCAATTCCAAGACCCGGGATCTCGGCCATCACACGCGGCAAGCCGATATTCTTGTGGTTGCCACCGGCAAGCGTAATATCGTCACTGCCGACATGATCAAGCCCGGTGCGGCCGTGATCGATGTCGGCATGAACCGCAACGACGAAGGCAAGCTGTGCGGCGATGTCGATTTTTCCGGCGCGAAGGAAGTCGCCGGCTACATCACCCCGGTCCCCGGAGGCGTCGGTCCGATGACGATCACGATGCTGCTCGTCAATACTATTGAAGCCGCAGAAAGAGCTTAAATTACATGACCACCGACCTGAATCCCCTGCTCGACTTTTCCGACCTTCCGCGTTTCGACGCGATCAAACCGGAACATGTGACCCCTGCCGTCACCGCACTGCTTGAAGAGAACCGCGCGATCGTTGCGCGCCTCGAAGCGCCGATGGACCAGGTCACTTGGGACAATTTCGTCGAACCGCTGGAAAACGCGACCGAAAAGCTGTCCCGCGCATGGGGGGCGGTCGGTCATCTCAACGCCGTAGTCGATACGCCTGAGCTGCGTGCCGCCTACAATGAAAATCTGCCCAAGGTCACCGAGTTCTGGACCGAGCTGGGACAAAACCTCGCCCTGTTCGACAAGTACAAGGCACTGAAGGCAAGCGGCGAATACGCCACCCTGCCCCCGGCGCGCAAGAAGATCATCGAAAACGCCCTGCGCGACTTTCGCCTCGGCGGCGCCGAGCTGCCGGATGACAAGAAAGAGCGTTTCGCTGAGATACAAGAAAAGCAGGCGGCGCTGACGACAAAGTTCTCGGAAAACGTGCTCGATGCCACCAACGATTACAAGCTCTACATCGAAAACGAAGCCGCGCTTGCCGGCCTGCCCGACGACGTAAAGCAGGTCGCTCGTACAGCGGCCGAGAAGGACGGCAAGAGCGGGTTCAAGTTCACGCTGCACTTCCCTTCCTATTTCCCTGTTCTGCAATATGCGGACAATCGTGCGCTGCGCGAAACCATCTACCGCGCCAACGTTACCAAGGCATCCGAACTCGGTGCCAAGCCGGAATGGGATAACACGCAGAACATCGTCGAGATTCTGAAGCTGCGCGACGAGGAAGCCGGGCTACTCGGTTTCAAGAATTTTGCCGAAGTGTCGCTGGTACCGAAGATGGCCGAGACGCCGCAGCAAGTCATCACCTTCCTGCAGGACCTCGCCAAGCGCGCCCGCCCATTCGCCGAGAACGATCTCGCCGAGCTGCGCACCTTTGCAAAGAAAGAACTCGGCCTCGATGCGCTGGAAGCCTGGGACATCGCCTACGCTTCCGAGAAGCTGCGCGAGCAGCGTTACGCCTTCTCCGAACAAGAAGTAAAGCAATACTTCCCCGAGCCCAAGGTCATCGACGGCCTGTTCCGCGTCGTGCAATCGCTGTTCTCGGTTGATATCAAGCCGGACACCTCGGCGACCTGGCACAAGGATGTGAAATTCTTCCGCATCGAAAAAAACGGCCAGCTCGTCGGCCAGTTCTACCTTGATCTGTACGCACGCAACGGCAAGCGTGGTGGCGCCTGGATGGACGATGCGCGCGGACGCCGCCGCTTGCAATCCTCCGTGCAAACGCCCGTCGCCTACCTGACCTGCAATTTCTCCGAACCAACGACCATCGATGGCAAGCCCAGACCGGCGCTGTTTACTCACGACGAAGTGATCACGCTGTTCCACGAATTCGGCCACGGCCTGCATCACATGCTCACGCAAATCGATGAACTCGGCGTATCCGGCATTGCCGGCGTCGAATGGGACGCAGTGGAACTGCCCTCGCAGTTCATGGAAAACTTTTGCTGGGAATGGGATGTGCTGCAGCACATGACAGCGCACGTCGACACCGGCGCACCGCTACCGCGCGTGCTGTTCGACAAGATGATCGCCGCGAAGAACTTCCAGTCCGGCCTGCAAACGCTGCGCCAGGTCGAGTTCGCCCTATTCGACATGCATCTGCACAACGGCTACGATCCCAGCGGCAGCAAGACAGTGCAGAATATGCTCGACGAAGTACGGCATGAAGTGGCGGTGATCATTCCACCCGCATTCAACCGTTTCCAGAACTCTTTCAGCCACATCTTCGCAGGCGGCTATGCGGCAGGCTATTACAGCTACAAGTGGGCCGAAGTGCTTTCCGCCGATGCCTACAGCGCCTTTGAGGAAGCCCATGCAACCGGGGACAATATCCTGTCTGCGAAAACCGGGCGACGCTTCCTGCAAGAGATTCTCGCCATGGGCGGAGCACGGCCTGCCCTGGAATCCTTCAAGGCCTTCCGTGGCCGCGAACCGAAGATCGATGCACTGCTGCGCCATAACGGCATGGCATCCTGACATCCCTGGAGTCGATATGATGCGCACCTTGAAAATCGGAAGTCTGTTGCTGACACTATGCGCCACTGCAGCGCACGCGCAGTTGTACAAATCGGTCGGACCGGACGGCAAGGTCACTTACAGCGACACGCTACCGGCCTCGGCAGGCAAGGTTGAAACCAAAACGCTGGCCATCGGTGACATCAGCGCAAGCGACTTTCCATTCGAACTCAAGGAGGCCGTGAAAAGCCATCCGGTGACCTTGTACACCACGCGCGACTGCGCTCCCTGTGACGACGGACGCCGACTTCTGACTGAACGCGGCGTCCCGTTCACGGAAAAAACCGTCAACAACAACGAAGACATCGCACAATTTCGCAAGGCAGGCGGCGACAGCAACCTGCCGCTGCTGATAGTCGGCCGCGACAAGGAACGCGGCTACGATGCGGGTGTCTGGAACAATGCCCTGACGTCCGCCGGCTACCCGACCAGCAACAAGCTGCCGAAGACCTACCGCAATCCCTCCGCCGAAGCCGCAGCGCCCGCACCAAAGCCCGTAGCAAGCGCAAAACAGGATACGTCCTCCCAGCAAGCGCCGGCGAAACCCGCCTCCACCGAATTGCCGCCTGCCATCGGCAATGCGCCGCCGGGTTTCCGCTTCTAGATCGCGTCATGACCCGCATCGACTTTCACAGCAACGTCCCCGACCTGCTCGGTTATACCTGCCGCCTGGTACGCAAGGCGCGCGCAGCAAATTGCCGCGTGGTGCTGCTGACAAAGGACCGCTCCGAAATGATGGCGCTTGACGAGCGTCTGTGGGCCTTCTCCGAACTGGACTTCATTCCGCACGTCCAGGCGAACGATCCGCTCGCCGCCAACACCCCGGTCATCCTGACCGACAGCGACGACGCGGAACTGCCGCATCATCAGATCCTGGTGAATCTCTCAGCCCGCACGCCGGCACATTTCGCCCGCTTCGAACGCATGTTCGAAATCATCTCCACCGACGAAGCGGACAAGATTGCCGGGCGCGAACGCTATCGCCACTACCAACAACGCGGTTACCCCTTGACCCACTTCGTAGCAGACCAGGCATGAGCAATACAACCATGGATGCCGGCATCCCGTTGCTGACCGAGATCATTCCCGGCCCGTCGTCCCTTCCCGCTTCGGTCGAAGCCGCACCCGTCGTTTCCATGCAAAAAAAGGAAGATATCGTCAGCTTGCAGAGGCGGGCGGTCGAAGAATGGGACGAAGAGAGCTGGGACCGGCTTGAGCAGGAAATCCGTGAACGCGTGCTATACCAGGTACTGGAACGCATTGACTTTGTGCTGGAGCAGCGTGTGCGCGACGGCCTTGCGGATGTTTTACAGATGGCCGTCGAAAGATTGGCTTCCGACATCAAGAGCGGACTGCACCATACGATGAACGAAGTCATTACGCGCGCCGTCGCACAGGAAATCTCCAAGCTGCAAGCGACAAGAAAATAGAAGCGGGAAACACATGAACGTCATCGTGTTAGGCGCAGGCATCATCGGCACCGCATCGGCGTGGTTCCTGAACAAAGCCGGGCACGACGTGACTGTCATCGAACGTCAGGCCGGCGTTGCCCAGGAAACGAGTTTCGCCAACGGTTGCCAGATCTCCGTATCGCATGCCGAACCTTGGGCCAATCCCTCGACGCCGCTGAAAGTCCTGAAGTGGCTCGGCAAGGAAGACGCCCCCCTGCTCTACCGTTTCCGTCCAGAGTGGCTGCAATGGCGATGGAGCCTGCACTTCCTGCGCGAATGCACTGCGGCGCGCACCATACGCAATATGCGCCAGATCATCGCGATTGCGGAATACAGCCATCAGACGCTGCAAGCAGTGCGCGCGGAAACCGGCATCGAATACGACCATCTCACACGCGGCATCCTGCACTTCTACACCAACCGGAAAGACTTCGAAGCCTCCCTACATGCTGCGGAAGTGGTACGCAACTTCGGTTGCCCGCGCCAATCCATCGGTCCCGACGAGGTGGTGAGAATAGAACCGGCACTGGAAAAGATCCGCGACAAGATCGTCGGCGGCAACTATACAGCAACCGATGAATCAGGCGACATCTACCGGTTCACGACCACGCTTGCCGCCAAGGCTGCCGAGGCGGGCGTTGCCTTCCGCTTCAACAACACCATTACCCGCCTGCTCACTGAAGGTGCCGGCGCCTCGGCGCGAGTCACAGGTGTGGAAGTCATCGATGAAAAGGGCTGCCATCAGGTATTGCGTGCCGATGCCTTCGTCACTGCGATGGGCAGCTTCTCCGCGCCATTGCTCAAGCCGCTCGGCATCGATCTGATGATCTACCCTGGCAAAGGCTATTCCGCCACCTACGCAATCGCCGACCCCGATGCGGCACCCACCGTATCGCTCACCGACGAAGAATACAAACTGGTCATCTCACGCCTGGGCAACAAGTTGCGCGTTGCCGGCACCTGTGAACTGAACGGCTATACCCGCGAGCTCAACACAACGCGCTGCGAAATGATCACCCGCCGCACCCGCGAGCTTTTCCCCGATGCCTGCGATTATGCCAATCCGTTGTATTGGACCGGCCTGCGTCCAATGACACCCTCCAACGTGCCCTACATCGGCCGCACGCGCTACGCCAATCTCTTCCTCAATACCGGCCATGGCACGCTCGGCTGGACCATGGGTTGCGGTTCGGGCCGCGCGATTGCCGACATCGTTTCAGGCCGTTATCCCGATGTGGATTTCGCCTTCACCGGCATGCCACAGCGTCGCCCTGGTGCGCTTGCCGCAGCCCGGCCGGTTCGCGCCTGACCAAGGGCTCGCGCACCTACTTCGAAACGCGCACCATCACCTCAGCCGCCTTCTCATCGAAAGTAATACGTGTCGCGAACTTGGCGCGCTTCATGGGAAAGCGTGACTGGAAATGCCGGACGTTGCCGGAGCCGGAAATCACTCGCCTGACGAACTGATAATAGGCATCCATGTCGATGACATGCACCACCAGGAAATAGTCGTAATCGCCGGAGACGAAATAGCACTGCATGACCTCGCTCTCCCTGGACATCCGCTCCTCGAATTCCTGCATGTGCTCGTCCGACTGATTGTTGAGCGACACTTCGAGAAAAGCCAGCATGCCGTACCCCAGCGCGAATGGATCGACCATTGCCACATCCGCATTGATAATACCGGCCTCGCGCAAATCCCGTATGCGGCGCAGGCAGGTCGGCTGCGAGATGTGCACCTTCTCCGCCAACACCCGCGTCGGTATCTGGTTATCCTTCTGCAACAGGTTCAGAAGCTTGCGATCTACCCTGTCCAGCGCATGAAATTTAGACATATAAAAAATGAATGTCGAAAAAAGTCACAGAAAAACTCTTTGCTATCCGATTTTTCTGTTGTATCGTCCGCCTGTTCTGAAAATGCGAATAGTCAGACATCAAATGCGCCCGGCACAATATGCTGAATATTGTGCCGGGCGCGCCACAACGAGTGTTGCAGTACCCCTGTGTTTTTTCAATCCTTAGGAGGATATTTTATGCAGTTCACTACAAAAATGATTCCGTTGGCTGGCGCAATTGCATTTGCTTTTGCCGGTGCTGCGTCGGCACAGGAACTGGTAGTCAAGATCGGGCACGTAGCACCGACTTCAGGGCCGATTGCACACTTGGGCAAGGACAACGAAAACGGCGCACGCATGGCCATCGACGAGTTGAATGCCAAGAGCGTGACCATCGGCGGCAAAAAAGCCCGGTTCGAACTGCTGTCGGAAGACGATGCATCCGATCCTAAGCAAGGCACGGCGGCAGCGCAAAAGCTGGTCGATGCCAAGGTCAACGGCGTGATCGGTCACCTGAACTCGGGCACGACGATCCCGGCCTCGAAGATTTATTCCGACGCCGGCATTCCGCAAATTTCGCCGTCGGCGACCAATCCTAAGTACACTCAGCAAGGTTTCAAGACAGCGTTCCGCGTGGTAGCCAACGACGGCCAGTTGGGCGGCACGCTGGGCCGCTATGCAGTGCAGGTCAACAATGCCAAGCGCATTGCAGTGATCGATGACCGCACTGCTTACGGCCAAGGCGTGGCACAAGAGTTCATCAAGGGCGTCAAGGCCAGCAAGGGCAGCGCCGAGATCGTGGCGCAGCAATACACCAACGACAAGGCGACCGACTTCAATGCGATTCTGACGGCAATCAAGGCCAAGAATCCGGACACGGTCTTCTTCGGCGGCATGGATGCCGTGGCTGGCCCGATGCTGCGTCAGATGAAGGCGCTCGGCATCAATGCCAAGTTCATGGGTGGCGACGGCATCTGCACGGAAGGCCTGGCACAGTTGGCTGGCGACAGCATGGCCGACGGCCAGGTTGTGTGCGCCGAAGCAGGCGGCGTGGAAGAAGCGCAGAAGAAGGGCATGGACGATTTTAGGGCAGCATACAAGAAGAAGTTCAACTCCGACGTGCAGCTCTATGCTCCGTACGTGTATGACGCCGTGATGGTAATGGTTGAAGCAATGAAGAAGGCCGGCTCGGCCGAACCGGCGAAGTACCTGCCGGCACTGCACAAGATCAAGTACAAGGGCGTGACCGGTAACATCGAGTTCGACGCCAAGGGCGACATCAAGGATGGCACGCTGACCCTGTACAGCTACAAGGGTGGCAAGCGCCAGCAACTGGCTGTGACGAAGTAATTCAGCACATTCTACAAAAGCCCCGGTCCCCAGCCGGGGCTTTTTTGTATCCCAGAAAAACAAAAAGCGCTCAAGCGAGCGCTTTTTGTTTCGTTTGATCGAATCCGGATTATTTCTGCGACAGCACCCACTTCACCAGCGTACGCGCCTCGGCTTCATTAACTTGCGTATTCGCCGGCATCGGCACAGGCCCCCAGGAACCGCTGCCGCCCTTGAGCACCTTTTGAGTCAGCCTGTCTTCAGCTCCCTTGTCACCCGCATATTTGGCGGCGACATCCTTGAACGCAGGGCCGACAACCTTGTTCGCGACCGAGTGACAAGTCATGCAATTTTTTGTCTTGGCAAGATCCGCGTTTGCCATTGCCGTTCCAGAAACCAGAACACCCGCCGTCAGAAAAAAACCTAAAGCAAGTTTCATTACTCTCTCCCTAGAAATGATCCTGGTCAGTTTAACGTATTACGCTTTTAACAGGTGCAACGCCAGCCATCAGTAGATGGTTGACGACAGGAATTAATCGTTACATCCTGTCGCAATATTCTGCGGAAAATACGGAGCCGCCATGCCGATCATCATCGCCATTGTCCTGCTGTCGCTTCTACGCTATTTCGAAGTGGGCCCCTTTGCCGGCATATCCTGGTGGTGGGTCGTCGGCCTGTTCGCCGTGGCCTTCATCTGGTTCGAGTTCATCGAACACATGCTCGGGCTCGACAAACGCAAGGCGGAGGAACAGCTCGAGAAGGCACGCAAAGAGCGCGTCAAGAATACGTTCAAAAAATAAAAACGGAAAACAGGGCAGCGAAACCGCTACCCTGCATCCCGCCTCTGATTAGCGCTTCAGTTGCGACAAGTCACGCACTGCCCCGCGGTCGGCGGAGGTCGCCAAGGCCGCATAAGCCTGCAATGCCTGCGACACTACCCGCTCACGGTTGAGCGGCTTCCATGCTTTGTCACCCTTTGCTTCCATCGTTGCACGACGCTGCGCCAGCTCGGTGTCGCTGACCTTCAGGTGGATGCGACGCTCGGGAATATCGATTTCGATGACATCACCGTCTTCCACCAGACCGATGGTTCCACCTTCCGCCGCTTCCGGCGAGGCATGACCGATCACCAGGCCGGAAGAACCGCCTGAGAAGCGGCCATCGGTAAACAGCGCGCACGCCTTGCCCAAGCCCTTGGACTTCAGGTAAGAGGTCGGATACAGCATCTCCTGCATGCCGGGACCGCCTTTCGGACCTTCGTAGCGAATGATCACGACATCACCTTCCTTGACCACGTCGCCGAGAATCGCTTCCACCGCTGCATCCTGGCTTTCGAACACGCGCGCCTTGCCGGTGAACTTCAAAATGCTTTCATCGACGCCGGCAGTCTTGACGATGCAGCCCTTTTCCGCGAGGTTGCCATACAGGACCGCCAGCCCGCCATCCTTGGAGTAGGCGTGTTTCAGGTCGCGAATGCAACCTTCTGCGCGGTCGAGGTCCAGCCGGTCGAAACGCTTGTCCTGGGAAAACGCCACTTGAGTCGGCACGCCACCCGGCGCAGCGAGATAGCGTCGATGCACGCCGGAATCGTTGGTGCAGCGCACATCGTTGGCCTGAATCGCTTCCCCCAGGCTCTTGCTGTGCACGGTCGAAACACTGGTATCGAGCAGTCCTGCACGCTCAAGTTCGCCTAGGATGCCGACGATGCCGCCGGCGCGATGCACGTCCTCGATATGGTATTTCTGGGTCGCCGGCGCAACCTTGCACAGGCAGGGCACCTTGCGGGAAATACGGTCGATATCGGCCATGGTGAAATCGACGCCCGCTTCCTGCGCTGCCGCCAGGAGGTGAAGCACGGTGTTGGTCGAACCGCCCATCGACACATCCAGTGCCATTGCATTCTCGAATGCCTTCTTGGTGGCAATGTTACGTGGCAGGACAGAAGCATCGTCCTGCTCGTAATAGCGCTTGGCCAGATCAACCACGAGTCGGCCGGCACGCAGGAAGAGTTCCTTGCGGTCGGCATGCGTGGCGACGATAGTGCCGTTGCCCGGCAGCGACAGGCCGAGCGCCTCAGTCAAGCAGTTCATGGAATTGGCGGTAAACATGCCGGAGCAGGAACCGCAGGTCGGGCAAGCGGAACGTTCGATGTTGGCGACCTGCGCATCGGACACAGACGGATCGCCAGCCTGGATCATGGCGTCGATCAGGTCGACCTTGATGATCTTCTGCGCACCTTCCTGCTTGCCGTGCAGCGCTTCGATCACCTTGCCGGCCTCCATCGGGCCGCCGGAGACGAAAACTGCGGGGATGTTCAGGCGCATCGCGGCCATCAGCATACCCGGAGTGATTTTGTCGCAGTTGGAGATGCACACCATCGCATCCGCACAATGCGCGTTCACCATGTACTCCACCGAGTCGGCGATCAACTCGCGCGAAGGCAGCGAATACAGCATGCCGCCGTGCCCCATCGCAATACCGTCATCAACGGCGATAGTGTTGAATTCCTTGGCGACGCCGCCAGCCGCCTCGATCTCACGCGCGACCAGTTGACCGAGATCCTTCAAATGAACGTGGCCGGGCACGAACTGGGTGAAGGAATTGACTACGGCGATGATGGGTTTGTCAAAGTCGCCGTCCTTCATGCCGGTGGCGCGCCAGAGTGCGCGTGCGCCGGCCATGTTGCGGCCGTGAGTGGTGGTACGGGAGCGGTATTGCGGCATGTTTGATCTCCAGAATGGTCTGTTCAGGCTCCAGATGAGAGAGCCTGCGGAAAGGGGGTAGAGTGCCTTGCCCTTAGACACATGTCAAATATATGATTCGTTGTGGATTAATACGAATTACATATGAATATTGAACTGCGGCAATTACGTTATTTCGTCGCCGTCGCGGAGGAAAATCATTTCGGCCGGGCTGCCGTGCGTTTGCATATGACACAACCGCCGCTGTCGCAGTCCATCCAGTCGCTCGAAGCAGCACTCGGCACGCCGCTCTTCCTCCGCACCAAACGTCGCGTGGCGCTGACCCCGGCTGGTGCCGCCCTGCTGCCGGAGGCGCGCCGCATTCTGCAGCAAACCGCCGCCCTGCCCGATCTCGCCCACCGTGCCGCCTCGGGAGAATCCGGCCTGCTTTCCTTGTCCTTCGTATCGACTGCCGACTACAGCGTGCTGCCGCCGCTGCTGCGCGAATTTCGCGAACGTTATCCGCAAGTACAGATTGACCTGCGCGAAGCGACCACGGACGTGCAACTGGAAGACTTGATGCAAGGCCGGATCGATGCTGGCCTGCTGATCCCGCCCTTGCACGACAAGGCCGGAAGTGAATTGGATTACATGACGGTGTTGTCAGAACCCCTGGTGCTGGCGGTTCCACAGGGTCTGAAAGCATTGCGTGGTGTAAACGCCGTTTCACTGAAAACGGTGGCCGACATGCCGTTGATCATTTTCCCGCGACGCATCGCTCCAGCCTTTCATGATGCGATCCTCGGCTGTTTCCGTGACGCCGGCTTGACGCCCCGCATCGGGCAAGAGGCTATTCAGATGCAGACTATTGTCGGCCTCGTGTCGGCGGGCATGGGCATTGCGCTTGTGCCACAATCCGTGTCTAACCTGAAGCGCCCCGGCGTCGAGTACAAACCGCTGTCCGGCACAACGGCAGCATTCGAAACCGGATTGGCTTGGCGGCGCGATAACGTGTCGCCGGTACTGCGTGCCTTTCTTGAACTTTTGCGAAAAAGAAATTAAATGCTCATCCATCCGCTTCCCAATCCCATCGCCTTTTCCATCGGTCCCTTGAAAGTGCACTGGTACGGCCTGATGTACCTTGTAGCCTTCATCCAGTTCATCATCCTCGGCCGCGTTCGCGCACGTCAGCCGCACATGGCAGCAGCTGGCTGGAAAAAGGAAGACCTCGACGACATGCTGTTCTATGGCGTGCTTGGCGTGGTGCTGGGCGGCCGTCTGGGCGAAGTGCTGTTTTATCATCCCGTTTACTACTTCTCTCATCCGCTGGAAATCTTCGCTGTATGGAAAGGCGGCATGTCTTTCCACGGCGGTTTTCTTGGTGTGCTGCTGGCGATGTGGTTGTGGGCACGCAAGGCGGGCAAGCGGCTGGTCGATGTCTACGATTTCATCGCGCCAATGGTGCCACTCGGCTATGCTGCGGGCCGTATCGGCAACTTCATTAATGCCGAATTACCGGGACGCGTGGCCGACCCATCGCTACCATGGGCGATGATCTGGCCCAATATTGACAATCTGCCGCGCCACCCGTCACCGATCTATCAGGCGCTGGTCGATGGCGTGCTGCTGTTCGTGATTCTCTGGCTGTATGCGCGCAAGCCGCGTCCGCCGTTCGCAGTCGGCGCAATGTTCGTCATGCTGTATGGAATGGCACGCTTCTTCACCGAATACTTCCGCACGCCGGACTATGAAGTACCTCTCGGGCCGCTGACAATTTCCGCTGGCCAAATGCTGTCGCTGCCCATGATCGCCTTCGGCGCGATTGCGCTGTTCGTCTCCTATCGTCGCCAGCAACCCGCTAGCGGAAAAAAACTTCCTCGATAATTGACCATGAACGCCAATCTTTACGCGCTCTTTGAAAGCCGTTTCCCGCAGGATCGCAACGCGTGCTGCATCGAGACACACGACGGTCTCTACTACACCTGGAACGATCTCGACCGCGCCACGGCAAAAATCGCCAATCTGCTTGCAAAACTGAAGCTGCCGGAAAACGCACGCATTGCAGTGCAGGTGGAAAAATCGCCCGAGGCGTTGATGCTTTATCTGGCGACGATACGCGCCGGCTACGTCTATCTGCCACTGAATACTGCCTACCGTGCTGCGGAAATGGCTTACTTCATCGATAACGCACAGCCCTCGGTAGTAGTGTGCTCGCCGCAGAATTTCGGCTGGGTGTCGCAGATTGCATTCGCCAACAGTGTCTCGCATGTCTTTACGCTGGACGATGACCGTAGCGGCTCAGTGCTGGTACGCGCGGCGCTGCAGTCGAACAGCTTCGAAACAGTAGAAAAGGCGCCGGACGATCTGGCTGCGATTCTCTACACTTCGGGCACCACGGGACGCAGCAAGGGCGCGATGCTAAGCCACCGCAATCTGTCATCGAACGCGGAAGTGCTGCACGAATTCTGGCGCTGGCAACCAGGCGATGTGCTGCTGCATGCCTTGCCCCTGTTCCATGTGCATGGTTTGTTCGTCGCTTCGCATGGTGCGTTGATGAACGGCAGCAAGATGATCTTCCTGCCGAAATTCGATGCGGCACAAATCATGCGTCATCTGCCGCACTCGACCGTATTCATGGGCGTACCGACCTATTATGTGCGCCTGCTGGCCGAGTCCTCGTTCGACAGAACGACCTGCGCCAACATGCGGCTTTTCATTTCGGGCTCCGCCCCCCT
>Ga0070660_100001995_pt1 | contig 14074 bp, 15 predicted proteins | sample KBSC33metaG_FD_64670 | JGI IMG/M metagenome (GOLD analysis project Ga0070660, IMG submission 64670) | Corn rhizosphere microbial communities from Kellogg Biological Station, Michigan, USA - KBS C3-3 metaG | ecosystem: Host-associated > Plants > Roots > Rhizosphere > Soil ... | reverse complement strand
GCGAACAGGTTCGGCAGCCAGTCGAGGCCGAAGTCGGCCTGGCCGGCGAGCACGACCTGCTCGGGTGTGATGTCCGGGCCGCCGACCTTGAGCGTGACGTCGAGACCTGCGTTCTTGTAGTAGCCCTTCTCGACGGCTGCGTAGTAGCCGGCGAACTGGGACTGCGTCACCCACTTCAGCTGCAGCGTGACGTGAGTGAGCTTGGGTGCTGCCTGCGCCCGTCCCATCCCGAGCGCCGCGGCGATCGCGGCGGCCACGACGGCTGCAAGCGCAAGTGCGAGCAGCGACTTTCTCTTCATGCAGTGCCCCTTTCCTGACGCGTTGGATCCCACTGGAGGGCGAAGCGTTCGACGAGCGACACGGCGACGTACATCGCGACGCCGAGGATGCTGGCGGTGAGGATCGCCGCCCAGGCCGTCTCGAAGTCGAACAGGGAGACGGAGTTCTTGATCGTGATCCCCAGCGAGCCGAAGGTGCCGAAATAGTCAGCCACGATGGCGCCGATCATCGCGAGCACGGTCGCGACTTTCAATGCCGAGAAGATGAACGGTAGGGCCGTCGGGACGCGAACGCGGCGGAAGATCTCGACCTCCCCGGCCGCATATGAGCGCATCAGCTCGATCTGGGCCGGTCGGACCGACGTCAGGCCCCGCAACGTGTTCACGAACACCGGGAAGAAGCAGAGGACGCCTGCGGTCGCCATCCGGGGTGAGGGCGAGAGGGGGTCGAACCAGGCGTTGAAGATCGGCGAGAACGCGATGATCGGGACGGCGTTGGCGGCGATCGCGATCGGCATCAGGGCATTCGCGATCCGCCGGAAACGGGCGAGAACCGTGGCGAAGACGATCCCGAGCGCCGAACCGATCGCGAAGCCGCCGAGCGCCTCCTTCAGGGTCAGCCAACCGGCGCTCCAGAGCGTCGAGCGCTGCGTCCAGAACGCGCTCGCAATCGAGGCCGGCTTCGGCAGCAGAAACTTCTGGATGTTGAAGATGTCGATCGCCAACTGCCAGACGACGATCCCGAGACAGAAGACGACGATCGCCGGAATCCAATCGACGATGCGCGCGCGCACGTTCACCGCGTTTCCGCCTCCACTGCGCCGTGCTCGTCCGCGCCCACGCCGCGCAGCAACTCCCGCACCTCGGTCACGAGCTCGAAGAAGCGAGTGTCCTCGCGCGTGTCATTCGTGCGCGGCTGTGGCAGGTCAACGACGACCGAGCCCGCGATGCGGCCGGGCCGCGGGCTCATCACGACGACCCGCGTCGACAGGAACACCGCTTCGGAGATCGAGTGCGTCACGAACACGACGGTCGACTGCATGCGCCTCCAGATCTCGAGCAGCTCGATGTTGAGGCGCTCGCGCGTCATCTCGTCGAGCGCGCCGAACGGCTCGTCCATCAACAGCAGCGCGGGCTCGAACGCGAGTGCACGCGCGATCGCCACTCTCATCTGCATGCCGCCGGAGAGCTGCCACGGGTGGTGGTCGCCGAAGCCCTGCAGTTCGACGAGGCCGAGCATCGCGTCGACGCGCTGCTTCCGCTTCGCGCGGTCCCAGCTGAGCATCTCGAGCGGTAGTGAGATGTTCTTCGCCACCGTGCGCCAGTCGAAGAGCACGGAGTCCTGGAAGACCATGCCGTAGTCGTGGTCGGCGCGCGCCTTCGGCGCGGCCTTGCCGTTCACTTCGACCGTGCCTTCGGTGGGCGACGTCAGGTCGCCGATCAGGCGGAGGAGCGTCGACTTGCCGCAGCCCGAGGGGCCGATCAGCGAGACGAACTCGCCCGGCTCGATCTGCAGGTCGATCCCGCGGAGCGCCGTCACGTTGCCCTTCGTGAAGGTCTTCGTCAGCCCTTTGATCTCGACGACGCTCATGCGACGTGCTCCGGCGCGCGGCGGACGACGAGCTTCTCTGCGATCACGACCGCGAGGAAGAAGGTGATGCCGAGCCCCGCGGCGATCACGTTCGTCGCCCACAGGTTCTCCGGCTGGATCGAGTAGTACTGGTTGAAGTTGAGGATCGCGCCGCCGAGGCCACCTTGGATGGAGCTCGGCAACTCGCCGATGATCGCGCCCACCACGCTCGCGGTGGCGCTGATCTTGAGCGCGCTGAAGAGGTACGGGAGCGACGACGGCACGCGCAGCCGCCACAGCACCTGCCACTTCGACGCCGCATAGGAGCGCATCAGCTCGTGCGCCCGCGGCTCGGCCGCCTGAAGCCCGCGGAGCGTGTTGATCGTGACCGGGAAGAAGGTCAGGTACGCCGCAATCACGGCCACCGACTGCCAACCGGCCTTGAGCCAGACGACGACCATCGGCGCGACGGCGAGGATCGGGATGGTCTGCGATGCCACGATGTACGGGAGCAGCGCTCGCTGGGCGAGGCGCGAGTGCACGAGACCCACAGCGAGCACGAACCCGACGATCGCGCCCATCGCGAAGCCGGCGAGGGCCTCCTTGGCGGTGAACCACGCCGAGTGGAGCAGCACGGTGATCAGAAGTGGCCCCTGGGAGCGCGACGGCTCGCCGAGCGCCCTGAAGATCGTCCAGAGGTGGGGGAGCGTGATGTCGTCGACCTTGAACGGCCACGACCAGCCGGTCGTCACCCAGATCCAGCGGTAGAGCTCGTAGAGGCCCGCGAGCGCGAGGACCGTGACGACGAGCGTCAGCGTCTTCGTGGCGGCGGCCCTCACGGCGATCTTCTTATCACGGTTTAGGATCGTCTTCATGTCGCTGGATCCCGGGCGCGCGGTCGCCGACCTCGACGAGCTGCGCGAGCTGACCGGCGACGAGAACGGCGCCCAGCGGGTCGCCTGGACCGACACGTGGGAGAAGGCGCGCGAGCTCCTGCGTCAGAAGATGGCGTCCACAGGCGCGGTCGAGGAGATCGACGAGGCGGGCAACCAATGGTTCACGCTGCGCGGTGCCTCCGACCGGGCGCTGCTGATCGGCGGGCACATGGACTCGGTGCCGAACGGGGGCTGGCTCGACGGCTGCCTGAACGTGCTCGCAGGTGTCGAGGTGATGCGGCGGATCGCCGTGGAGGGTGAGCCGCCGGTGACGGTACGGCTCGTGTCGTGGGCCGACGAGGAGGGCGCGCGGTTCGGGCGCTCGCTGTTCGGCTCCTCGGCCGCGGCCGGCTCGATGGCGGACCAGGACGAGCTCCGCCAGCTACGAGACCGCGAAGGAATCGCGCTGCCCGACGCCCTGCGCGCGCACGGGGTGGAGCTCGACGGCGCGCTTGCGTCGCGGTCGCAGCTCGAGACCGCGGTTGCGTACCTCGAGCTGCACATCGAGCAAGGTCCGGTGCTCGAATCGATGGATCTCCCGCTCGGAGTGGTGCTCGGGACGTTCGGCGTTGAGCGCTCGCGCTTCACCTGGCGCGGGCAGGCGGCGCACGCCGGGTCGACTCCGATGGACAAGCGCCGCGATGCGCTCGCCGGTGCTGCGAAGCTCGCGCTCTACATCCGCGAGATCGCGGCGGAGGTGGGCGGTGGGGCGGTGTGCACGTCCGGCGGCGTCGTCACGAAGCCCGGCATCGTCACCTCGGTCGTCGAGACGGCGGAGCAGCTGCTGGACCAGCGTCACCTCGACGCTGCGGAGCTCGCGCGGATGCTGGCGATGGCGCGAGAGGCGTCCGAGCGGTTCGCGCGCGAGGAGAACATCGAGGTCGAGTGGGAGCGGATCTGGAACATCGAGCCGATCCTGTTCGACGAGGCGTTGATCGAGATCGCAGACGAGTCGATCCGCGAGATCGCCGGCACCTCGCACCGTCTCCCGTCGGGACCGTTGCACGACGCCGCCGAGGTCGCGCGAGCCGGCATCCCGACGGTGATGATCTTCGTCCAGAGCCTGCGTGGGCTCTCACACACGAAGCTCGAGGACACGAAACGTGAGCACTTGGAGCTCTCGGTGCGTGCTCTCGACGGGCTTGTTACGAGGACGATCGCGAAGCTCAGCTCGTAAACCGGGTCTGACCCCGCAGGGTCAGACCCCTGATCTACGCACCTACGACCGGATTCGACAAGACGCCGATCCCTTCGACCTCCACCTCCACCGTGTCCCCCGGCGCGAGCGCCACTTTCGGATCCCGCGCCCAACCGACGCCGGGCGGCGTGCCGGTGAGGATCAGATCGCCCGGCTCGAGCGAGAACACGTTCGAGATGTAGGCGACGAGGAACGGCACCGGAAAGATCAGGTCGCTCGTCGAGCCGTTCTGCAGTACGTCGCCGTTCAGGCGCTGGATGACGCGCAGGCCGCTGCCGTCGCCGAGCTCCGAGACCGGGACGAGCCGGTCGCCGAGCGGGCAGAACGTGTCGAAGCCCTTCGCACGCGTCCACTGGCTCTCGGTGTACTGGATGTTTCGTGCGGAGAGGTCGTTCGCGCAGCGGTAGCCGCGCACGTGCTCGAGCGCCCGCGCCTCCGGGATCCGGTGCCCAGCCGTGCCGATCTCGACGCAGAGCTCGGCCTCGGCGTCGACGTGCGTCGCCTCCGGCGGGATGACGATCGCCTCTCCCGGGCCGATCAGTGTGTTCGTGAACTTCCCGAACAGGAGCGGTGCGGTTGGCGGCTCGTCTCCGAGCTCCGCCGCGTGCTCCGCGTAGTTTCGTCCGACGCAGATGATTTTCATTCCGACGATTTTGTCGTAGTAGGCTGGGGTCGTGCCTCTGAGCTTCGGCGTCACGGTCCTGCCCGACCCGCCGTACCAGCGCATGATCGAGCTGATGCAGCTGGCCGAGCGGCACGGGTTCGAGTACGCCTGGACGTACGACTCCCATGTGCTCTGGCAGGAGTCGATGCCGACGCTCGCGCTCGCCGCCGACCAGACGTCGAAGATCAAGCTCGGCCACATGGTCACGAACCCCGGGACGCGCGAGCCGACGGTGCTCGCGAGCGCCTACGCGACGCTGCACGACATCTCGAACGGTCGGATGATCATGGGCATCGGACGCGGCGATTCCGCACGGCGGTACATCGGCCAGCAGCCGGTGAAAGTGGCCGAGTTCGAGGCAGCGCTGGCGATGATCAAGCCCTTCATGAACGGCAAGGAGGTCAACTGGAACGACAAGGACCTCCACCTGAAGTGGGTGCGCCCGGAACTGCCCGAGATCGAGATGCACGTCGCCGGTTACGGGCCGAAGGCGCTCGCAGTCGCCGGGCGGCAGGGCGACGGCGTGATCATCCAGCTCGCCGACCCGGACATCATCCAGTGGATCATGGCGACCGCGCGCCAGGCAGCCGAGGAGGCGGGCCGCGACCCGGCGGCGCTCAAGTGCATCGTCAGCGCGCCAAGTCACATCAGTGACGATCTGGCGGACGCGCGGGAACAGGTTCGGTGGTTCCCGGCGATGGTCTCGAACCACGTCAAGGACCTGATCGACCGGTACGGCACGGACGGAAGCACGGTGCCGAAGGCGCTGACCGAGTACGTCCTCGCGCGCAAGTTCTACGACTACAACGAGCATTCGCGCGTCGGCGCAAAGCATGGCGGGTTTGTCACCGATGAGATCTGCGACCGCTTCTGCGTGATCGGCAGCCTCGATCAGTGCAAGCAGAAGCTGCGAGAGCTCGAGGAGATCGGCGTCGACCAGTTCAACGTCTACCTCATGACCCATGGGCAAGAGGAGACGCTGCAGGCCTACGGCGACGGGATCATTCCCGATTTCGCCCGGATCGCGGCGTAAGGCGTAGGGAAACCCCTAGGGTCGATTAGGGGGACAACCCCAATGTCGTCGTGCGCGCGGAGCCGGTAGCCTCGGACACATGAACAGCAACGGAGCAGTCGTCACCGCAACGGACCTCTCCCGCCGCTACGGCGAGGGCGAGGCCGCAGTCGACGCGCTGCGTGGGGTCTCGCTTTCTGTCGGAGCAGGCGAGCTCGTCGCAGTGATGGGCCCGTCAGGCTCGGGCAAGTCGACCCTCATGCACCTCCTCGCGGCGTTGGACAAGCCGACCAGCGGCACCGTCACGATCGCCGGCGAGGACGTCGGCAGTCTCTCCGACCGAGGGGTGACCCTGCTTCGGCGCAAGCACATCGGCTTCGTCTTCCAGTTCTTCAACCTGCTCCCGATGCTGTCGGCGGAGGAGAACGTCCTTCTGCCGCTCTCGATCGCCGGCGAGAAGCCCGACCCCGAGTTCTTCAAGAACCTCATGGACCGCGTCGGGTTGACGCCGCGGAAGAACCACCGCCCCTCGGAGCTCTCGGGCGGCCAGCAGCAGCGTGTCGCGATCGCGCGGGCGCTCGTCGCGCAGCCGACGGTCGTGTTCGCCGACGAGCCGACGGGGAACCTCGACTCGAAGACCGGGACCGAGATCCTGGAGCTGCTCCGCGCATCGACGACCGAGCTCGGCCAGACCATGGTCATGGTCACTCACGACGCGCAGGCTGCGTCGATCGCCGACCGCGTCCTGTTCCTCGCCGACGGCGAGATCGCGCGGGAGCTGCCGCGGAGCGCGCCGGCGGAGATCCTCTCGACGATGCACGAGATCTCCTGACGAAATGATCACTGCAGAGCTCAGAGGCCTGTTCGGCCGCAAGTTGCGCACGATCCTGACCGCGGTCGCGATCATCCTCGGCGTCGCGATGGTCAGCGGCACGTTCGTGCTGACCGACTCGATCGACAAGGCGTTCAACTCGATCTTCACCGACTCGCGGAAAGGTTCCGACGCGGTGATCACGGGCAAGGCGGCAACGAGCACGAACAACGGCTCGACCGCGCCGACGATCCCTCAGTCGCTGCTCGGCCGCGTTCAAGCCCTCCCCGATGTTCTTGCTGCACAGGGCAACGTCGCAAGCGACAGCGCGCACCTGATCGGCAAGGACGGCAAGGCAATCGTCTTCGGTGGCGCACCGAACCTCGGCTTCAGCATTCCGCACGGGGCCTCGCGCTTCAATCCGTTGACCCTCGTCGACGGCGCCTGGCCGCACGGCAAGCAAGTCGTGATCGACAAGGGCACCGCAAAGAAGAAGCACCTCGCCGTCGGCGACATGATCGGCGTGCAGGCGCAAGGTCCGATCGTGCGCCTCAAGATCTCTGGGCTCGTCAAATTCGGAACGGTTGGAAGTATCGGCGGGGCGACCCTCGCCGGCTTCGACTTGCCGACCGCGCAGTCACTCTTCGACAAACCCAACGCCCTCGACGAGATCGACATCGCGGCGAAGCCGAACGTCAGCGACCAACAGTTGCTGAAGGAAGTGCGCGCGGTCTTGCCCGCGAATGCCCAAGCGCGCACGGCGGCACAACAAGCAGCCGAGGACGCCAAGGACACGAATAGCTTCATCTCGTTCCTGCGCGGCTTCCTGCTCGCGTTCGGAGGAATCGCGCTGTTCGTCGGCAGCTTCGTGATCGCGAACTCGCTCTCGATCACGATCGCGCAGCGGACGCGTGAGTTCGCGACGTATCGCACCATGGGTGCGACCCGTCGTCAGGTGCTGCGCGCGATCGTCACCGAGGCGCTCGTGATCGGGACGGCCGCGTCGGTGGTCGGCCTGTTCCTCGGGCTCGGTATCGCCAAGGGGCTGTTCAAGTTGTTCAACGCCGTCGGCTTCACGCTGCCCAACAGCGGGATCATCTTCGCGACGCGCACGGTGATCGTCTCGATGATGGTCGGGGTGGTCGTGACGCTGATCGCGAGCCTGCGGCCCGCGATCCGTGCGACGCGCGTGCCACCGATCGCAGCCGTGCGCGAGGGATCGACGCTGCCGCCATCGCGGTTTGCACGATTCCGTGTCATCGGATCGGCGATCGTGACTGCGGCTGGGTTCGCGGCGCTGCTGTACGGGCTGTTCGGCAACCATCTCGGGACGACGGGTGTCCTGGTCTGGATGGGTGTCGGGACCCTCGCGATCTTCGTCGGCGTCTCGATGCTGTCGGTTCGGTTCATCCGCCCACTCGCGTGGGCTCTCGGGTGGCCGGCGACCAGGCTGGGTGGAACTGCCGGCTGGCTGGCCCGCGACAACGCACGGCGCAATCCCCAGCGGACCGCGTCGACTGCGGCGGCGCTGATGATCGGACTCGCGCTTGTCACGCTGGTCTCGCTTCTCGCCGCAGGGATCACTGCGTCGTTCCGGGGTGCCGTGAACAAGATCTGGACCAACGCCGACTACGCGATCACCGCTCAGAACAACTTCGACCCGATTCCGATCGCCGCTGCCAACGCCGTTGCGAAGGTTCCGGGCGTGGAGGCCGTCGCGAACGTCCGCACGGGTGACGCGCGCGCGTTCGGTAAGAACTTCTTCGCCACCGCGGTCAACCCGCCGGGTGGCTCGATGTTCCACCTCGAGTGGAAAGAGGGCTCTCAGGCCGTGTTCTCGCAGCTCGGCGCCGACGGTGCGTTCATCGACGACGGGTACGCCAAGAGGCACCACCTGAGCGTCGGCTCACCGATCGACCTGACGTTCGCGAGCGGTGCGCACAAGGCGTTCTTCGTGCGCGGCATCTTCAACCCGCCGACGGGTGGATCGCCGTTCGGCACGGTCACTATCTCGCAGTCCGCGTGGGACAAGCTGAACGCGAACCCCGAGAACCTCTATTCGTTCGTCCGTATGACCGGCGGCGACACACCTGAGAACGCCGCCAAGCTCGACCAGGCGCTGAAGCGGTTTCCGGATGCGAAAGAAGCGACCCGGAAGAAGTTCATCGACAACCAGATCAGCGGTCTGAACTCCATCCTGAACATCTTCTACGTCCTGCTTGCGCTGTCGGTGATCGTGAGCCTCTTCGGCATCGTCAACACACTCGTGCTGACAGTGTTCGAACGGACGCGCGAGATCGGCATGCTGCGGGCGATCGGGATGACGCGGCGTCAGGTTCGACGCATGATTCGCCACGAGAGCATCATCACCGCGCTGATCGGCGGTGCCCTTGGGATCACCCTCGGGATCGTGCTCGGCGGGATGCTGATCGCGCGAGTCGACTTCATCGTCTTCTCGCTCCCCGTCGTCTCACTGATCGTCCTGGCGATCGCGACGATCCTGGTCGGGATCCTGGCCGCGATCTTCCCGGCGCGCCGGGCCGCGAGACTCAACGTTCTCGAGGCGCTGCAATACGAGTGACGCTGGAGCAGCTCCTCCGGGCGCATGTCGCCTCGGACGATCGGGAGGAGGCGGACCGCGTCGCCATGCTGCGCCTCGCGACGGAGCTCGCGGAGCCGACGTCTCGCGACCAGGCTGGTTCGCACTTCACCGCGTCGGCGCTCGTGATCGACGCGTTCTGCGAGCGCGTATGTCTCGTCGAGCATGCAAAGCTCGGGCGGTTGCTCCAGCCGGGCGGGCACATCGAGCCGACCGACGAGTCGCCGGAAGGGGCCGCGCTCCGCGAGGCCGCCGAAGAGACGCGGCTCGAGCTCGACTTCCATCCGGTCGCGCCGCGGCCCTTCGATCTCGACATCCATCAGATCCCCGAGCGGCCCGACGAGCCGGCGCACTTCCATCTCGACATTCGCTACCTGCTCGTCGGAGCCGGCGAGCCGTGCGCGGGCGCCGCGTGGTACGCCTTCGGCGAGGCGGGCGACGGATCGGTTGCACGTCTTACCGCGAAGGCGGCCCTGTACCGCTAGTGGTCACCGTTCTGGCGGCGATTGCAGCTTCCTGGGGTGTCGCGATGGCGCTCGCGCCGCTGCTCCAGATCCGTGAGATCAGGCGGCACCGCAGCTCGAGGAGCGTCTCGGTCGCCTACCAGCAGGTGTTGCTCGTGGGCTTCGTCCTTTGGCTTGCGTACGGGATCGCCGACACGAACCTCGCGCTGATCGTGCCGAACACCGTGGCGGCGGTTGTGTCGCTCGTGACGATCGCAGTTGTGCTGCGCTATCGGTGAATCCCTCGTCTAGGGCTTGCGAGACAGAAGGATGCGCTTTACACCCAGGTAGTGAGGTCATTGGCGGCAACGGCGGCGGCACTCGTGCTCGCACTGCTCGTGTGCGCTGCGGCGTACGCGGAGAACTACACGTTCAAGCGCACCAAGGCAGGCGACGCGACGGTGGGTGCGATGACGCTGCGCAAAACGGACTTCCCGGCCTCGTTCGGGCTCACCGGCGGTCGCGTCAAGCCCGACGAGACGCCGAACAACGACACGTGCAACGGCTACCTCCCGAAGGAGCACGATCTCGTCATCACGGGAGATGCCGAGTCGAGGTTCCACGACAGCGCGCGCAGTGTGATCGTCGACTCGCAGGTGAGCATGTTCCAGTCGACTGCGATGGCGACGACCGACGTGCAACGCAGCAAGCGGATGCTCGCCGCGGCGTGCCAGGCCCAGGCCGCGAAGCAGGAGCACGTGGAGCTCGTCTCCTTCTCGGTGCTCGGACGGCCGAAGTGCTCGTGCGATTTTGGAGTGAGCGTCATGCTCGAGACGAAGACAGCGCAAGCGAACCTCGACGATTTGACGATCGTCACGGCGATCCAGAAAGGGCGATTCGAAGCGGTGGTGTTCACGGACGCCGGCAAGCTGACGAACAACCCACAGAGCGCCGCCGCGGCGACAAGGGCTGCACTCGCCTTGCAGGGACTCGCCGTGAAGACGGTCTTGACGCGCCTGCACGCCCTCTGAGCGACGCGGCGGTTCTAGCGAAAGCCGATGCGCTGTTCGATCGTGAGCGGCGGCTGCGGCAGGCCCTCGACCGGTGAGGCTGCGTTGAACCCGCCGGGCGCGACGTCGTTCGGCGCATCCGCGTGGAAGAGCGACGCAAGCAGCTGGATCTGTTCGCGGCCGGGGCCGAGCTCGAACTGGCCGCCGCCGTAGAGCGCGATCCCTTCACGATCGCACGCGTCGTAGAAGTCGAACAGCCGCTTCACCGAGCCGAAGCGCGACGGCTTGCAGTTCAGGCACTTCGGTCTGAACGGCAGGGCTTCGACGTCGCTCCACTCGTGGATCGCGGCGTCCCACGTGATGCGGTCGCGGTGCGGCTCGAGGGCGCGCGTCGTCTCGGGCGTCAGCGCCGGGTCCTCGATCCACGCGTCCGGGAACGCCGCTGAGACGCGTGCGTACAGCTCCGCGTCGGGCGGACCGCCGAACGAACCACGGTAGATCCCCTTGAAGTCGATCGTCTCGACGTTGCGGAGCGTCCCGATCACCTCGTCCGTCCAGTCGCGGTCCGGGTCGAGCTTGAAGTGGAGCTCGGGGTACAGGTCGGCCCAACCCGGCACGTTCGCCGTCCGCGTCGAGACGACGAACCGCAGCGGCTGGGGCTCGCGGCCGACCGCCTCGCCCAACGACAGGCCCGCCTGGCGAAGGGCGAGATCCAGCGCTGCCGACTCGAACCCCCAGCGCCGGTACTCCGTCTGGCCGGCCTGCAGCAATGAGAACGAATCGAGCGTGTGCTCGCCGGGGAACGGCAGCTTCCCTTCGTCGGCCTGGAACTGCTCCTGGGCGCGTGCGTCGTAGTCGACCTCTTCGCCTCGCCCCTCCTCGCCGCCTCCCAACAGCACCACGACGGTGCGCTTGAGCGTGAACCCGCGCGCGACTTCGCGCTCGAGCGGCTCGAGGCGATAGTCCTCGATGTGGAGCGGCAGGTTGCGGACGTGGTCGTAGAGGCTCATCGGCGGTGACCCTTCAGGTGGGTGCGAAGGGCGTCGAGACGATCGTCCCATTCCGTGCCGGCCTGCGTCAGCCGGAACCGCGTCTCGCGGCCCTGGCGTTCCGACTCGACGAGCCCCGCGTCGGCGAGCGTCGCGAGGTGCTTTGCGACGGCCTGCCGCGTCATCGGCAACTCGCCCGTCAGCTCCGTCGCGGTCGCGGTGCCGCGCGCCGACAGGTAGCCGATCACCTGGCGCCGCGACGGGTCGGCGAGCGCACCGAAGACTTGTCCGAGCGGGTCAGACAAGCGCGAACGCGGATGCCTGCAGCTCGATCGCGGTCGACCAAGCGGGCGACGACTCGACGACGACGAGCCGCGTGCCGTCGACGTCGTCCTCGAGCGTGAACTCGACCGTTCCCTCGTCCTCCCAGTCGAACGCGAGGCGCCGCTCCGGCTCTACCTCGGTCACGGTCGCATGCCGCTCCTCGCCGTTCGACCACCGGAAGCTCGCGCCGCCGCCCGGGCGCAGGTCGAGCTCGACGTCGTTCGCGAACCACTCCTCGAGCCTGTCCTCGTCCGTGAGCGCATCCCAGACGTCGTCGCGCGTGGCCGGCAGGACGATCTCCTTGCGAATCATTTCCCGCTCCGGCGCCGCGCAGGTCGGCGCCTGCGCTCTTTGCTGAGCTCCGTCGAGCCTACGCTCATGTGCAACCTCCCAGTTGCGCTATTGTGCAACGGACAGGTTGCACATTACCGGGAGGTCGCATGCTGGTGGGCTCAGTTGTTCCGATGGTGGTCGAGCAGGATGGGCGGTACGAGCGCTCGTTCGACATCTACTCGCGCCTGCTGCGCGAGCGCATCGTCTTCCTGGGGCAAGAGGTGAATGACGACATCGCGAATCTGATCGCGGCGCAGCTCCTGCATCTCGACGCCCAGGATCCGGGCCGCGACATCTCCCTCTACGTCAACTCGCCGGGCGGCTCGGCCTACGCCGGCATGGCGATCTACGACGCGATGCAGTACGTGCAGTCGGATGTGTCGACCGTGTGCCTCGGGATGGGCATGAGCGCGGCGGCGATGATCCTGTGCGGCGGCGCGCCGGGGAAGCGCTTCGCCCTGCCGAACGCGAAGATCATGATCCACCAGGGCTCCGCCGGCTATCGCGGCACGCCGGCAGACATCCAGATCGCCGCGCGCGAGATCCTGTCGATGACGCGGCGGATGGCCGAGATCATCTCGCGTCATACGAACCAGGACGTCGAGCAGGTGATGAAGGACATCGACCGGGACCGCTTCATGACGCCGGAGGAGGCGGTCGAGTACGGCATCGTCGACGCGATCATGGAGAACCGCGCCCTTGCCAACGGCAGCAACGGGATCGGCCTCGGCTAGGCGCCGCGGGTCGTCCTGGGAGCGCGGCGCGCGCTCGCGACGATGCGCTCGACCGCCTGTCTGAGCGCGCCCGGGACGTCGCCGTTGCCGTCCTGGAACCGCTTGAACGCCGCGGCCGGCTTCCCGCGCCTCGCGCGCAGGCCAGCGACGCCTTCGAAGTCGGGGACGAGCGCGATCGTGCGCCGCTTGCCGGCGGCGCGCACGATCGCCTCGTTCGAGATCTGCTCCGCCTCGGTGGGGTGATGCCCCCGCGGGGCGTCGCGGTCGTGGACGACGACGTACGGGATCTGGCATGCATTGCAGACCTCGGCGAACAGCGGGATGTTCCCCTTGCCTGCGCAGTCGACGATCGCGATCGCTTCCTGGTCGGCGTCGTAGCCGAGCGCGCGGAACACGAATGGAAACGCAAGCTTCTCGGTACGGCCTTCCACGAGCATCACGGCGCGCGAGAGGAAGATCTCGGCCCGCTCGGCGTCGAGCTCCGTGAAGAGACGAAGCGCTTGGTCGCGCGGGAGTTCGTCGGGTTGCAGGAGCGTCGTACCGGTCCGGTCGTCGTGCCGCACGAGCACGAGCTGGTCGAGCCGGTCGACACCGAGGAAGACCGGCGAGTGCGTCGAGTACAGCACCTGGTTGCGACCGCGCCCAGCGAGTCGATGGAGCTGGGTGTGCAGGTGACGCTGCGACGGTGGGCTCAGGTAGAGCTCGGGCTCCTCGATCAGGATCACATGCCCGCGAATAGGTGCGTCGGCGAGCGCGGCGATCGCGCGGACGAGCGACAGCCCTCCGTCCTCCGTCTGCCGCTCCTCCACCACCGCAACTGCTCGCTTCGCATGGCGATCGGTCGATGCGAGCAGCGTCGTCGCCCGCAGGTTCGCCGGGAAGAACAGCGCCGGAGGCGCGCCCTCGCGGTTCAGGTTCAGCGTTCCGGGTGGGCGCGCATCGAGGAACAGCGTCCGGGCACCGGCATCCGCCTCGACGTGGATCCGTGTGAACCCATGCGAGACGTCCTCGACGGTCGGCATCGGCGCAGCCGCCTCGAGCAAGGTCCACACGGCAGCGAGGACGGTCGACTTGCCCGACGACGACTCGCCGACGAGCACGCAGACCGCACCCGGCTTCAGCTCGACGTCGCGTGCGCCGCGGTAGCCGTGAATCGAGACGCGGTCGAGGACCG
>Ga0070660_100001993_pt1 | contig 14081 bp, 11 predicted proteins | sample KBSC33metaG_FD_64670 | JGI IMG/M metagenome (GOLD analysis project Ga0070660, IMG submission 64670) | Corn rhizosphere microbial communities from Kellogg Biological Station, Michigan, USA - KBS C3-3 metaG | ecosystem: Host-associated > Plants > Roots > Rhizosphere > Soil ... | reverse complement strand
GCCGTCCCGTTCGCTCCCGAAACCAAGGATCGGCCGCTGCCGGAGGACGATTGAGCCGAGTCTTTTTCTGGTTCATGCTTGCGCTCTGCGCAACGCCTTTGTTTCGTGTGCCGGAGAGCGTGCTCGCGTTTGTAGCGCCTGGCGCGCTGGTTCTCGGCATGCTTTTGGCGCTGACCCTCGGAAACCCGTATCCAGAAGCATCGAAGGCGGCGAGCAAGCTATTGTTGCAGGCTGCGGTGGTCCTGCTCGGATTCAGCTTGGACATCGACAAGGTAATCGCCGCCGGCACCCGCGGGATCGGTTTCGCTCTGGCCTCCATCAGCGCCGTGTTCTTGCTCGGCTGGCTTCTTCAACGTGTCTTAAAAGTTCGGCCGCTAACCAGTTTGCTGGTGAGTACAGGAACGGCGATCTGCGGGGGAAGCGCGATAGCAGCCATGGCTACTATGACTGACGCTCCGCAGGAAGACGTCTCCGTCTCTGTGGGCACGGTTTTCTTGCTCAACGCAGTTGCCTTGCTCGTCTTTCCCCCCATCGGCCATGCTCTGCACCTAAGCGGCGATGCGTTTGGGACGTGGGCGGGGATTGCCATTCACGATGTCTCCAGTGTGGTCGGAGCCGCTACCGCTTTCGGCGGCGGAGCGCTGACCACCGCGACGGCGGTGAAGCTCTCGCGAGTCCTTTACTTGGTTCCGACTGTGCTGATAACTGGACTCATCCTCCACAAGACCAATGGCGAGACGACGAAGAAGGCACCGATCCCCTGGTTTATCGGGCTCTTTCTGCTTGCATGTCTTGCTCGGAGCTACAGCCCGGCCGTCGCGGCGCATGCGAACACAATCAAGCTTGCAGCAACATGCGGCTTTGCCATGGCGCTATTACTCATAGGTGCCGGAATCAGCCGCAAAACGCTCGCAACGGTCGGCACAAGGCCCCTCTTGCAGGGCGTGCTCCAGTGGCTCTTCATGAGCCTCGCCGCGCTTGCGCTCGTGATGCTCTAAGGCCTACTTCTGGGTGGACCAGAGGCGCTCGAACTCGCCTACGAGTTGTTCCATTGCAGTGAAGCCGCCCTTCCAGAAAGCTTCGCTGTGGAGGTCGACGCCAACCATGTGCATAAGCTCGGTCGGCGAGAGCGAGCCACCCTTTCGGAGCATCTCCACGTACTTTGGCGCGAAGCCCGGACCCTCTGCCTTCGCCATCTGGTAGAGCGAGAGCACGAGCAGCTCTCCGAACGAGTAGGCATACACGTAAAACGGTGCGAAGATGAAGTGGCCGACGTAGCTCCACCAGTCTTTGTGCTGCTCTCCCAATAGCAGTGACTTGCCGAACATTGCCTGCAGCTCTTCCTGCCAGATCTCGCCAAAGCGCTGCGGCGCGAGCTCGCCTTCCGCACGGCGGGTGAGGTGGCAGCGCTGCTCGAACTGGAACATCGCGGCTTGTCGGAAGACGGTCGCGAAGACGCCTTCGATCTTCTCGGCGTAAAGCGCGAGCTTCTCCTGATCGCTAGCCTTGCCCACAAGTTTTTCAAAGACGAGCATCTCGCCGAAGGTGCTGGCGAGCTCGGCCAAAGGCAGGGTGCCGTGGAAATTGAAGTAGGTCTGCGCACGGCTGAGGGAAGCATGGACTCCGTGGCCCAGCTCGTGAGCAAGCGTCATCACGTCGTCCTGCTTGTTCAGATAACTTTGGAAGATGACGGGGTGCGTGTCCGGCGTGTTGTAGCTGCAAAAAGCGCCGCCGCCTTTGCCCTTCCGAGGCTCCGCATCGATCCACTTCTTATCGAAGAACTCTCGGCCGCGCGCCTCCATATCCTCAGAGAATTGTCCGAAAGCCTCGAGCACGATTTGGCGCGCTTCGTCCCAGCTCACCTGCTCCTTGCTCTCGAACAGGGGCGCATAGCGGTCGATGTGGGTCAGCTCGGGCAAGCCGAGGATTTCTCGCTTGACGTTGTAGAAGCGCTCGACGAGGCGGTAGTTCTCGCGACAAAGCCGGATGACGAGATCGACGGTCTCCTTGTCGAGTTCGTTGGCCATGTGGCGCGAATGCTCGGGGTACGGGTGCTTGCGAAGGCGGTCTTCTACCGACTTGTCCTGAAGAAGGTTGTTGTAGGTGAAGGTCAGCACCCTCCGGATCTCCGCCAACCCGGCACTCAACGAATCGGCCGCGGACTGTCGGACTTCTCGATTGGGATCTCGCAGCAAGGCCACGACCTCACTTTGGGTGAGATCTTGCACTTCGGTCGAGCCGGGCCGTTGGAACTTGAAGACCTGATTGCTCGTGACCTCTTCATGAAGGCGCTGCCACGCGCGGGTGCCGGTGTTTGCGGTCTCCTCAAGCAAGACCTCCTCGGCTTCTGTTAGCCGGTGCGGACTGAAGGTCCGGGCCACGTTTATGTAATGCACGTAATTGCTGAGCGCCGGATCCTGTAAGAGGCGGTCGATCACCTCGGACGCTGCCGCCTGCAACTCCAGCTCGAAGAACATCAGAATGACGCTGAGTTCGGAGCCTTTTTCCATCTGTTTTTGCATGAAGGCGCCGATCTTGGCATCGCTGGTGTCGCAAGCGAACAGCAGATTGGCGTAGTTCTGAGGCTTGCTGACCTCCTGAACGATCGACTCGAGTTCCTTCAGCGACTCAGCAAGCAGACTTGCAGTTAGGGAAGGTGAATCGATTTTGCCGCGGTACTTCTCGGCGAACGCCTTTGCTCGCTCGAGTCCGGTCGCCCAGGTCTGATCGATCTTCGGATCGTCGATGCCGCTGAAAAGGGCGGAAAGATCCCATCGAACCTGAGGAGGAGCGAGCTCGGCAGTGGCGGACATGGTCTAAAGTTTAGCCGCTGGCTCGCTGGGAGCCTTCAGACTTGCCGCAAACCTGGCACATTCCGCCCGATTGCTGCGCTAGTGAACCACGCGTACTGCACAAGTAACCATCAGACCCGATGGCCGCTGGATAGCGGACAACGACGCACGGATGAGAAACTCGGTTCCATCCTTGTGTAAGGCGGGAGTGTCCTTGTGTGTGCCCATTTCGCGGCGCTCCGGCTCGGCAAAGTAGTCGTTTCGGTGCATCAAGTGGATCTCACGGAAGCGCATCGGCACGAGGGTGAGCAGATCGACGCCTTGCATCTCCGCCTTGGCATATCCGAAAATCTCTTCTGCAGCCTGGTTGGCGTACTCGATCTTGCCGTTCTCGGCGACCACCAGCATCGCATCTGGCGCGGCTTCGAGGAGATCTCGATAGAATGGCTCATCGCTTGCGGCTGCTTGTTCCCGAAGCTGCTTCACAAGGTCCTCGTTTTCCTTGCGAAGGGCTTCGATGGCCGCTTCCTGCTCCGCCCGCATCACAATCGCTACAAGCTCGGTGCGGCTGTAGGGGCCGAGTTTGATCCGGACGCGCCCCCAATAGGTGCCGACGGTCGCCTCGCTGATCCCCAACTTGTGAGCGATAGCGGTGTCGGTGAAGCCGGCGGCGGCGAATTCGAGAAGCTGCTTTTCGCGGGGGGAGAGTTCGGGCGTAGGTCGATCCGTTGGCATCGTAAGCGTCCGTAGAGAGCCGGTAAATTTTAGCCGGTGAGCAAGGTTTATTGCTCTGCCTTAGTCAAAGGAGCATCCATTTACGTTCTTAACTAGTGTATTGAACAAGAAGTTATGAAGGCGCTCGGCAAAGGCGATCAAGAAATATTGGTCCTCCTGAGTGAGGGAATGCCGGACCATGGGGTCTGCCAAGAGCTGAACATCTCGCCCAGAGCGCTGAAATCGGCGATCCGCCGCATCGAACTCCGTGCAGCGGAAGACACCGAGGATGCCGGCCGGTACTACGAGCAGGCGCTGCGCCGACGAGCGGACAACCGCGCCGTGTCCCTCCAAGCTCGCTTCGATGCGCTCATGACGGCTCTGCCCGAAGCGGTTCTCGTGATCGACGGACGGTCGGGCCAGATCAGGGAAGTGAACGAGTTTGCCTGCAAGCTCTTTGGCTATGGGCGCAAGGAGATGCTGCGGTTAACCGTTGAAGACCTGGTGCCGGAGGATATGCGTACTCGGCATGTCGCCTACCGGCTTGGCTTTTTAGCGAACGCGCGAAAGAGGCGCATGGGATATCACCCTGCGATCTTTGGTCTGCGCGCGGACGGGAGTCAGATCCAAATGGCGATCGCGCTCACCGCAACTCATGCGGACGACGACGTGATGGTGGTCTGTACCGAGCACTCCGTCTGGAAGTCTCTTCGCCGCTAGTCACTTGCTCAGCCCGGCAACGAAGTTGATAGTAGTCGCGAGAATCACGGTTCCGAACAAATACGACAGCAATGCGTGGCGGAGGATGGTTGCTCGGATCTTCGGTTTGCTGATGTCCGTGTCGGAGACCTGGAAGGTCATCCCGATCGTGAACGACAGGTATGCGAAATCCATGTAGGAGGGGTCTTGGTCGTTGTAAAAGTTCACGCCCCCCTTCGGGTCGGCATAAAACAGCCGGGCATAGCGCAGGGTGAACGCCATGTGAGCGAGTGCCCAGGAAAGGATAATGCTGGCGACACAGGTGATGATCAGGGCCGTCTTGGCGGCTTGGTGGACCTGGCCGGATTCCACAAGGCCGAGTCCAACAGCGCCAAGGCTTACGATGCTCGCGAGGACCATCATAATGTCTGCGGTAAAGCTGTCGGGGTCTTCTGCGGTGGCCATTTCCGCTGTGCTTTCGGAATCGAGCCGGAACACGGTGGCGAGGAGCCAGACGATGTAGATGGCAGCCGCGGTGTCCCAGCCCCAAAGGGGAGCCAGAGCTTTTGAAACGCCTCCAGCGGTCGCGAACCCGATGGCAAGTCCGCAAACCGCCGCTACCGCAACGCGGATGCGACCGGAATACTTCCAGCTTCGCAACTCGGGTGGACGTTTCGGCAGCTTCTTGTTAGCGATGCTTGTACTTGTACCCATTTGCGGTTCCGGGCACCACGGAGCGTGCCCCTCCATTTGCGGGAACGACGGAGCGTGGCCACCATTGGAGATGCCGTATACTTGTTCTATGGTAGACGAGTCTCTACCTTTCGAGCATAGGGAGCGCCCGTTGCGCTACCTGTTTCTCGACCTGAATTCCTACTTCGCCTCGGTCGAGCAGAACGAGCGGCCGGAGCTTCGCGGCAAGCCAGTGGCAGTCTGTCCCGTAATGACGGACAGTTCTTTCGTGATTGCTGCCAGCTATGAGGCCAAGGCGTTCGGCGTCAAGACAGGCACAAACATTGGCGACGCCAAGCGAATGTGCCCGGACCTAATCTGCGTAGATGGGCGGCACCAGCTCTACTCGCAATATCACAAGTGGATTAAGCAGGTCGCCGAAGATGTGCTCCCCATCGAGGAAGTCTGCTCGATTGACGAAATGCGCTTTCGTTTGCTAGGACAAGAACGCGAGCCGGAGCAAGCGCGTCAGGTCGCGCTAAAAATGAAGGCCACGATCGCCCGGGAGGTGGGTCCTTGCATGACGTGCTCGATCGGCATCGCGCCCAATCCGTTCCTAGCCAAGATCGGAACCGAGCTAGAGAAACCCGATGGGCTGCAGATCATTGAGGCACACGATCTGCCGCATAAGTTGCATAGCCTGAAGCTGACCGACTTCACTGGGATCAACCGGCGCATGGAAGCCAGGCTGAACGCCAGCGGCATCTTCACGGCTGAGCAGCTCTGCGCGGCGGATCGACACGGCCTGCACGATGCCTTCGGCTCAATAATTGGAGAGCGGTGGTACTACCTGCTGCGCGGCTGTGATCTTCCATCCGAGAAGACGCGCCAGAAGACGCTGGGCCACTCGCATGTCCTGCCGCCCGAGCTCCGCACGGACGAGGGCTGCAAAGAGGTCCTGCTGCGGCTTCTCGGGAAAGCGAGCGCGCGGCTTCGAGGCGAAGGCATGTGGACCCGCATGATGCATGTCTTCGTCAAGGGGAAGCAGAAGACGTGGAAAGCGTTCACCCACCTGCCACCGACGCAAGACTCGGTGACCATGACGGAATACTTCCTCCGGCTCTGGGAGGCTCGAGACTTCGTCTCGCCCATGGCGGTAGGGGTCACTTTCTCAGAACTTTGCCCTTCTGAGGAAGTCACACCTTCGCTGTTCGACGAGACTGTCGCTCGGTCGAAGTTCAGCCACGCTCTGGACAATGTGAACAAGAAGTTCGGAAAGCATTCCGTTTTCCTGGCCGCGATCGACGGAACAAAGGACACGGCTTCAGAGAAGATCGCCTTCCAGAAAACGGAACTGTTTAGTGAAGGAAAGGGCGATAACGAGCTGATCGATACCTGGCGCGGACGACCCTTCAAGCCCTGAAGAAGCTCCGCCTCGGCCGATTCCGAGGCGGAGCTGGTTTGCGGCTTAGCCGCCAGTCTTGGGTGCCGTCGGGAACGGCGGCACCTTGTACTTTGGACCGCCTTTTTGGAGCTGATCCATAAGGTACTTGATCGCTGCATCCAGCTGCGGATCCTTGTTCTGCGCGCGAAGATCGGGCCGAGCGTCGACGTCCTGATCGGGGTCGATGCCCTTGTTCTCGGCGATCCACTGCCCGGTCTCCCGGTCGTAAATTCCGAACTCAGGTGCCGTCACGGAACCACCGTCGATCAGCGGAGCGCCGGCCGAGATGCCAACGAGGCCACCCCAGGTGCGCTTGCCGATGAGCGGACCAAGCTTGGCCTGGCGGAACATCCAGGGGAAGAAGTCCCCACCTGAACCCGCGTAGCCGTTGATCAGCAGAGCCTTTGGCCCCTCGATCGCGACCGCATCGGTCGTGTTCACGCCGTGGCGGTTCGCAATGCCCGCTCGAATTCGCCGAGCAAGGGTATCGACGAACCACGGCTGAATGTAGCCGCCGCCGTTCCAGCGCTCGTCGACGATGACCGCATCCTTGTCGACTTGGCTGTAGTAGCCGCGGATGAGGTCGATGGCGCCTTCCGCAGACGTGTTCTCGATGTACATGTAGCCGACCCGGCCACCCGTCATCTTGCTCACGTATTCGCGGTTGGCCTCCTGCCAGGCCGAGTTCCGCAGGGTCGCTTCGCTGCCGATAGGTCGGACGCGAATCTTCCGCGCTCCATCCATGGAAGCGGACGAGTTGACCGTCAGAGTCACGTACTGGCCGACCTTGCCGACAAGCAGCGAGTTCGGGTCCATATTGGAGCGAACCGGCTTGCCGTCGATTTCGAGCAGGTAATCACCGTCATTGACGGTGACGCCCGGCTCTCCGAGAGGGCCGCGAGCCGACTCGTCGAAGTTCTCGCCCCGGTAGACCTTCGCCATCCGGATGTACTCGCCGGCCGGCGCGTAGTCCACGCCGAGCTGTCCGATTGGCACCGGCGCGGGCGCGGTTCCGAGGTCGCCGCCCTGAACGTAGGAGTGGCCCGTTCCGAGCTCGGCTATCAGCATCCCCAGCACGTAGTTGAGGTCTGCGCGATGCGCCACGTACGGGAGGTACTGCGCGTAGTGTTCGCCGATGCCGCGCCAGTTCAGGCCCACCATATTCGGGTCGTAGTAGTTGTCCCGCTCGAAGCGCCACGCTTCCCAGAACATCTGCTTCCATTCGTCGCGTGGGTTGACGATGATCTGGAGGGCCGACGTGTTGACCGGAGCAGGAGTTGCGCCGGGTCTCAGGTCGGCGACCATCAGGTTCGTGCCCTGGCCGAACGCAACCTTCGTCCGCGTGGGGTTGAACGAGAAGCCGCCGATGCCGCGACCTCCTCCGCCGCCCCGTCCCCGAGGAGGTCCAGCCGTCGCATCCGCAGCAGGGTTCAGGGACAGAACGGGGCTCGCCGAGCGAGTCTGCAGCGAGAACATCATGATGTTGCCGTCCTGCAGGAAGTACACGCCTTCGCGGCCACCAACCACCATCGGATAGGTACCTGCGGGAAGCGGAAGCGGAAGCATGCGCTCATTCATGCCGTCCAGGTCGACCCGCACGTTCGGGATCGGCATGGGCCTGCTGGGCTGGAAGTCGGGACTGCCGCCGGTCGGAGGCGCACCGCCCGTACCGCCACGTCGACCTTGGCCCCGCTGGATCTCGTCGCCCGTTGTGATTCCGCCATCGTTGCCGGGAGGGCTGGTGGGTGGAGGCGTTTGATCCGGCTCCTCATCGTTCCCTGGCGTAAGGGGATTCGCAGTCGTCTTCAGGAGCGGGATCATGTACACCCTCTGCGTGTCCGTCACCTTCAGCGAGAACTCGTACTGGCCGTACGTCGGATTGAACGTTCGGTTGCTGACGACATAGATGTACTTGCCGGCCATGTCCCAGGTGACGCGATCGTCATCGAACTGTCCGCTCGTGACCTTCGTGTCCCTCCCGGTTGCGATCTCATACATGTGCACGGCGCCGAAATGGTTCGGCTCCGCGTCGATGTAGGCGATCCACTTGCTGTCAGGCGAGAACTCGACCGAGCTGATGCCGCCGTTCCGCGCCGCAAACACCTTCTTCAAGGTGTGCGTCGCGGTGTCGACGATGTGGTACTCGTACGACCGGGTTCGGATCCCGATCCACTTGCCGTCCGGAGACCACTCAAGGCCGGAGATCGGAAGGTGGCCGTTGGTTATCTGCGTCGGCTTGCCGCCTAGCTGCGGGACCGTGTAGACCTCGTAATCGCCCGTCGCGTCGCTCGCGAAGGCGACGGTCTTGCCGTCGGGAGACCACTCCGGGAACCGCTCACGGCTTGCCGGCATGTCGCTGAGGTTGTGGGTATCTCCAGTTCGGACCGGAACCGTGAAGATCTCGCCCCGAGCCTCGACCGCCACACGCGTGCCGCTCGGCGACAGGGAGATTCCCGTGATGTCCTGATTGACCTGCCGCATATACGGCCGGGTCGGCACGTTGTCGGTGCGGATGACCGGATTCAGCTTCTTGACGCTGCCGTCGGCAACCGCATAGGACCAGAGATAGCCGTCGCGCTCGAACACGATCGTGTGCCCGTCGGTGCTCGGCCACTTGATGTCCGCGTCGGTGTAGTGGGTGAGCTGCTTGTCGTTGTGACCGTCGGAATCGGAGCGGTATAGATTAATGGTACCGGCGTTCTTGTCGCTGATGTAATACACCGACTTGCCAACCCACATCGGCTCATAGCTTTGCTCGCGTCCGGAGGGCAGCTCCCAGTACTTGTTCGAGGACAGGTCGTAGAAACTGACCTTGCCCTGGCTGCCACCGCGGTAACGACGCCAGTTGAAATTGTTCGAACCGAAGCGCTGATACGCCAGCGTGTGCCCGTCCGGAGCTAGCGAGCCGTCGTAGAACTCCTCGATGGGAGTCCGAATCGGCATGCCGCCCCTAGGGCTGATCATCCAGAGCCGCTGCTGCCGGTTGGTGTAGGAACCGTAAGTCGAGGCGTACATGATCTTGCCGTCGGGCGTCCAGCCGGAGACGTTGTCGCTCTCAGGCTCGAAGGTCAGCCGTTTGGGCTCGCCGCCGTCGATCGGCATCACGTAAACGTCAGGGTTGCCGTCGTAGCTCGCGGTGAACGCGATCCATTTGCCGTCGGGCGAGATCCGCCCGCGCAGCTCTTGGCCCGTGGACGAGGTCAGTCGGCGGGCGTAGCCACCTTTAAGGCTGCCCAGCCAGAGGTCGGAAGCGTAAGTGAAGACGACGTCGTCTCCATGGACGCTGGGATAGCGCAGAAGCCGTGGCTCCATAGGTGCCCCCGCGTCCTGGGTGGCAAGCGCCGCCAGGATTAGAAGTGAAGTCAAGATGAGTCCTCCCGAACTCCGGTGAATGCACCGGGAATTTGGTTAAGGCGAGGCTACCACGTCCCGGTTTGCAGTTAAAAGCCGATAAACATCGTCATTTCTCATGCTCTTGCTCTCTCAGCCCCATCAGCTGCGCTCGATTCACGGCTTGAAACTGCCGGGTACTCAGTTCGCATCGTTCGAGCAGGTCCTTGCACCCTTGGGGGAACTTGGCTGCGGACTCGGGGGTGCGCTCTACTGGAGCCGCAGCCATGACGGGCAGAACCTCCAACACACCAGCAAGCCATAGGTCCCAGGCCTCAAGGTTCTCTGTCGTAAAGTAGTTCTCCGGGAGCGCTGGAACATCGGCTTCCATCTACCCAGAGTATCTCGAACTGTGATAGCCTTTCCTTCAGCGGCTTGGGCCGAAACTCACCCGGACTCGCCCGCCGTATCTGCAAACAACCATGCCAATCCTCGCTCTCGCAACGATCGCCCTGACTCGCGCCTTCGCCTTCGATCCCTCGGCTGACTGGAACTCCGTATCAAGCGCGATCCGAATGCGTTACTACGGACGCGTGCAGCAGAAGGACCGGATGGAGAAGCTGCTCACGGATTACGCGCCTAAGGCAAAGGCGGCCACAACGCTGCCCCAGTTTGAGGATGTGGTGAACTCCATGATCAAGGACTTCGGCGACTCGCACTTTGGGCTCTTCACCCGTTCGGATCAGGGCTACTACACTATGGATGGGTTGGTCAAGGGCTTTGGAGGAGGCGAGGGCTTGCCCATGCCGACATTTGGTGCGTGGATTAAGACCACGCCCGATGGTTACGCAGTGCAGATGGTGGTAGACGGCACCTCCGCGCAACACGCCGACATTCGCAAAGGCGACGTGATCTTGAAGGTGAATGATCAGCCGTTCACCCCCGTCGATTCGCTTGCTTCCCTGGTCGGAAAGACCGCGCAGTTGCAGGTGAAGCGCGGGTCGCAAACGCTCACGAAGTCGGTAGAAATCAAGGAGCAGAACCCTATAAGCACGTTCCTCGACGGGAGCAATGATAGCGCTCGGGTCATCTCGGCCGGAGGGAAGAAGTACGGCTACTTCCATCTCTGGACGATGGGTAATCAGCGGTTCCAGACGGCTCTGTCCAATGCCGTCTACGGCAAGCTGAGCTCAACGGACGCGTTTATTTTGGATATTCGTGACGGTTTCGGAGGCCGTCCCGAGGGCTATGCCGATCCTTTCTTCCGCCCCGAGGTGTTCTTGGAGTGGGGCCAGGGGGGCGGAGTTTCTCGTCAGATGTTTGGCTACGGTAGGCCGCTGATTGTGCTGATCAACAAGGGCTCGCGCAGCGCCAAAGAGGTACTCGCCTACATCCTCAAGAAGAGTAAACGGGCGGTGCTGATCGGTTCAAATACCGCTGGAGACGTGCTTGGCACCTCGCCCGTGAAGTTGGGCGACTGGGGCTACATCGAAATTCCGATGGTCGATGTGAAGGCGGACGGGCAGCGGCTGGAGAAGGTTGGAGTGGCCCCGGATATCGCCGTTCCGGCCGAGTTCGATGCGGATGGGAAGGACCTATACATCTCTGAGGCGATCAAGTACTTAGAGGCGCATCCGGGCAGGTAAAAGGAGCTTCATGACAGTTTTCGATTGGCAGGCGCAACAGACGGAGCAAGCCGCCAAGATGCTTGCTCATACCTTGAAGCACACGGAGGCGGATCGCTTGGCTTGGAAGCCTTCGGCCGACGCTAAGTCGGAGACACGATCTGCGATGGAGCAGGTGCACGAGTGCATTCGGGTGAACGCTTCTGTGGCGGCTCGGTTGCAGGGCGGTGAGGCTCCCGCCGGCGGAGATGCTTATCCTGAGGATGCCGAGGGCGCGGGTCGGAAGTTGGTGCAGGGCGCAAGTTCTTTGGCCGAGGTGATCCGCCGGCTGCGGCCGGAGGTTCTAGAGACTATGTTTCCCTCGCCGATGGGTGAGTTCCCGGGTGCCTTTATGATCAGCTTGCCGGCTAGCAACATGATGTATCACGTTGGGCAGATCAATTACATCCAGACGCTGTACGGGGATACGGAGTTTCGATTTCCGCAGGACTAGGTGTTGCGGTGTTGCGGTGAGGGGTTGTAGCTCTTTACCAGGGACTAGCGAGCGGAGATTACAGTCAGGTTCTTCGACTGCGCGGCTTACATGCAACCGACCTACTACGGATTGGGTGGGCCGCTCCGCTCAGAATGACGTCATTCGGTGTTCGGTGTTCGGTGTTGGGGGTTCGGTGTTCGGGGTTGCGGCTTCGATGATGCGGCCAGTCGTGTTATAAACGAGCGGGGCGCTCGTCCTAATCCCTTGCTGCCACAATTAGAGCATGAACTCCCCGGTGCGGCCGAACGTTCTCGGCATGACGCCTTACTCGCCGGGCAAGCCGATCGATGAGGTCAAGCGTGAGCTGGGCCTTACCGAAGTGGTGAAGCTCGCTTCCAACGAAAATCCGCTTGGCCCCTCTCCAATGGCGATGGCGGCGGTTCGGCGCGCGGCTGAGACAATGCACATCTATCCCGATGCGTCTGGGCACGATCTCGTGCAGGCGATTTCGCGCAAGTTCAATGTTCCGGCATGGAACATTGTTCTTGGCAACGGAAGCGACGAATTGATTCACTTGCTCGGGTTGGTGCTAATCGATGCGCCTTTGGACGAGGTGGTCGTGGGCGATCCAAGCTTTGTCCGCTACGACGCCGCGGCGCAACTAGCTCCTTGCAAGCTGGTGAAGGTGCGGCTGGATAGTGGCGATCGGCACGATTTGACCGCAATGGCCGCGGCGGTGAACGAGCATACAAAGCTGGTCTTCATCGCCAACCCGAACAACCCGACGGGAACCATCGTGAATCGGACTGAATTGGACGCCTTCCTCCGCGATCTGCCTGAGCGCGTGGTGGTGGCGCTAGACGAGGCTTACTTTGAGTTCGCGGCGCATGAGCCGAGCTATCCAAATTCGCTCGACTATATTCGCGATGGTCGTTCGGTCATTGGTCTGCGCACGTTCAGCAAGGCTTATGGATTGGCCGGCATTCGGTTAGGGTTTGGTTTCGCTCCGGCCGCGATCGCCGACGGAATCCAACGGGCACGCGAGCCATTCAATGTGAATGCGCTGGCGCAAGCAGCAGGAATCGCAGCGCTGCAAGACGACGAGCATCTGAGGCGGACTTTGCGGGCCAATGCCGAGGGAATGAAGACCTTGACTGCCGCTTTTGAGAAGCATGGCTGCGCCGTTCGGCAGAGCTACGCGAATTTCATCTTTGCTGACATTGGTAGGCCTGCTCAGCCGGTGTTTCAGTCTCTGCTGGAGCAGGGAGTTATTGTCAGGTCCGGACATGTACTCGGTTGCCCGACGGCTCTTCGCGTGAGCATTGGGACGCCTGAAGAAAATTCCACATTTGTCGAGGTGTTCGACGTGGCGATGAGGCAGCCGGCGGGAGCCCGATGATCATCGTGATGCGCCATGGCGCTTCGATCGAGTCGATCGAGGACGTGAGCCGGCGCCTGGAGGAGCTTGGCTATCAGGTTCACCCGAGCTTCGGTGTGGAGAAGACGGTTCTCGGTGCTGTAGGTGGCGACGAATTTGGGAAGATCGACGCGGTAGAGGCGCTGAAGTCGCTGGACGACGTCGACGACGTGATCCTGATCACAAAGCCTTACAAGTTCGTTTCGCGCGAATACAAGGGTGGAAAGTCGGTCATCGACGTTCGCGGTCTTAAAATCGGGGGCGACGAGATTGTCATGATGGCGGGGCCCTGCACAGTCGAAAGCGAGCGCCAGCTGATGGAGACTGCGGAGATGGTCTCGCGCGCAGGGGCTACCGTCTTGCGGGGTGGGGCTTACAAGCCGAGCACCTCGCCCTACTCTTTCCACGGGATGGGCGTGCCGGCCTTGGAGTTGCTGAAAGAGGCGGGCCGGCGCTTCGACCTGCGCGTGATCACGGAAGTGATGGACGTGCGCAAGGTCGAGCTGGTGTGCGACTATGCTGACATCTTGCAGATTGGCACTCGAAACATGCAGAACTATGATTTGCTGCGGGAGGTCGGCCAGTGCCGAACTCCAGTGATGCTGAAGCGCGGCATGAGCGCAAAGATCGAGGAGTGGTTGCTTGCCGCCGAGTACATCGCGAGCGGCGGCAATGAGAACATTCTCTTGTGCGAGCGGGGGATTCGGACTTTCGAGAATGCGACGCGTAATACGCTGGACCTTTCGGCGGTGCCGATTCTGCACGGCTTATCTCACCTGCCCGTGATCGTCGATCCATCACAGGGGACGGGGAACCGGGGGCTGATCGAGCCGATGAGCAAGGCAGCGGTCGCGGTTGGGGCGGATGGATTGATTATCGAGGTGCATCCGAATCCGGATCGTGCGATTAAGGA
>Ga0070660_100001992_pt1 | contig 14087 bp, 13 predicted proteins | sample KBSC33metaG_FD_64670 | JGI IMG/M metagenome (GOLD analysis project Ga0070660, IMG submission 64670) | Corn rhizosphere microbial communities from Kellogg Biological Station, Michigan, USA - KBS C3-3 metaG | ecosystem: Host-associated > Plants > Roots > Rhizosphere > Soil ... | reverse complement strand
ACCCATTCCTGTTTCGAACAGGATATATCCATCATCTGCAAGAATGCAGCACAGCGTCTCGCCTATCTCGTCGTTCCCAAGGTCGAAAGCCTAGCCGATGTAACCCGTGCTATTGATGTCATTCATGGCCATGCCAAGCAAGCCGGCCGCGACAATTTACCAATACATGTGCTGATCGAGACGCATGGCGCACTGCACGACGTGCATGCGATCGCCGCCTTGCCTCAAGTCGAATGCCTGTCGTTTGGCATCATGGATTTCGTATCCGCGCACTACGGCGCGGTACCCGGTAATGCCATGCGCTCCCCTGGCCAGTTTACTCACCCTATCATCGTACGTGCCAAGCTTGAAATCGCTGCAGCCTGTCATGCACATGGCAAGGTGCCGTCACATAACGTCACCACTGAAATCAAGGACACTGCCCTAGTTGCCAGCGATGCGACCCGAGCAGCCGCAGAATTCGCTTATACGCGAATGTGGAGTATTCATCCCAACCAGATCAGGCCAATTCTCAAGGCACTCTCGCCGCGCGGTTCCGAAGTGAGCGAGGCAGCGGCCATTCTGTTGGAGGCGCAGGCAGCGCAATGGGGACCGATACAACACAATGGCAAGCTGCATGATCGCGCCAGCTATCGCTATTACTGGACGATACTGCAGCGGGCCAAGGCAGCCGGCATGTCATTACCCGAATCAACAGGGAGTTTATTGTAGAAATACGCCGGCGTGCCTACATGAAAGGAACAACAGGAGGTGCGCCCCCTAGAGGAATATTAATGAAAAATTTGACCGTATTCGTTTCCCTGATCGCCAGTCTCGCTGCCGGTACCGCCTTCGCAACGGAGGAGGCCGCAGCATCTTCATCCACTCCAACAATGAAGAAAACCACTGCAAAAAAAGCTCATCAGAAAAAGACCGCTGCTATTGCGGATGATGACGAGAATGAGCCAGACGTAAAGGGGCTGCAGCCGGTCGCATTTCACTGCGAACTTGGCAACACGGTCACCATCTACAACTACCCGGACAACGACCGGGAAATCGCGCTGCGTTGGAACAAGCATTTGCATCACATGACGCGCGTGAGCACTACAACCGGAGCGAACCGATTCGAGAATGCAAAAAAAGGCCTGATCTGGATCGGAATTCCGGCCAAGAGCATTCTGCTCGACGCAAAGAAGGGCCAACAGCTTGCCAACGAATGCAAGAGTTCGGAACAGACCATGTCCAAGGTTTCCGAACAGAAGAGCGCATTCAAGAGTTGAGGCATAGCTTGGCTTCATTGATGTCGGGGCGCCTGGGAGGACCTCATTTGTACGATTCGAAGTTTATTACTAGTTCAGTTCTAATAATTTAAGGAGTGACTTTATGTCCCGCAATACTCTGAACACGCTCAAGGAATTCAAGATCTCGGGCACCAAGAAAGGCAAGTTCTACTCGCTTCCCGCTCTTGAAAAGAAGCTGGGTGTGAACATTTCCCGTCTCCCGGTCTCAATTCGAATCGTGCTCGAATCCGTGCTGCGCAATTGCGACGGCAAGAAAGTCACCGAGGAACATGTGGAGCAGCTTGCCAATTGGGGGCCGACTGCCGCTCGTGTCGATGAAATCCCCTTCGTGGTCGCACGCGTCGTGCTGCAAGATTTCACCGGTGTGCCGCTTCTGGCCGACCTTGCCGCAATGCGTGGCGTCGCCAGCCGAATGGGCAAAAAGCCGAAGAACATCGAGCCTTTGGTCCCTGTGGATCTGGTTGTCGACCATTCCGTGCAGATCGACCACTTCCGCGAAAAGAAGGCACTCGACCTGAACATGAAGTTGGAATTCCAGCGTAACAACGAACGCTACCAGTTCATGAAGTGGGGCATGCAAGCCTTCGACACTTTCGGCGTCGTGCCACCGGGCTTCGGTATCGTGCACCAGGTCAACCTTGAATATCTTGCGCGTGGTGTACACGCTAAGGATGGCGTGTACTATCCGGACACCCTCGTTGGCACCGACTCTCACACCACGATGATCAACGGCATCGGCGTGGTTGGCTGGGGCGTGGGCGGTATTGAAGCTGAAGCCGGTATGTTGGGCCAACCGGTCTACTTCCTGACGCCTGACGTAGTCGGCGTCAACCTGACCGGCCAGCTGCGTGAAGGAGTGACGGCAACCGACCTGGTACTGACCATCACCGAAATGCTGCGCAAGGAAAAGGTGGTCGGCAAGTTCGTCGAATTCTTCGGTGAAGGCACTGCCTCCCTATCGCTGACCGACCGCGCCACCATCGCCAATATGGCTCCTGAGTACGGCGCGACCATGGGTTTCTTCCCCGTCGACGAAGCCACTATCGATTACTTCCGCGGCACCGGCCGCACCAAAGGTGAGGTCGACGCATTCGAAGCCTACTTCAAGGCGCAAGGCTTGTTCGGTATTCCTCGTGAAGGCGAGATCGACTACACCAAGGTACTCACCCTCGACCTGGCCACCGTCGCGCCGTCGCTGGCTGGCCCGAAGCGCCCGCAAGACCGTATCGAAATCGGCCATGTCAAGTCCACCTTCACAGAGCTGTTCTCCAAACCTGTGGCCGAGAACGGCTTCAACAAGAAGGCGGAAGACCTCGAGGCTGTCTACAAGACTTCTGACGACATCGAGGTCAAGAACGGCGACGTGCTGATCGCTGCGATCACCTCCTGCACCAACACCTCGAACCCAAGCGTGCTGCTGGCCGCCGGCCTGCTCGCAAAGAAGGCGGTGGAAGCCGGCCTGAAGGTTGCACCGCACATCAAGACCTCTCTCGCCCCCGGGTCGCGCGTCGTTACCAAGTATCTCGAAGCTGCCGGCCTGCTGCCCTACCTTGAGAAGCTGGGCTTCGGCGTGACCGCTTACGGCTGCACCACCTGTATCGGTAACGCGGGCGACCTTACCGCACCGCTGAACGAAACGATCGTGCAGAACGATATCGTCGCCGCTGCAGTTCTGTCCGGCAATCGCAACTTCGAGGCCCGCATCCATCCGAATATCCGCGCCAACTTCCTCGCCTCACCGCCGCTGGTGGTTGCCTACGCGATCGCCGGCAACGTCACGAAGGACTTGATGACCGAGCCGGTCGGCAAGGGCAAGGGCGGCAAGGACATCTACATCGGTGACATTTGGCCAAGCTCACAGGAGATCGGCAAGCTGATGCGCTTTGCGATGAACGCCAAGACCTTCAAGGAGAACTACGCCGACGTCAAGGATGCTCCGGGTAAGCTGTGGGAGCAGATCAAAGGCGTGGCCAAGGGCGAAGTCTACAACTGGCCGAGCTCAACCTATATCGCCGAGCCGCCGTTCTTTGAAGGTTTCGAAATGGAACCGAAGGAAGCTGCCACCGGCATCTCCGGGGCACGCGCTCTGGGCGTGTTCGGCGATTCGATCACGACCGACCACATCTCCCCTGCAGGTTCTATCAAGGAATCCAGCCCGGCGGGCAAGTGGCTGCTGGAAAACGGTGTGCTCAAGGCGGACTTCAACTCCTACGGCTCACGTCGTGGCAACCATGAAGTAATGATGCGCGGCACCTTTGCCAACGTACGGATCAAGAACCTGATGATCCCACCGAAGGAGGACGGCTCGCGCATTGAAGGCGGGGTGACGATTCACCAGCCGAGCGGCGAGCAGATGTCGATCTACGATGCAGCAATGCAGTACATCAACGACGACGTGCCGACCATGATCTTCGCCGGTGAAGAGTACGGTACCGGATCCTCGCGCGACTGGGCAGCCAAAGGCACGCAATTGCTGGGTGTAAAGGCAGTGGTAGCGCGTTCCTTCGAGCGCATCCACCGCTCCAACCTGGTTGGCATGGGTGTTCTGCCGCTGCAGTTCCTCGGTAACGACAGTGTGCAATCGCTTGGCATCAAGGGCGATGAAATCTTCGACCTGAAAGGCCTCGAGAACGAGATCAAGCCGCAGCAACAGGTCACCTTGGTGATCACGCGCGCCAACGGTGAGAAGCAGGAGGTGCCGCTCCTGTTGCGTATCGACACGCCGATCGAAGTCGACTACTACAAGCATGGCGGCATTTTGCCGTTCGTTCTGCGTCAGTTGCTCGCAGCATAAGACCGCATCACTTCCCCAAAGCCGCATGGTTTCTGCCATGCGGCTTTTCTATTTCGTTATCAGGGATATACTGAGAACGTGTGACGCCACACTGCACTTCGTTTGCACCGTTATAATGCTTCTGCCTCATCGTCTGATGCGTTCCTAACTCCATGGATGGATTCCCGTGGGCATTCGTTAAACCATTTACAATACCTTCATCGCTTTTCTTCATTTCTACCATGCGTCGTTTTTCAAAAAGTTCGCCCAACAAGCTGTCCGCCGACAGCCAGCGTCTGATTGCCCTGGCTCAAGGTTCGGCACAAGCTGCGAGTCGGCTGGAGGAACGCCAGTGGGAACACAATCTGGATGTGCTGCTTCAAAAGCTTTTGAAAGGCGGCCATCAGGACGCGATTGACGCGTCGCTGGAACAGTTGTTCAGAACCAATCTGAACGCATACGACTCCCTGATGGAAGCAGTGGAAGCCAGCAGCGAATCATGCAGCATGGAACATGAAGGCGTTGCTTACGATGTACTACTGATCGCTGCTCCCATTCTTGCCTGGACACGCTTTTCGATAGCATCCGGCACGGTTCCCGCCGAGATGCGCACTACCCTGTCCGCTCACTTGCATGGACACCTGCTGGCCGATAACACTCGTCTGGCATTAGCGCCGACGTTGTATGCCATCGACCAGTTGCCACGCACGCATACCGAAACATTTGCATTGACGCAGCGCATGGCGCAAGCGGCGGTGAAAGGCACAGCTTTGCGTCCCCCAAGCAATGCACCGGAAACCGCTCCCTTCCTGGCCGATACACGTTATTTGGTAGCAGCGGTAGCCGCACCTTCTGGAGCACCACTGTTTCGCTGGCAGACGGCAATGAACCCGGAAGAACGCGTACAGGCACTTACGCAGTGGCGCAATCAAGCAACTCCGAATGTCTTGTCATTGCTGCCTGGCTGCGGCATCGAATTGCTCATGCCCGAAGCCTACTACGTAGCATGCCGCGAAGCGGACAAGCAAATTCGCCCGGCATCGATCCATGCCGCCGTGCATTACCTCACTAATGCCTTGAGCGTGGATCCGGCAGGACTGCGAGCCATCATCGGCAGTTTCAGTGAAGACCCGCTCGCCGGCCGCGTCGACGAGTATCGGATAGGCTTCACTCTGCGTCAGAATCCGGAAGTAATTTATGGCGTTGTATGGCCTTTGTACGGACAGGAAGACGAGGAAGAAACCACGACGGCCACGTTGGAAGCTGTAATGGCACCGGAAAGCGTGGCTGAGGAACTGCGCACACCACTCGAGGAAATCGTGGCTCTGTTACGCTCATGCGGTGTTACGCACATCAAGCGTCACAACGAACGTTTCCCAATGGAGTTCTGTGAGGATTGTGGAGCACCGTTATATCCGGATGCCGATGGGGAACTGGTACACGCAGAAATGCCGGAAGACTTGCCGACGGGTACAGAGCATTTTCATTAAAACTATCCTCGGCCTGAAATTTGCCCTGTACATCGATCAGCAAACGTTCTGATGCAAAAGGAGCCGGAACCACTCCCGTGCTCCTTTCTCACGTCTACTCTTGCCAATTGCGATAAGGATGACGAATCAGGTTTGCGTTGAAATAACGTGGATCATGCGTTACCTCGTCGCCGATCCAGTCAGGCTTATCGAAGGCTTGGTCTTCACTCTGCAATTCAATTTCCGCCACCACAAGCCCGGTATTTTCACCAAAGAATTCGTCGATTTCCCATATAAAGCCGCGGTATTCGATGCGGTAGCGATATTTCTCAATCAGTGGCTGCTCGCAAAGCTGGTCCAGGAGAACAGAAGCATCTTTGATCGGTATCGGATACTCCCATTCATTGCGCGCAGCACCGACATTACGCCCCTTGATCGTCAGCATCGCCTCATCCCCTTCTATGCGTACTCGCACGACGCGCTCTGGTGCGGATGATAAATAACCTTGCCGCAACAGTACTGGCTTGCTCCAGGTCTTCCATTCTTCGCCTCGAACGAGGAATGTCCTTTCGATTTCGATACTCACGCCGCCATCCTCCGCATTGCATGCAGGATAGGCTGCAAGATTGCAGCTCCCAACCGTGCACTACGTGCCCCGTTCCACCCCACCTCTGCGTCGGGCATATTCGCGTTATCCTTGAACGGCATTTCCAAGGTCAGTGACACGCATCGAAAAGTATGTCCAATGTATTTCGAAGCGAGCTGCAGCATTTCCTCGTGATATTTCGTTGGTTCATAACCGACCGCTGTCTGGAAATCCGGGCTGGCATGAAGGAAATCGTCGATGAACGCTCGTTGCTCCACTGCCTGCTGCTCGCTAAAACCGTCCAGCATCTCGCAGCCGGCAACAAACACATATGGCAACACCTCATCGCCATGAACATCGAGGAAAAGATCGCAACCCGTTTCATGAATCTTGTTCCTGACCAGGAACACCTCCGGGCTGCGATCCATCGAGGGTGTCATCCATTCGCGATTGAGATTGGCGCCAGCGGCATTCGTACGCAGATTACCTCGTACCGCCCCATCGGGGTTCATGTTGGGAACAATATAAAGCACTGCATGCTGCAGTAACTGGCGAGCAATGGGATTGGTACGATCAAGCATGGCCTCGACCAGACCTTCAATCAGCCATTCACTCATGGTTTCCCCCGGATGCTGACGCGCGATGATCCACACTTTCCTTGATGCGTTCGCATTGCCAATGACCACGAGATCGAGGTCGCGTCCATCCAATGTACTGCCCAGATTCTCCACCCGCGCGTTCGGCACGCCTTGGACATGCCCCAGCAATGCAAGATGACGCTCCCAGGAATACGGCTCGAAATAAGCGTAATAGATGCTGTCCTGCTCTGGTGTGTGACTGATTGTCAGCACTTTACCGTGGTAGCTTGTAGGCACGCGAAACCAGTGAACCCGATCATAGCTGGCGACAGCATTGTAATTTTCCCAGCCTTGCGGATAGGCTGCTGCGAATGCGTTCATGAAGTGCATCGTGCACGCCTGGCCACATGCACCTTGCAAACGGAAATGGAACCATTGCAGGAATTCGGCATTTGAATCCTTGCGGATATTCAGTGCAATGTTTTCCGGGGAGTCGGCGCATATGACTTCTATCGATCCGGCGTCGAAGTTCTGGCTGATTGTGATGGGCATGGCAAATAGTGGCAGACGGGAACAGCGTCAAAAAGTGGGGCATTCAATTGACACTATATTCTGCGGGTTTTCTATGTTCCCGCAAAGCCTGTCATGAAGATGATTACATTCATTAATCTGGCCGATTACACTGGCGAAGAAGGACTGCTCGTCAAATACTTTGCAAACCAGCATCATGCCGATTTGCCACATTTGGCGCACCCGTAGTAGAAAACCTTTATTCGTCTGATATAATTGCAAGCTTCGTCGGGGCGTAGCGCAGCCTGGTAGCGCACTTGCATGGGGTGCAAGGGGTCGCGAGTTCGAATCCCGCCGCCCCGACCAATAGAATCAAAGGGGTTAGTGAAAGTAGTCACTAACCCCTTTTTCTTTTCCTCCAGATTACCCCTACATTTACCCCTACAGATTTTTACCCCCTACCCGCTCGACTTACATACCAGCACCAATCCCTTGTTTCGCTTGCTCGGTTTCCTGATTCTGGTCGTAACCTCGGACTGCGCCGCTTGCGCTGATGAGTATTCCCGACCGCATTCAGCAGTAATTCCCGAGAACCCCGAAACGAGGGTCTCGACAAGCATTCGGAAACTACGGGAATCCCCGTAGTTAAAGAGGATGAGATGGGGTCGCCAAACGCTACGCCATCCGATACCAGCAATGATTGATGACCTTCCAAAAGCTGGAGGCCATAAGGGTGTAGCGTTTCGTTACCCCCTTTGAATCGATCGTTGCCGTGGGGTGGTAAAACACTACCCCATCCAAAACCGGCGATTTGCAGGTTTGAACCGTTTGATGGCCTCACGTTTCGTTAGGTCATCCAAAACCGACATTGCGTAGGTTTCGAGCGTCGGATGATGTCTAGATCCTGGACGCCATCGGGAAACGCGACGGCCATACACGGGTCACAACCAATCTGACCCCTTGCAATAAGTGAACGCAGCTCACTTTTAACAAGCTTTAACATCGGCCCCTGTTAATTTGAAAGAATCAAACGAAACCAAATAGCCGCCAAAGCTAGCAATGGCGCGGGTTCCGGGGCATGATTTGCAGGTTGGCAGCCCCCTAATCATTTGATTAACAAGTTCCAAAAGGGGGAAATTTTTTGCGCGTGAGATACCGGGCGGTCTAGAGCCGGGAAAGTTGCAAAGATTGCATACCCCCCGCCTGTCTTGCAGGCATGAATTTCAAGAAGGCCCCACCCCTGTCACTGACAAAGCTGACAGAAGGCATATCGATTTTTGGAAAGGGGCTACCCCATGCCCTGACAGAACTGACAAAAGGCCTATCTATTCAGCTTCATTGCTCGCGTTGTGTTGCCTGAAAGGTATACATAACCCGCGCAAGAGGTGCACCCCCGCAGCAGATGCGCCTGTTTTGGTCATCTACCGGCGCGCGATCTGCTCGCCTGACATGGGACACAACACCGCACAAAAACAAAACCCAGCCGGTGAGGGCTGGGCTTCGTGCCTGCCGCGCGGGTGTCCACTCCGCCGCAGGCTCTCGCGGTTTCGGTCGAAATCAGAACCAGGCCACTCGCGAGTTACGCCGACATGCTCTATCAGGCCGAGAATTTCAACAGCTTCAATGCCTCGCTGTTGTTGGCGCCACCACCGACACGCCGGTAAGCGAACAGGCGGACATTCGGCTTGTCCGTGTAAGGGTCGGTCAGGAACTTGATTCCCGGCTGTTCGACAATCGTGTAGGTCTTCTCGATGTTGCCGAATGCAATCGACAGGCTTCCCGTAGCGATGTCGGGCATGTCCTCGTCGATCTCCACCGGATAGCCCAGCAGGGTCGATGGTTGACCAACGATGAGGCTCTGCTGCCAGATGTAACGGTCTTCCGCATCCTTGAACTTGCTGACCACGGCGGCGGTGCTGCGGTTCATCAGCCACACAGCGCCCTTGCGGTATTGCGGTTTGAGGGCGGTCACCATGTCTATCAGGATGTCGGCAGAACTGGCTACCACGAATGCCGGGAATGCGCCGTTGACGCCGGTGGCGATGTGCTGGAACACACCCCATGGGCGGGTGCTGTCCGCAGTCGCCTCCGTCGGGTAACTCAAAATGCCGCGCGGACGCACTACACCGTCACCGTTATGGAAAGCGTCGCTTTCCTTGCTGGCGAACGCATCGCCGATTTTCCCTTGCAACCACCCCAGTACATCCAGCGAAGCGATGTCGATCAGTGTCTGCGTGGCCTTGGGCATTGCGCAGATTTCTTTCAGTTCCACGCGGAAGGCGCCGAGCTTCGGCGTGTTGGTGTCCGTACGTGATTGCGTTTCACCTACCCAAGTCGCCTCGGCCGTTTCGCGGTCGATTGGCTCCTCAAACGCGCCGCCGGTCGGCATCGGGATTTTGCGCGCCAGGCGGTAGATCGGACTGAGTTCGACCATGACCTTGGTCATGCCGGAGCTGAAAACGTCGTGTACGACATAACCACCATCCGGGCCGCTGCCTGCACTCAAGGCTTTCGCTTCGATGAACAGTTCGTTCGCCTTCTCCTGTTTGCCAGTGATCAAAGCGCGTGCCGCTGCTTCAAAGGCTTTCATGTCAGGGGTATGCGATGAATTGCCGCCGCCTATGAAAGGACGGTTGGCCTTCAGTAGTAATTCACGCACCTCTGCTTCGAGGGTGTTCACACGTGCATCTTGGCGGGCTTTGAACTCGTCAATAGCGCGCCCTTGGTCTTCAATCAATTCCGCGATTCGAGCAACGTCACTCATACCATACCTTTCGTAATGAGCTGCGCCGAAATGCGCAGCATGAAAGGCATGGTATGAAACTGAATTCCCTATTTAGCGTTACTCGGGAATCAGCGTCTTTTTACATGACGTGAATTTGTTTCGGAGCGTTTTAAAGCATATCTTCTGCTCGCCTTTCCTCGGATGGTGGTACGTCACCAGTTCCCATATCCGATTCACGGACTCGATCGGCCTTCCTTCTTCCCCGTGCAAGTTGCGCCGCGCGGCTTCCAACTCCAATTCCTCGATCAGTTTTTCAAACGTGACCGGGTGCGGCATGCGCTTCACCAGGTCGATCAGAAATTGATGCAAGAAGCCGGGCCGGCGCCCGCGCTGCTGCGCTTTGAATGCCGCGCCAATCCGCGCCAGGGTGATCAATTCTCCCGGCTCCCCACTGGACGGCAAGACGGCTGCCAATTCGGTTGCGTCGATGTGGTCGCTTGCGATCATTTGTCCCTCCGTGGAAAGCGCTTCGATACCTCACGCAATGCGGCTGATTTGGAATATCCCTGCGCCTGAAGAGATTTTTCCAAGCGGCGCTTTTCTTCAGCAGTTCGCCGCGCGCCGGGATTTCGTAACCCGTGCCAAACATGCCGCGCCCATTGAACCATCAAAGCGAAGCATGGATTCCTGCTTTGGTCCATGATTCGCCCCCCTCAGTGCGTAAGTTCGGAGTGCGGCGGGGTTATCGGGCCGCCATACCCGAATACTTCGATAACCATTGGTTGGTCGCCTTCTTTTTCCACGGACGTGGCAACCAGACGCATGGATACCGATACGACGGGCTTAAACTTGATTACCATCTCAGGCGCGAAGAGCCCGCGCGCCAGCAGGTCCGCAATTTCTGCGTACACCGCCGGATCTTCTTTTCGCGCATGCCGAAGCCCTGCGCCCAATGCTTCCGCGCTCGCCTCGAAAAAACGTTTCATGATCAGATCGTCTTTCATGTCTTCAGTCCTCAAAATTAACTTTTTTTGTCCACGTTTATGGTTGCGAGGGGAACCGGTCGGTTTCCAGGGGCAGGCCCCAAAGACCGGATGCCCCCCCTTGGTCATCGTTCCGACTTCTCACCGGACAGCGCACGGCGGAACCACGCCAGGCTTTCCGGAATTGACGCGATTGCTTGTGTGTTGCGTGCTGCCTTGAGGCGCGCCGCTGCCTCTTGGGATAGATGTGCTGCCGCGCAGTACCTGTCTATAAGCTGGTCAAGCTCTGCGATCATGGCCAGCAACTCGGCGGGCGGTCGGGGTGGAATTGATACCGCTGCCAGTGCTCGGGCTTCCTCAAGGCTTAATCCGTCGATTTCCATGAACTCGCGCACCATGTCAATTTCTGAAAAGGGGCTACCCCGGTCACTGACAAAAGTGACGGAAGCCATGTCGATTTCTGGAAAGCCCCTACCTGATGCACTGACAAAGCTGACAGAAGTAGCTTCTGGCAGTTCTGTCAGTGGCTGGGGGATGGGCTTTTGCATTTTCAATCGGTCGAGGTAGGGATTCATTGCAAAGCCCCCGGATTGATTTCATAAGCGGTCTTGGTCCTGCCCTCGGTCTCTTCGGTCACGCGGCGCAACCATCCGTAATCAACCAAGAGAGCAAGTGCTTTACCGGCATCTTCCGGAGTGGAGAGCATTGACCATTGCTTTCGGTACACATCGCGCGCCGCGAACGTGCCCACAATGTCACCTGCGCGGATGCGCTTAAGCAATGCTTTGGCACCGGCCACATCGGCAAGCGTGACCGATCCATAAGCGCGTTCGGCGTGGCTCTTCAGGTAGTGCGCCCATGCCAGTGCGCGGATCATGGCCGCCCCGGTCACTGCTCCCTTGCCCCCGTCTGCCAGATGACAGATCAGCGCAAGACTCGGAACCAGCTTCCGGTACTTGGACAGATGGGATTCCATGGCCGGATGGAGATTGCCGCTGCGTAGCTCGATCTCAAACTCGGATCGCCATTCAAGAAAGGTTTCAGCGGCGGCATCATCCAGTCGGAGATAGGGCGGCTCGCCCTCGATCGGTTGACCGTCATGCCCAGTCACGATTTCCGCACGCCAGTCGATTACCGGATCCTGCGCATCAAGCTGCTCGAACAACTCAAATGCATTGTGCTTTGCGGTGCCGTCTGGCCAGCGGTCCACGTTGCGCCATTCGCCGCCGACATCGGGCCAGACCAGCAGGCCGAAGCGCTGTATTAAGCCATCATCGGCAGCGCCGCCACTGATGGCCGCTCTCAGGTATTCCGAGATGCGCCCAGGTTGCGTGCTTCCGAGTACGGACAGGCATACAGCCTCGGCGCGCATGTTGCGGCCGCGTCCAATGCGGTCCACGGTGTAGCTGCTGTTTCCGTTCCATCCGGTCAGGTAAAAGCCGCGTGCGCTTTCCTGCCCGTCACGTTCAAGGCTCTTGAGCATGCTCACCAGCTCATCACGATAGGCGCAGATGCCTTGCGGATTTTCGATGCAGATGTCAAGCAGGGCTTCGGCCGTCGCGTCGTTGACCAAATATCGCTTGAGTGACGGTGCAGCAGGTTCCTCGAACTCTTCCAAGCGAACTAATGCGTTAGCGTTCTTGGCCAGCGCCTTGGCGACGTTCTTTTTTTGAGCGTCAATGCGCATTGCGTGGATTTGCGCTTCGGCTTCGTACTCGCTGACCTCTTCGTCGTAGCGCTTCGATGCCTTGGCAGCCAATGCGTTAAGCGGACCCAGCGCAGCCGACATTGCGGGCGACTTCATCACGCCAGGCCGGCCGACGATACATGCCCACATATTTGCATACTCGGTCCAGTCGTCCATTCGCTTTGGACGGATGCCAACGCGCCGGCCGATCACGGTAGCCAAAGCCGTCATGATCGTGACGCCAACAAAGTCAGGCGGGCACTGAACCCGTTCGATAATGTCATGCGCCCAAGGCTGCAACACATCTGGCAATAGGGCCATGTCGAACGGCTGGACGGAAAGCAGGGTTTCCGGCAATGGCTCAGGCTTCGGCCATGTCAACACTGCTTTGAGGATCAAGTCGCGCGCCGCTTTCGAATCATCCGTCTCGCTTCCCAGCTTGAATCCACTCATTTTTTCGGTAACTTTCATAGGATGCCTGCCATTTTTAAGAATGCGATGCGCTTATAGTCCAGGTCGATTAGTTGCAACCGGCGGGGGCGTGATTGATACAGACGGCTGATGATTGCGCGCAGCGTGCCGTATTTGACAAGGCTCCCGCGACACACCAAGACCACATCGAGCCCTGCCACCGCATAGCATTCCTCTTGCGTCGGCAGGCGGTTAGGGTCGATCTCGATTGCGTTTTGCTTGGGTGGAAGAAACCCGATTCCCAGGTAGATGAGGCCATCGACTGGCGCCAGGCCTAGTTCGTCTCGGATGCGGCCGAGTTCCGCAAGGGTGCTCATGCCACCTCCATCACGGCATCGACAATCAGCGCCAGAACAAGGATGCAGACAAGGCAAACTCCTTGATGCCTGCCCAGCCAATCGTTCGGGTTCAAAAGGATGCGCATCATGCTTGCGCTCCTTGTACGTTGGCGGCAGCTTCGCGCCTCGCAATCTCCCGGCTCGCCCAGGTTGCCGCCATTTGCGTCAAGGCTGTCTTGTCGATCGCACTCAGGTACGGTAATGCGGCCTCGAATGTGGCAAGGAACTCGACCTGCTCTTTCTGCTCTTGGCTGTTCATTCCACACTTCCCTTCAAGAGCTGCAACACAGGCGCTTTGCGGGGACAGCTAACTGAGTAGTGATACATGTACGACTGCGCGAGCTTCTTGGCGTCGTCATGGAGTGAGCGGTAATCCCTGAGAAGTTGAACCTCATCCGGCGTCAGCTCAGCGCTGTCTTTTGCATCTACAAGTGTGATGATGATGCTCATCGCGTACCCCCACGGACAAGATGCAATGAAGGTTCGGTGTGGCGTCGGCTGTCGGGATCAGTTGCCATTACTGCGCACGTCTCGGCAAGTAATTCCTGAGCATCATCTTGGAGCTGCCTGAAGCAGTTCACCAGATATGCCTCTGCCGGCGTCAACGTGTTCAATGTCGGAGTTGTGGATGTATTGCTGGCGGCAAGGTGCAACGCTTGCGGTTCGGTAGGCTTAAACATGGCTTGC
>Ga0070660_100001988_pt1 | contig 14107 bp, 13 predicted proteins | sample KBSC33metaG_FD_64670 | JGI IMG/M metagenome (GOLD analysis project Ga0070660, IMG submission 64670) | Corn rhizosphere microbial communities from Kellogg Biological Station, Michigan, USA - KBS C3-3 metaG | ecosystem: Host-associated > Plants > Roots > Rhizosphere > Soil ... | reverse complement strand
GGTTGCTGCAAGCGGGATGAGAAGGAAAAAAAATGCCTGTGCCAGTCGATGCGGAAAGAAGGAACCAGATGGAAATGCCATTCACACCTCAGGGAAAGAGTTGACTGAACGACGATCGAAATTCCTGCATAGCTGCAGGGGAAAAGGCGGGCCAGCAATTGGTGACCCGCGCCAAGCAATATTATTGGATTATTGAGCGACCCAGCCGCCGTCCATGTTCCAGGCTACTCCGCGTACTTGGCTTGCTGCATCGCTCGTCAGGAAAAGAGCGAGTTCGCCTAACTGCTCTGGCGTGACAAATTCGCCAGATGGCTGTTTTTCCATGAGCAGATTTTTTTTCGCTTCTTCGTTCGATAGTCGCTGCTGTGCAGCACGTGCATCGACTTGCTTCTGCACCAAGGGCGTCAGGACCCATCCAGGACAGACTGCATTGCAGGTAATGCCGGTATGTGCCGTTTCAAGTGCTGTGACTTTCGTCAATCCGACAATGCCGTGCTTGGCTGCAACGTAAGCTGATTTCTGTGCCGAACCAACCAAACCATGCACGGACGCGATATTGACGATGCGCCCCCAATTGCGAGCTTTCATCGCGGGCAGGGCAAGGCGAGTAGTGTGAAAGGCGGAACTGAGGTTGATGGCAATGATGGCGTCCCATTTTTCGATAGGGAAATCCTCGATATTCGCCACATGCTGAATACCTGCATTATTTACCAGGATGTCCACTGACCCAAACTGCTCAGCGGCAAAGTGCATCATTGCTTCGATCTCGGCCGGTTTGGACATGTCGGCATTGTGATAAGCGGTCTTCACCCCAAATTCTTCTCTGATACCTGCCTGTATGGCATCGATTTCCTTCATGTCGCCGAAGCCGTTGAGCACGATATTTGCGCTCTGCGCCGCGAACTTCCTGGCGATGCCGAGGCCGATACCGGATGTTGAACCAGTGACGAGCGCAGTCTTTCCTTGAAGCGTGGTGCCTTTCATGATGTCCTCTGAAAATGAAATTTGGGAAGAGCGACGAATTGCCCAAAGATTTTAAGCGGAACGCCCAGTAAAATGTGACAATGACAAGCGGATATTCGATCAAATGACCCAGCCTTTACTCAGAACTGTTCAATGCCTGTCCCCCGCCGGCCTGCACAAAATGGCTTACAAGGAGTGGGGTGATCCGCATAATCCCAAGGTTCTTATATGCGTCCACGGTGTGACGCGAGTGTCGGATGATTTTGACAATATGGCGCGTGAACTGTGCCATGAATATCGGGTGATTTGCCCCGACATAGTCGGGCGCGGCCGTTCCGATTGGTTGCACGATCCGCAGTATTACCAGGTGCCGCAATACGTCAGCGATATAGTAACGTTGCTGGCTCGTGTCGATGCTGAAACCGTGCATTATGTCGGCACCTCAATGGGAGGCTTGATTGGCATAGGACTATCCTCTCTGAAAGACAGTCCTGTGCGAAAACTCGTATTGAATGATGTCGGGCCGGTCATCGACAGAGCAGGGATCACACGCATTATCGAGTATCTCGGCAAGGTAGTACGTTTTGCTAGCTTTGACGAAGCACTTGATCATATCAAGCAAATTTCATTGCCATTTGGTCCGCATACGGATGAGGAATGGCGCAAGTTAGCGATGGATGTGCTGCGCCAAGATACGGATGGGCAATGGATTCGTAACTATGATCCCAATATTGCAATTCCAGTAAAGGCGGCTACTCCAGAGAGCATTCAGCAGGCTGAAGCCATGCTCTGGTTGGCCTACGACGCCATTGCTTGTTCTACATTATTGGTACGTGGCGCACAATCCGATCTCTTGACACCGGAAGTGGCGCAGGCAATGGCCACCCGTGGCCCCAAGGCCAAGCTGGTGGAAATTCCCGGCATAGGCCATGCGCCGACTTTCCTGCACGCAGATCAGATCGCGATCGTAAAGGAATTCTTGCTCAATTGACCGAACAACATATGGAAATCAAACGTCTGCACGTCGGCAAGGCCCTCTCAGAGGTCGCCATCCACAATGGTACGGTTTATCTTGCCGGACAAGTCGCCGAAGACCTCACGCAAGGCATCACCGGGCAAACCCGCGAAGTCCTTGGTCATATCGATCGTCTGCTGGCAGAAGCTGGCAGCGATAAGTCGCGCATCCTGATGTGCCAGATATTCATCTCCGATATGAAGCACTTCGCGGGGATGAACGAAGTCTGGAACGAGTGGGTGGCGGATGGCAATTCCCCGCCGCGTGCAACTGTCGAAGCTAAGCTGGCCAAGTCCGAGTGGCTGGTTGAAATGGTTGTTACTGCAGCACAGAAATAATTCCTGATGGTCTCGATTGCCGCTACTCAAAGCGAAACGCATGAACAGTTGACGTCTGGACTGACGCACGAGGACGGCGAGCGTGTGCTCCAGGCACTCGCGTATGTCGAGCCACTGTATCGCAACAAAGTGGTCGTGACCGGGCAGGATGCTTTCGAGTTTGCACGCGGAGTAGCAACTACGCTGGCATCCCTCAACACTGATGCTGACACACGCATTGCCGGTTTGTTGTTCGAATTGCCCATCCTGGATCCAAAGACTGCCGAGAGTATCGAAGCGCGTTTCGACAAGGATATTGCCGATCTCATTGATGGAACACGGCAGTTGATGCGGTTGCATGAGCAGACTTTCGGACAGAAGGAAGTTGCGCGCGGCAAGAACGCATCGCAGCAGGCTGCCGAGCATCTGGAGACGTTGCGCAAGATGTTGCTGGCAATGGCATCCGACATGCGCGCCGTCCTTGTGCGGCTGGCATCGCGCATCACGACTCTGCGCTACTTCGCCGAACTCAAGCTCGAGAACGAGCGTACGCGTATGTACGCGCGCGATACGATGGACCTCTATGCACCATTGGCGAATCGACTTGGTATCTGGCAGCTCAAGTGGGAACTGGAAGATCTCTCATTCCGCTTCCTAGAGCCTGTTACTTACAAGCGTATCGCGAAGATGCTCGAGGAAAAACGCTTGGAGCGAGAGAGCTTCGTCAATGCTGCGATTGCCCGCTTGAAAGCGGAGCTGGCAGCGGCCGGTATCAAGGCTGAGGTGTATGGCCGCCCGAAGCATATTTACAGCATCTGGAACAAAATGCGAGGTAAATCGCTTGATTTTTCAGAGCTGTACGATGTACGTGCCTTCCGAGTAATCGTTGATGACATCAAGACCAGTTACGCCGTGCTTGGCTTGGTGCATAACATCTGGACGCCGATACCCGAAGAATTCGACGATTATATCGCTCGCCCGAAACCCAACGGCTATCGTTCGTTGCATACCGTGGTGGTGGCGGAAGATGCGCGCGCACTTGAAGTGCAAATTCGCACACATGAGATGCATCACTTCGCTGAATACGGTGTCGCGGCGCACTGGCGCTACAAGGAGTCGGGCGGATCGAACTTCACCGCACAAAAATACGACGAAAAGATCGCGTGGTTGCGCCAGTTGTTGGCATGGAAAACCGAGGTTGCCGGTGTAGTCGTGGGACAGGAGGACATCCAGCGTGAATGGGTGGAAAAGCTCAAGGCCACCGCGTTGGACGACAGGATTTACGTGCTGACGCCCCAGGCGCGGGTGATCGAATTGCCCACAGGGGCGACCCCAATCGATTTTGCTTACCACGTGCATACTGATGTTGGTCATCGCTGCCGGGGGGCGCGTGTAGATGGGGTCATGGTGCCTTTGAATACGTCGCTGAAAAACGGCCAGACTATAGAGATCATTACGGCGCGTGGTGCGACCGCAACAGGACCTTCGCGTGACTGGTTGAGCCCCGGCTACCTTGTCAGCCCGCGTACTCGTGCCAAGGTGCGCGCATGGTTCAATGCGATCGAGCAGCAGGAAACCTTGTCGCACGGCAGGGCCATGGTTGAAAAGACCCTCCAACGCGAGGGCAAGACCGCGATTAATCTGGAAGAACTCGCGCACAAGCTTGGATTCCAGAAGCTCGACGACCTCTTCCTCGCAGTCGGTAAGGAAGAGTTCAGTCTTCGCAACATTGAACATGTGCTGCATGCGGACGAAGAGCAGAAGGCGCGCAAGAGTGCCGAGGAAACCGTGCTGCCGAACAAGAGCCGTGCGTCGAGCGTCACGCAAGGAGGCAAGTCAGGCGTGTTGGTGCTCGACACCGAAGGACTCATGACGCAGCTGGCGCGCTGTTGCAAACCGGCACCGCCGGATGAAATTATCGGTTTCATTACACGTGGTAAAGGCGTCTCCATCCATCGCGCTAACTGTAAAAACCTCGCGCAGATGCGTCAGAAGGCCTTCGAGCGCGTAATTGAGGCTACTTGGGGCGAAGCAGGCAAGGAAACAGTCTACCCGGTCGACATTTTCATTCTGGCCGGTGACCGCCAAGGCTTGTTGCGCGACATCTCGGAAATCTTTTCGCGTGAAAAAATCAACGTGATCGGCGTCAGCACGCAAAGTGCAAAGGGGCAGGCGCGTATGTCATTCACTGCCGAAATTTCATCCACAGAACAATTGCAGAAGGCGCTGACCATCATTCGCGAGGTGAAGGGGGTGCTCGAGGTGCAGCGCCGTTAAGAATCAATGTCCTTCGGCCATGGCAGGCAATTCCGCTTGCAAGGTAATGTGGTCGATGCCATGCCGCTCCAGCAGCATGATCTTGATCGTTTTCAGCACTTCCGGCCATTCTTGCATGTCCTGAATCTCGACATGGCCAATGAGTGCCGGCTGACCCGGTGTCATTTCCCAGACATGCAGGTCATGTACCGATAGCACGCCCTTGACTGCAGCAAGATCGGTTCCGACTCGCAGGTAGTCAATATGGTGTGGTACGCCTTCCATCAGAAAATGATAAGACTCGCGCAATACTCCGATTGTCGATTTCAGGATTAGTAACGAGACCAGAATCGATAGCAGTGGATCAATCTGTAGCCAACCGGTCATGTAGATTACGGCGCCGGCAATCAGTGCGGCTACTGAACCGAGCAAGTCGCCGAGTACGTGAACTAGTGCGGCACGTGTATTGACGCTGTGCGTATCGTGTGACAGCAACCATGCTACGGCGATATTGAGTGCGAGACCGATTGCAGCAACGGTGAAGACTGCTTCGCCTTTGACCGGTTCCGGCTGAGCAAAACGTTGCAGGGCTTCGAAGATAATCCATGCAACGACAGCGAGCATGGCAATAGCATTGATGAAGGCGGCGAGGGCTTCGGCGCGTCCGAAGCCGAAAGAGTGTTTCGATGATGGGGGGCGCTTTGCAATAGTCTGTGCCAGTAGTGCGAGTGCCAAGGCTGATGCGTCAGTCACCATATGGCCCGCGTCCGAAATCAGGGCGAGCGAGTTCGACCAGAAGCCTGCCGCAACTTCAACCAGCGCGAACCCGAAGGTCAGCAGAAGAGACCAGCCAAGTGCTCCAGAATTGCGTCCTTCTGCAACATGATGATGAGAGGCATCTCCGGCGCGATGAGCATGGAGATGGCTGGAAGGATCGGGGCGGGCTTTCATGTGCATGATTGATGGCGATGAGGCTACTGATAATATCCTGTCGGGGAATGATTTTATTGCCGAGTGTACAGGATTCATTGGCTTATGCGGGCAATGCCTATGTATTTGCCATCGCACTGTGCGATGGTTTCTTGCAGCAGCATTTTGATCGAGTTGAAGGCCATGCCGAAGTTCGCTGTTAGCCGGAAAGCAACGCGCCAGATGGAGGGAGACTGAATGATCCATATCCATTCCAGCTAATAGATGAGTTGAATTGCGGCGGGTGGGGCGGTGTGAGCATTGGTCTAAAGCTTGTGCCTTCAATGGGACTGAATGGATAACGCTGGCTTGAACAAAAGCACTAGCGTAGTCGAGAAAGTGTCGTTATAATTCTGGTTCTTTAGGCTCGTAGCTCAGCTGGTTAGAGCACTACCTTGACATGGTAGGGGTCGTTGGTTCGAGTCCAATCGAGCCTACCAACGAATAAGTGGTATCGGTAGCAATACACATGTAAGAGCGAGAAAGGCGATCACGGTTATGACACCGCGAACTACAACCGAAGAGGTTATAGTGCGACGCTAGTCGGAGATCCCTTTTATGTTCATAAAAAGAAAGGCGCGGCTAGTCCGCGTTTTTTTTCGTCTGCATTTTCTATCACTCAAGCTTACGTCAGTTACAGTGCGTCGCTGACATGGAGGGCAAAATGATTTCAGTCCGACTCCCTGATGGTTCCCAACGCCAATTTGATGCGCCTGTGACGGTGGCGCAAGTCGCAGCAAATATTGGCGCCGGCCTTGCCAAGGCGGCGATTGCTGGCAAGGTCGATGGCAGGCTGGTGGATACTGCCTATCTCATTGATAGCGATGCTGAGCTCGCTATCGTCACTGACAAGGACCCTGATGGGTTGGAGGTGATTCGTCACTCCGCTGCTCACCTGCTGGCGTACGCAGTAAAGGAGTTGTTCCCCGATGCGCAAGTGACCATCGGTCCGGTTATTGAAAATGGCTTCTACTACGATTTCTCTTACAAGCGCCCCTTTACACCGGAAGATCTGCAGGCTATCGAGAAGAAGATGGCGGAATTGGTCAAGAAAGATGAGCTGGTGACTCGCAAGGTGTTGCCACGCGATGAGGCTATTGCCTACTTCAAGTCGATCGGCGAAGCTTATAAGGCAGAGATCGTCGAATCCATTCCGCCGGGCGAGGATGTTTCGCTCTATACAGAGGGTAAATTCACCGATTTGTGCCGCGGTCCGCATGTGCCGTCAACCGGTAAGCTCAAGGTGTTCAAGCTGATGAAGTTGGCGGGCGCTTATTGGCGTGGTGATTCGAAGAACGAGATGCTGCAGCGAGTGTATGGTACGGCCTGGGCGAAGAAGGAAGAGCAGGATGCTTACTTGCACATGTTGGAGGAGGCGGAAAAGCGCGATCACCGTAAGCTTGGCAAACAGCTTGATCTGTTTCATTTTCAAGACGAAGCGCCGGGCTTGATTTTCTGGCATCCGAAGGGGTGGACGATTTGGCAGCAAGTCGAGCAATACATGCGCCGCGTCTACCAGGAAAACGGTTATCAGGAGGTGAAGGCGCCACAGATTCTCGATCGGGCGCTGTGGGAAAAGACCGGGCATTGGCAGAATTACCGTGAAAACATGTTTGTAACGGAATCGGAGAGTCGCAATTACGCGCTCAAGCCGATGAATTGCCCGGGACATGTGCAGATCTATAATTCAGATCTGCGCAGCTATCGTGACCTGCCGTTGCGTTTTGGTGAATTTGGTCAGTGTCACCGTAACGAACCTTCTGGTGCGCTGCATGGTTTGATGCGTGTCCGAGGTTTTACGCAAGATGATGGCCACATCTTCTGCATGGAGGAGCAAATTCAGGGCGAAGTGACCGCCTTCCATCGGCAGGCTATGGACGTCTACAAGGATTTCGGCTTTTCTGATATTTCCATCAAGATCGCTCTGCGTCCCGAAAACCGCATTGGTTCGAATGAAACTTGGGATCGTGCTGAAGAGACCTTGCGGTTGGCTTTGCGCGCCTGCGATGTGAGTTGGGAGGAGTTGCCGGGTGAGGGAGCCTTTTATGGGCCGAAGATCGAGTACCATCTGAAGGATTCGCTGGGGCGCCCATGGCAAGTTGGTACCATGCAGGTGGACTTCTCGATGCCCGGGCGTCTTGGTGCGGAATATGTTGCGGAAGATAACACCCGCAAGGTGCCGGTGATGTTGCACCGGGCGATTGTTGGTTCGCTGGAGCGTTTCGTTGGCATTCTGATCGAAAATCATGCCGGAGCAATGCCGCTGTGGCTAGCGCCGGTGCAGATTGCTGTGCTCAATATTTCGGATGCTCAATCTGATTATGCGCAAAAAATTGCACAAAACCTGAAAAAACAAGGGTTTAGGGTGTGTCTCGATTTGCGTAACGAGAAAATAACCTATAAAATACGCGAACATGCAATACAGAAGCTGCCTTATATCGTCGTTATTGGTGATAAGGAGCGAGATGCAAACACAGTGGCCGTGCGTGCGCGGGGTAACATCGATCTGGGGGTAATGCCAGTCGAAGTGTTGGTGGACCGCCTGAGGAATGAGGTCGACAACAAAGCCTAATGCGTGGAAGCACGGCTTAATTATTTGATTTTTAAAGGAAACTGCAATAGCTACGGAAAGGTCGCATCGCATCAACGGTGAGGTTACTGCGCCGGAAGTGCGTCTAACAGGGGTTAACAACGAGCCGCTTGGCATCGTTGGTTTGGCTGAAGCCTTCCGCTTGGCGGAAGAGGCAAACGTGGATCTGGTGGAAATTGCTCCTAATGCAAGCCCGCCAGTATGCCGCCTGATGGATTATGGAAAGTTTAAGTATCAGGAGCAGAAAAAAGCGCATGAGGCCAAGCTGAAGCAGAAAGTTATCCAAGTCAAGGAAGTTAAGTTCCGGCCAGGTACTGATGACGGCGATTACAATATCAAGCTACGCAACCTGACGAGATTCCTCGAAGAGGGCGACAAGACCAAAATCACGTTGCGTTTTCGTGGGCGTGAGATGGCGCATCAGGATATTGGTATGCGCATGCTGGAGCGTTTGAAAGCCGATCTGGAGCCTTACGGTCAAGTCGAGCAGTTTCCGAAGATGGAAGGCCGCCAAATGGTGATGGTACTGGCGCCGAAAAAGAAAAAATAAGACCCGAGGTTTTCGAATTCATGCGATGTGTCCCGTGAATGGGCGCGTCGTTTGGGGCGGTGGACTTGATTCCGCCGTAAAACAAGTGAAAGCAGGCATTCAAGAGCAGCACAATGCTGCCACCTGCAATCATGTTAAAAACGGAGCTGTCCGAGAGGGCAGATATTGTCATGCCTAAAATGAAGACGAAGAGCAGCGCGAAAAAGCGCTTCCGTGTACGCCCAGGTGGTACCGTCAAGCGCGGTCAAGCCTTCAAGCGCCACATTCTGACCAAGAAAACCACGAAGAACAAGCGCCAGTTGCGCGGTGCGGTGGAGGTTCATGACACTAACATGAACTCCATTCGTGCGATGATGCCGTTCGCTTAATCTCACAGACAAGAAGGAGCTACCATGCCTCGAGTAAAACGTGGGGTTACCGCACGGGCCCGCCACAAGAAGGTTCTTAATCAAGCTAAAGGTTATCGCGGCCGCCGCGGTAATGTCTATCGCATCGCCAAGCAGGCGGTCATGCGTGCAGGTCAGTATGCCTATCGCGACCGTCGCAACAAGAAGCGTGTGTTCCGCGCACTCTGGATCACACGTATCAACGCTGCGACACGTGAGCACGGGGTGACTTACAGTGTGTTTATGAACGGCCTTAAGAAAGCCAATATCGAACTGGACCGCAAGGTCTTGGCTGATATGGCTGTGACTGACAAGCCGGCGTTTGCTGCGATTGTCAAACAGGTGAAGGCCAACATCGCTGCTTAAATGCCGTGTTAGCGGGTGCCGTCACTCGGCGGCATCGTCATTAAGCGGGGCAGAGGTCTACCACCTATGCCCCGTTTCATTTTGAGCAGCCGTTTTCGGTTTCCTGTTTTCCAATTTCTTTTCACGGGCAAGAACGCCGCATGAATTCCCTCGAACAAATTGTCATCCAGGCACAGACTGACTTTGCCGAAGCGCAGGATGCTGCGGCTTTGGAGAACGCCAAGGCGAAATACTTGGGCAAGAATGGCCAGATCACTGAGCAGATGAAAGGGCTCGGCAAACTCTTGCCAGAAGAGCGTAAGGCGCAAGGTGCGGTCATCAATGCCGCCAAGGAAAAGATTGAAGCTGCGCTGAATGCGCGTCGCGAAGCGCTGGCCAATGCGCAGATGGAGGCGCGTTTGAATGCGGAGGCGATCGATGTGACGTTGCCGGGGCGTGGTCGCGGTATTGGCGGCATTCATCCGGTAATGCGTACTTGGAAACGCATCGAGGAAATCTTCCACTCAATTGGCTTCGATGTCGCTGATGGCCCGGAAATCGAAACCGATTGGACCAATTTCACTGCGTTAAACAGTCCGGAAAACCATCCGGCACGTTCTATGCAGGATACTTTCTACATTGATGGCAAGGACAGCGAAGGCAAGCCATTGCTGTTGCGCACTCATACCAGTCCTATGCAAGTGCGCTATGCGCACATGAATAAACCACCGATCAAGGTGATTGCGCCTGGCCGCACATACCGCGTCGACAGCGATGCCACTCATTCGCCAATGTTTCATCAGGTTGAGGGACTTTGGATTGACGAGGACATCAGCTTTGCTGATCTGAAGGGCGTGTATTTGAACTTTGTCAAAGCGTTCTTCGAAACCGATGACTTGCAGGTGCGTTTCCGTCCTTCCTACTTTCCATTCACCGAGCCTTCTGCCGAAATCGATATTGCATTCGGCAGCGGACCACTGAAGGGGCGCTGGCTGGAAGTGTCCGGCTCGGGACAAGTGCATCCGACGGTAATACACAATATGGGACTCGACCCGGAAAAGTACATTGGGTTTGCCTTCGGTTCGGGCTTGGAGCGGCTTACCATGCTGCGCTATGGCATCAGCGACCTGCGCTTGTTCTTTGAGGGTGATCTGCGTTTCCTGAAGCAATTCAACTAAAGGTTCGGTGAGGTGTGCGGCATGAGAAGCTGCTTACACCTTGATCCTCCCGCAAGGGAGGGCATGTCGAAAGAATATCTGAAGGTTTAACTATGCAATTCTCCGAGAACTGGCTCCGTACCTTGGTCGATCCGAAGATGACTTCGGACGAGTTGTCCCATCTGCTCACGATGAGCGGACTGGAAGTGGAAGAAATCGAGCCGGTGGCGCCGTCGTTTTCTAATGTGGTTGTAGCGAAAGTGGTCGAGGTAGCCAAACATCCGAATGCCGATCGTCTGAATGTTTGCCAAGTGGATGCCGGTACAGATACCTTGCTCAATATCGTCTGCGGTGCGCCGAATGTGCGTCCTGGCATGAAGGTGCCGTGCGCAATGGCAGGTGCAAAACTGCCTCCAGGAGAGGATGATAAGCCCTTCGAGATCAAGGTCGGCCAGTTGCGCGGCGTCGAATCGCAGGGGATGTTGTGTTCTGCGCGTGAGTTGAAGCTGTCGGAAGAGCATGGTGGTTTGTTGGAATTGCCTGATGATGCACCGGTGGGGCAGAACTTCCGAGACTATTACCAGCTTAACGACCTGAAGTTCACGATCAAGCTTACGCCGAATCGAGCGGATTGCCTCTCAGTGCTGGGTGTGGCGCGCGAGGTATCGGCGTTGACGGGCGTGCCGTTGAAGATGCCGACTTTCAAGCCTGTCGAGGTGACGACGCAGGAAAAATTTCCGGTGAAAGTGTTGGCGCCGGATCTATGTGGCCGCTTCTGCGGACGCGTGATTCGCAACCTGAATGCGAGAGCGCAAACTCCTGAATGGATGAAGAGGCGCTTGGAGCGCAGCGGGCAGCGTCCAATCTCGGCATTGGTCGATATCTCCAACTATGTGATGCTTGAGTTTGGCCGCCCATCGCATGTGTTCGATCTCGACAAGATTCATGGCGGGCTGGAGGTGCGTTGGGGGAGGCCCGGCGAATCGATTAAGCTTTTGAACGGCAATACCATTGAGCTGGATTCTTGGATCGGTGTGATCGCAGACGATAAGGCGGTCGAATCTTTGGCCGGTATCATGGGCGGCGACGCGACGGCCGTTTCTCTCGATACGACCAATATTTACCTCGAAGCAGCCTTCTGGTGGCCACAATCCATCCAAGGACGTGCGCGCCGCTACAATTTTTCCACTGACGCAGCGCATCGTTTCGAGCGGGGGGTCGACTATGAGACGATAGTCGAACACATTGAACGCATCACGTCGTTAATCGTGGAAATCTGCGGCGATAAGAATACGATGGTGGGGCCGGCCGATGATCAGATGGTCAACTTGCCGCAGCGTAAACCGGTTACGATGCGCACGGCACGGGCCACTAAGATTATCGGTGTGCCGGTGTCAGATGAGCAGATCGCCGATATTTTCGGTCGTCTCGGTCTTGCATTTACCCAGGAACCAGGCCTGTTCACAGTTACGCCGCCGTCTTACCGCTTCGATATCGAGATCGAGGAAGATCTGATCGAGGAGGTTGCCCGCGTGTATGGCTTCGATAACATTCCTGCGCTGCCGCCGGTAGCCGCGAATACGATGCGTATTGCGCCGGAAAATACACGTTCGCTTTTTGATATCCGCTATCGCCTTGCCGATCTCGATTATCAGGAGGTAGTGAACTTCAGTTTTGTGGAAGAAGCATGGGAAGCGGATTTTGCCGGCAACGAGAAACCGGTCAGACTGCTCAATCCGATCGCGAGTCAGATGAGCGTGATGCGCACCTCGTTGCTCGCCGGACTGGTGGCGAATGTTTGTTACAACCTCAATCGCAAACACAATCGCGTACGCGTGTTCGAGATAGGCACGGTTTATCTGCGTGCACCGGAGGCAAAGGATGGGCCATTGTCAGTTGCAGGTTACGACCAGCCGAAACGGGTGGGGGCGATAGCTTACGGGCCGGCAGTCGAGGAGCAGTGGGGGTTGTCATTCAGAAATGTCGACTACTTCGATATCAAGGCCGATCTGGAAGCGTTGTTTGCGCCGAAAAAGCTGCGATTTGTCAAAGCCGAACATCTGGCTTTGCACCCTGGACGTTCGGCACAGGTATTCCTCGACGACAAGGCTATCGGCTTTATCGGTGAACTGCATCCTCGCTGGCAGCAGAAATATGACCTGCCGTTGACGCCCGTGGTGTTCGAGGTGGATGCAGCAGCATTGCAGGGACGGGATATCCCGGTGTATCACGAGATTTCCAAATTCCCGTCGGTGACACGTGATATTGCTGTGGTTGTCAAACAATCTGTGCAGGTACAGGATTTGATCGATGCCTTCGTTGCCGAACGTCGGTCAAATGTTGCCTGTGCTATCATGCAAGCCGTTGTTTTATTTGATGAATATCGTGGCAAGGGCTTGGAAAATGACGAGAAAAGTCTTGCTTTCCGTTTTACCTTGCAAGATACTCAAACTACCCTGCAGGACGAAAAAGTCGATGCTGCAATGACCGCATTCATTGCCTCTATCGAGAAAAAGTATGGAGCAAAGCTGCGGACATGATGAGAGATCAAGCATGGCAGGGACGACAAACACCATGAATGACGTAAACTCCGCCGAACTTCAATCCGTTTTGGCAGCGGATCTTGACCGGGCAGTTCAAGAATCGAAAGCACGTACACAAGCTGAAAAGGAGTTACCCACTCTAACGAAAGCGGAACTTTCTGAGCTTCTTTTCGAGCAGGTCGGGTTAAACAAGCGTGAGGCCAAGGATATGGTTGAGACGTTCTTCGATGAAATTCGCAATGCTCTTGAGCGCGGCGAATCAGTCAAGCTGTCGGGGTTCGGCAACTTCCAGTTGCGGGACAAGCCACAGCGTCCAGGCCGAAATCCAAAGACTGGAGAGGAGATTCCAATCACTGCTCGACGGGTTGTTACTTTTCATGCTAGTCAGAAGCTCAAGAGCATGGTTGAGATGGCCAGCCGCAAGCCGCTTATGCGTATTGCCTAGACCCTAACTGATGAACGAGCGCGCGAACAAACCCGAATCCGTCGTATTGCCGCCGATTCCGGCTAAGCGCTATTTCACGATCGGGGAGGTCAGTGAGTTGTGTGGCGTGAAGCCGCATGTGCTGCGCTACTGGGAGCAGGAGTTCACGCAACTCAAACCAGTCAAACGGCGGGGTAACCGGCGTTACTATCAACATCATGAAGTGCTGCTGATTCGCCGTATTCGAGAACTTCTCTATGAGCAAGGCTTCACAATCAGTGGTGCACGTAACAAACTAGACAGCCGTACAGCGAATAGTGGTGAAGAGCTGGTGGCAGGAGCGCTATCCCTTGAAATAGATGCCATGGGGATTCGCCAGGAACTGACAGAAATCCTGAATATTCTGAAGCCTTGAATTCAAAAAAAGCTGTCAAAACAAAAAGAGCCGCTTATATAGTGGCATAGTGGCTCTTTGACGGAAAAATACCGATCAGGTTCTAGTGGTCCGTCTCGCTTTAATTTTCAGGTTGCGTTTGAGCAGCGCATTGCAAGACTCCTTCCCCCTCATAGGGGGAAGGTTGGGATGGGGGTG
>Ga0070660_100001987_pt1 | contig 14113 bp, 9 predicted proteins | sample KBSC33metaG_FD_64670 | JGI IMG/M metagenome (GOLD analysis project Ga0070660, IMG submission 64670) | Corn rhizosphere microbial communities from Kellogg Biological Station, Michigan, USA - KBS C3-3 metaG | ecosystem: Host-associated > Plants > Roots > Rhizosphere > Soil ... | reverse complement strand
ATTGGGGTCCTCCGGCGGGAACATGCCCGTATAGGGGCCGGGCTTGACCATGTCGACGATCGGCCCCAGGGCGCGGAACGGCGCGATCGCACGCGCCGCGGCAGCGGCATCGCCGGCGAAGGCCAGCATGCTGAAGGCGACCAGCTTGCCGTGCACGTCGGCCGGCAGGAACGGCAGCGGCGGCGCCGGCATGACGTTGCAGATGGTCGACAGTTCCGCCGGCGCGGCATCCGCCGCGGCGACAAAGCTCGCGATCACCTCCGGCGTGGCGTTGAAGACCATCAGCCCGCCGGTGAACGCCGGCAATGGGTGAAGCTGAAACTTGAGGCGTATCGCGACACCGAAATTGCCGCCGCCGCCCCGGATCGCCCAGAACAGGTCGGCGTTCGTGTCCGGGTCGGCGGTCAGCAGCCGCCCGTCCGCGGTCACCACCTCGGCCGCCAGCAGCGAATCGATCGTGAGGCCCCATTTGCGCACGAGATAGCCGACCCCGCCGCCCAGCGTGATGCCGCCTACGCCGACCGACGCCGTATCGCCGAAGCCGACGACGAGGCCATGCTCTGCCGCCGCTGCGATGACCTGGCCGGAGGTCGCCCCGGTCTCCACCCATGCCGTTTCGGCCTCGGCATCGATCGTGACCGCGTTCATGTCGCGCAAATCGAGCACGATACCGCCTTCGGTGCTCGAATAGCCGCCGCCGGAATGGCCGCCGCTCCTAACGGCGAGTTCGAGCCCTTCATTGCGGGCCACCTCGATCGTCCGCTGCACATCGGCGGCGCTCTCGACGCGCACGATCGCGCCCGGCCGCTTGTCGGCGCTGTTGCTGACGATCGTGCGTGCCGTATCGTAGTCCGCGTCGGTCGGGAGGATCAGTCGGCCATCGAGCTCGTTGCTGAGGGCATCAATGGCGCTTTCGACAAAGTTGATGGTCATTCTGCTGTCCGCTCGTCATTCGGTTACATGACCAAGACGAGCGAGCAGCGCCAAATGCGACATGCGGTCCAAAAAAAATCGCGCAAACGCCCTTTGGCAGGGGGCCGGATACCTGCCAAAGCTCATATGCGCCGACGCTCGGCGCGCCGGCACACGGCTCAGATATCGAGATTGGCGACGCTCAGGGCGTTGTCGTTGATGAAGTCGCGACGGGGCTCGACGAGATCGCCCATCAGCTCGGAGAACAGCCGGTCGTGGTTGTCGCTCTCCTTGATCTCGACCTTGAGCAGGGTGCGTACATTGGGGTCGAGCGTGGTTTCCCAGAGCTGCTCGGGGTTCATCTCGCCCAGCCCCTTGTAGCGCTGCAGCGTCACGCCCTTGCGCCCGGCCGCCGTCACCGCCTCGAACAATGAGCGCGGCCCGAAAATGTCGATGGCAAAATCCTTGCGCACCAGCCGCCCGGTGCCGCCATAAAGCTCGTCGAGGCGCGGCGCGAGGCTCCTGAGCTTGCGCGCATCGGCGCTGTTCAGCAGGCTGGCATCGACATTGTGCGTCTCCATGACGCTGCGCACCGTGCGGTGGAAAGTGAAGCCGTCGGCGCCGTCCGGCCCGCCCGTCCAGCCGCGCTCGGTTTCATCCGAAATGCGGTCGAGCCGGGTGCCGACGCGCCCCGCCATCTCCGCCGCCCGGTTGGGATCGGCCAGCGCCTCGGGATCGAGCGCGCCCACGATCGCCGCCTGTTCGACCAGGCTCCGGTTGTAGCGGGTATTGAGGGTATCGATGGCGTGCACGATGTCGCGCGCCTGTTCGACGATCTGCAGCAGGTCGGAACCGGCATGGGTGGCGCCGCTGCTGGAGGTGAACACCGCCTCCTCGACGCCGGTGGTCAACAGGTAGTCTTCGAACGAGCGCTCGTCCTTGAGGTACTGCTCGGACGACCCGCGTTTGATTTTGTAGAGCGGCGGCTGGGCGATGTAGATGTGGCCGCGATCGATCAACTCGCGCATCTGCCGATAAAAGAAGGTCAGCAGCAGCGTGCGGATATGGGCGCCATCGACGTCCGCGTCTGTCATGATGATGATGCGGTGATAGCGCAGCTTGTCGATGTTGAAATCTTCGCGTCCGATCGAGGTGCCGAGCGCCATGACCAGATTGCCGATCTGCTCGGAGCCGAGCATCCGGTCGAAGCGGGCCCGCTCGACATTGAGGATCTTGCCCCGGAGCGGCAGCACCGCCTGGTGATAGCGATCGCGGCCCTGCGTCGCCGACCCGCCGGCGGAATCGCCCTCCACCAGGAACAGCTCCGACTTGGCCGGGTCCTTCTCCGAGCAGTCCTTCAGCTTGCCGGCGAGGAAGTTCACGTCGAGCGCCGACTTGCGCCGGGTCAGGTCACGCGCCTTGCGCGCCGCCTCGCGGGCCGCAGCAGCTTCCACCACCTTGCCGATGACGATGCGCGCCTCGGCCGGATGCTCCTCGAACCACTGGCCGAGCCGGTCGTTGACCGAGTTCTCGACCACCGGCCGGACCTCCGAGGAGACCAGCTTGTCCTTGGTCTGGGAGGAGAATTTCGGGTCCGGCACCTTGACCGACAGCACGCAGGTCAGCCCCTCGCGCGTGTCGTCGCCGGTCATCTGCACTTTTTCGCGCTTCAGGATACCGGAACTTTCCGCATAGCTGGCGATCTGCCGCGTCAGCGCGCCGCGCAGGCCCGCCAGATGCGTGCCGCCGTCGCGCTGCGGGATGTTGTTGGTGAAGCACAGCACGTTCTCGTGGTAGCTGTCGTTCCACCACAGCGCGACCTCGACCGTGATGCCGTCCTTTTCGGATGTCAGCATGATCGGATTGGGGATCAGCGACGTCTTGGCGGTATCGAGAAACCGTACGAACGCCTCGAGCCCCCCCTCATAGTGCAGGTCGATCTCGACCGGCTCGGGGTGCCGCAGGTCGCGCAGCAGGATGTGCACGCCCGAATTGAGGAAGGCGAGTTCGCGCAGCCGGTGTTCCAGCGTCTTGAAGTCGAACTCGACCATGGTGAAGGTGGTGGCAGCAGGAAGGAAAGTGATCTCCGTACCGCTGCGCCCCTCATAGGTGCCGGCCGCCTCGTGCGGCTCGTAATGGCCGGTGATCTTCAACGGCGCATCGGCGTCGCCATTGCTGAAGGACATCTCGAAAATCTTGCCGTTGCGGCGAATCTTCAGCTTCAGCCAGACCGAGAGCGCGTTGACCACCGAGACGCCGACGCCATGCAGGCCACCCGAGACCTTGTAGGAATTCTGGTCGAACTTGCCCCCGGCATGCAGTTGCGTCATCACCACTTCGGGCGTCGAGACGCCCTCCGTCGGATGGATGTCGGTCGGAATGCCGCGGCCATTGTCGATTACCGTCACCGAGCCATCCGGATTGAGCGTCACCGTCACCAGGTCGGCATGGCCGGCCAAAGCCTCGTCGATGGCGTTGTCGACCACCTCGTAGACCATATGGTGCAGGCCCGAGCCGTCGTCCGTATCGCCGATATACATGCCTGGGCGCTTGCGCACCGCGTCGAGGCCTTTCAGCACCTTGATGCTGTCGGCACCATAGGCGGAGGGATCGGGTGTGTCGTCGTCGGTCATGGGGTCCGAATCACGGTCAGTGAGGGTGGGGAAGATGTAGCGGAAAGCCCCCTTGTCCCCAAGCAAAATGGCCAATTTGCGGGGCTTCGGCCGGGGATCCGAGGATAGTTGCAATATGGGGTGTCAACCGGTCGACTGCAACCGCCCGTCGCGCACCGAAACGGTCTGCGCGCGGTCCCCGAGTGCCTCGAACAGCACCGCGTCGGTGCCGGTCAGGAAGCACTGCGTATGAAGCCCGTCGAGCGCCTCGAACAGCGCCGCCCGGCGGCCCGGATCGAGGTGTGCCGCGATCTCGTCGAGCAGCAGGAACGGGGTGATGCCCGCCATCCGCGCCACTAGCCGCGCCTGCGCCAGGATCAGGCCGATCAGCAGCGCCTTCTGTTCGCCGGTCGAGCCGAGCGCCGCCGGCATGCCTTTTTGCGCGTGCGTCACCTCGAAGTCGACGCGGTGCGGTCCGAAGGTGGTGCGCCCCGCCGCCCGGTCGAGGGGCCGCGCCGCTGCCCAGCGCTGGCGCAATTCCGCCTCGAGGGCCGATGACGACACTGGTTCACGCCCGTCCTCGAACAGCGGCGTCAGGGCCAGCCGGGCGTTCGGAAAGCCCTCGTCGGCGAGGCTCTCGTCGATCAATTGCTGCAGATGGGCGAGGCTGTCGGTGCGCGAGAAATGCACCGCCCCGGCCTCGGCCGCCATTTCCTGCTCGATGGCGCTGAGCCAGCGCCCATCGCCGCCATCCTCGAGCAGCCGGTTGCGTTGGCGCATCGATCTTTCGTAGGCGCTGACCGACGCGGAATGGCCGGGAATCAGTGTCGTCACCAGCCGGTCGAGAAACCGCCGCCGGTCGGCCGCCGGGCCGGTGAACAGCCCGTCCATCGCCGGCGTCAGCCACAGGACCCTGAGATAGGCGCTCATTTCCTCGACGGTTCTCGCATTGGCGCCGTTGATCCGCACCCGTCGCGGCCCGTCCGCCTGCCCGGCGCCCGTGCCGATATCGGCCGGCCCGTCCGGCGTCTCGACCGTCGCGGCGACCGCCCAGGCGCCGTCAGAACCGATGGCTGCCACCTCGTCGAACGGCACCCGCCGCAGCCCCCGCCCCGGCGCCAGCAGCGAGATCGCCTCGAGCAAATTGGTCTTGCCCGCCCCGTTTGGTCCCACCAGCACGACATGGCGCGCATCGAGATCGAGTGCCCCCGTCTGATAGTTGCGGAAGGCGGAGAGGCGCAGACGTGAAAGGAAGCGGGTGGCCGGCATGCGAGACAGGTAGCCGGATAGCGGCCGGAGGCCAAGGGGGTCAGTGGGGAAGGGCATTGGGGTGGCCACGAGGAATCCTAGTGGCTGAACCCGGCCCGCAGGGACACCACTTTTTCGCCCGGCAGGCGCCGGTTGTCCCGGCCGGCGGTGGCCGCCGCGAAGGCCGCTTCGGCCCCGGGCACCAGGTGGTCGTGCAATTCGGCGACCAGTATGTCGGTGTTCGGCATCCAGCCCCCGCTCGCTGCGAGGATGTCGCCCTCTGCGCCTTCGACGTCGAGTTTGAGCAGGAACAGGCGCTCGGCGCCCTCATCCGCCATCAGGCTCTCGATCGTCACGGCCGGCACGACACCGAGCGCCCGACGCTCGCCGATGCCCTCGGCGACGGTCGAAAATCCCCATTCGCCGTTCCCTGCGTCGTGCAGCATCGCCTCGCCGCTGCGCGCGGCCAGGGCCGCTGCGATGACCGCGATATTTTGCACCGCGCCGACATTCCGCCGCAGGATTTCGAGGTTCTCGGCCGACGGCTCGAGGCAGATCACCCTGCTCGCCGGATAGGCCGCGGCCAGCCGCAGCGCCGCCGTGCCGATATAGCCGCCCGCATCGATGATCAGCCCGCCGGCATCGGCAAATCCGGTTACCGACTCGAACTCCCGCTCGAGGCTGTCGAGCGCTACGGCCAGATCCGGCGTGCCGGACCTGAGCGTGACGGCAAAGCCGTAGAGTCGAACATCGAACAGGCGCCGCACGCGCAAGAGGTTGCAGACCGTCAGCGAGACGGCACGACCCGGCCCGTTGAACTGCCACAGGCGGAAAAACCCGACGGTGTGCTGGCGCGGCCAGTAGGTGAGGTCGGAGAGCCTCACCGCCGCTGGCTCACACCCGCATCGGCATCAGCACGTAGAGCGCCTTGGCGTCGCCGTCCTCGCGCACCAGGGTGGGAGAGCCGGCGTCGTTGAAGAGAAAGACGGCGTTGTCGGAGCGGATCTGCCCGATGATGTCGAGCAGATAGCGGGCGTTGAAACCGATCTCGAAGCTTTCGGGCTCGAATTCCACCGCCAGCTCCTCGCTTGCCGTGCCGTGGTCGGGATTGGTCACCGACAGCTCGAGCTGGCCCTCCTTCATCGACAGCTTCACCGCCTTGCCGCCGCGATCCGACGCGATGGTCGACACCCGGTCGACGGCGGTGGCGAACGCCGCGCGGTCGACGTTCATCGCCTTGTCGTTGTTCTTGGGGGTCACCCGCTCATAGTCGGGAAAGGTGCCCTCGATCAGTTTCGACAACAGCACAACGCCGCCAAAGCTGAAGCGGATCTTGGTGTCGGACACCTCCACCGCGACGTCGCCGTCGTCGCCCTCGAGCAATTTCTGCACCTCGCTGACGGTCTTTTTCGGCACGATGATGCCCGGCATCGCCTTGCTGCCGGCGGGGGCCTCGACCTCGGCGCGTGCCATCCGGTGGCCGTCCGTGGCCACCGCCCGCAGCATCGACACGCCATCCACCTCGAGCGCGTGCAGGTAGATCCCATTCAGGTAATACCGCGTCTCCTCGCTGGAGATGGCGAACTGCGTGCGCTCGATCAGTTCGCGCAACGCCGCGGCCGGCATCGAGAAGCTGTGGCTGAAACTGCCCGATTTGAGGTCGGGGAAACTGTCCGGCGACAGGCACGCCAGGTGGAAGCGCGAGCGGCCCGAGGTCAGCAGCATCTGCTCGCCGCCCTCCGTCTCGAGCCGCACTTCGGCGCCGTCGGCGAGCTTGCGCACGATCTCATAGAGGGTGTGCGCCGGCACCGACGTCGTACCGGCCGTGCCGACCATCGCCGGCACGCTCTCGGTCACCTCGATGTCGAGGTCGGTCGCCCTCAGGTCGAGCTTGCCGTCGCCTGCCTTCAGCAGCACGTTGGCCAGGATGGGGTAGGTGTTCCGCCGCTCGACGACGCGATGCACGTGACCCAGTGATTTCAGCAGATGATTACGCTCGAGCGTGACTTTCATAACCTTCATCCCTTGAGGCGGGGGGCGGCGGTCGCCCACCGGGCCCGGCCCCACCGGGCTCGGACATTTGCCCGACCGGGCGGGAAAAGCAAGCCACCCGCTGCTCCGGCGCGGCCGGAGTCGTGGCGGCCGGTTTCTTCGCCCACCCCCTTGCGGTGACGCTGCGGCGGGGTTTTAGTGCCGCCGCGATCCCACTCTCTTTGCGGAGCCCCCCATGGAATACCGACTGCTCGGCCGTTCCGGCCTCAAGATTTCGACCCTCACCATGGGCACCATGACGTTTGGCGGCGATCCCAAGGTCGGCGACACCGACCTCGCCCACGCGCAGCGCCAGATCGACCTTTGCCTCGATGCCGGGGTCAACCTGATCGATACGGCCAATGTCTATGCCGCCGGCAAGTCGGAGAGCATCCTCGGGGAAGCGCTGGCCGGCGGTCGCCGCAACCGCACCCTTATTGCCACCAAGGTGCGCTTCCCGATGGGCAAGGGCCCGAACGATCGCGGCCTGTCGCGCCACCATATCATTGCCGAAGCCAATGCCAGCCTGAAACGGCTCAGGACCGACGTCATCGACCTTTACCAGGTGCACGAATGGGACGGCCTGACCCCGCTCGAGGAAACCCTCGAGGCCCTCGACACGCTGGTTCGCGACGGCAAGGTCCGCTACCTCGGCTGCTCCAACTATTCCGGCTGGCACATCATGAAGGCGCTCGGCATCGCCGAAAAGCACCACTACCAGCGCTTTGTCTCCCAGCAGATCCACTACACCCTGCAGAGCCGCGACGCCGAAAACGAACTGTTGCCGATCTCCATCGACCAGGGGCTCGGCGTGCTGGTATGGAGCCCGATCGCGGGCGGCCTATTGTCGGGAAAATATCATCGCACGGCGGGCCCCGACAGCGGCCGCCACGTCGGCGGTCACAAGGAACCCCCGGTTTACGACGCCGAAAAGCTCTACGACATCATCGACGTGGTGATCGCTGTGGCCAAGGCGCACGGCGTCTCCGGCGCCCAGGTGGCGCTGGCCTGGCTGCTGCAGCGTCCAGCCATCACCTCGGTGGTCATCGGCGGCCGCACCGAAGCCCAGTTCAAGGACAACCTCGCTTCAGTCGACCTGCGCCTCACGCCGGACGAAATCGCCCGGCTCGACAAGGTGTCGCAGCTCGACCTGCAATATCCCTATTGGCACCAGTCCTTCAGCGCCACCGACCGGCTGAGCGAAGCCGACCTGGCGCTGCATCGCCCCTATCTTCCGGCGAAGTGAGGGCTGACGGCATCTGCTTTGCACCGGGTCATTCCCGCGCCAGGAGCAGTCGGCATTCAGGGCAGTCATCGCAAGTCAGAAGCCCCTCATCCGGCGCTTCGCGCCACCTTCTCCCACGAGGGGAGAAGGAAGAAGCCATGCCCCAAGCCTCCCTCTCCCCCCGCGGGAGAGGGTGCCGGCAGGCCGGTGAGGGGTGGGCCACAAGCTCAGCATTCGCTGTATGACGAATGTTCCTGGCGACGATCTCTCTTGCACCCGCCCGGCGACCGACGGTCAAACCGGCCGCGTCGCCGCGCCAATCTTGAGTTTTACTCTCACCTTTGGTTGACAAACATTAGAATAATTATAATCTGGCGGGGTAGCTGCTTCCGCCGGATTGCACGCAACGCTTTGCGTTGAAAGCAGAATCCGGCGATGCCCGCCGAGGTGACGATGCGCCTGACCCGCCAATCCAACTATGCCATCCGCACCCTCGTCTACTGCGCGGTGAAGACGCCGGACCTCAGCCACATCGCCGACATCGCCAAGGCCCACAACATTTCCGAGCTGTTCCTGTTCAAGCTGATCAAGCCCTTGGTCGAAGCGGGGCTGCTCGAAACCGTGCGTGGCCGTCACGGCGGCATCCGGCTCGGCCGGCCCGCCGAAGACATCACCTTGCTCGATTGCATCCGCCTGACCGAGGAGAGCTTTGCACTCGCCGAGTGTTTTGAGGGCGGCGACGTCAATTGCCCGCTGATCTCCAATTGCGATCTCAATGCCGCGCTGCACGAGGCATTGGGGGCGTTCTTTACGGTGCTCGAAAGCCATACTATTGCCGATCTGGCCGGCAAGCGCCGCTTCATCCGGGCCCGCCTTGGGCTCGGCATCGAGGAGCTGGGCATCACCGACGCTCTGGTGAACTGAACCGCCGTCACACTGCCTCGCGTCGACCCGTTCGGAACGTTTCCCGACCGCGCTGCTTGTACTGTCGCCTGAGTCGCATCCGGCGGCCCGGTACCGCGTGACGGAGGCGATTTGACTGCAACGGCAAAGCTGGAACCGGTGGGTCTGCTGGCCGCGGCGCTTTTGGGCGTCGGCGGCTTTTTTGCCTGGGCCGGCTGGACGTTCCTCGATCCGCAGAACGTCGGCTGGCTGCGCACCGGCGATCGCGCCATGCACACGCTCGGCTGGTGGTTCTATCGCTTCACGCCGTGGTCGCTGCCGCTCGGGGTAAATCCCCGCAACGGCCTCGAAATTTCGAGCTCGGTGGCACTCTCCGATTCGCTGCCGCTGTTCGCCATGCCATTCAAGCTCCTGTCCCCCTGGCTGCCGACGGTGTTCCAGTACTGGGGCATCTGGTTCCTCGCCTGCATGGTGCTGCAGTCGGTCTTCGGCTACGCCATCGCGCGCCAGTTGCGCCTGCCCCCTTTGACCAGCTTGGTCTTCGCGGCCTGCATGCTGCTGACCCCGGTCTTCCTGTGGCGGATGCCAGTGCATATGGCGCTGGCCGGCCACTGGACGCTGCTCGCCGCCCTGTTTCTCTACGTCAAGGCGGCGCCGCCGCGCCGTTATGCCTGGCCGCTGCTGCTGGTGGTCACCTCCATGGTGCACGCCTACCTGCTGGTGATGGTGCTCGCCATCTGGAGCGCCGCTCTCGTCGAACGGCTGTGGCGGGGCCGGCTGAGCCGGCGCGACGCAATGCTGGAGGTCTCCCTCGGCCTTGCCGCGGCGCTCGCCACGCTGTGGCTGGTGGGCTTCTTCATGACCCCCTCGCTGGGTGCCGAAGGGTTCGGCTTCTATCGCATGAACCTCGATTCCTTCCTCGATCCCAACAACTGGTCCTGGGTGCTGCCGAATCTGCCGAGCGTCGCCGGCGACTATGAGGGCCAGTCCTTCCCGGGCCTCGGGGTCCTCGCACTACTGCTCATCGGCCTGCTGCTCGCTTATCCGCACCTGCGGGCGGTCCTTACGCCGCGCTGGCTGCCGCTCTTCATCGTCTCCGTCGCGATGGCGGTCTTTGCCGTCTCCGACAAGCCGGTGCTCGGCCAGTTCGAGCTCGGCACCATCCCGCTGCCGGCGATTGCCCTCGATTTTGCCTCGATGTTCCGTGCCTCCGGCCGCATGATCTGGCCGGCCGCCTATCTGGTGGTGGCGCTTGCCTTCATGCTGCTGGCGAGAAGATTCTCGCCGCGCACCGTGCTGCTGCTCGCCAGCGTCGCCGTGCTGGTACAGGCGGTCGATACCAGTCGCGGCTGGCGCGAATTCGAGACGACGGAGCCGCCCGTCGCCTCGGCCTGGCCGACGCCGATCAAGTCGCCGTTCTGGCGTTTCGCGGCCGCGCACTACACCAAGATCCGCGCCATTCCGGTGCGGGGTCTCAACAAGAACTGGGCCGTACTCTCCTATTTCGCCGCCTTTCATCACATGGCCTCCGATGCCGCCTATCTCGGCCGCCGCGACGCCGCCGGCTTTGCCCGGTTGCAGGACCTGGCGGACGCCGCACTCGACCGGGGGGCGCTGGCGCCCGACACCCTCTACGTCCTCGATCCGGCCTCCGCCTTGCGGATCCGTCCTTACGTGGCCGCCGACGATCTGCTGGTCGTGGTCGACGGCTTCATCGTCTTCGCCCGCCACGGCAAGGCCCTTGCCGTCGCCGATGGCGTTGCCCTGCCGCCCCGCTTCCCGCCGGCGGGCTTTCCGACCACCCTGGTCACCCTGGTCGACGCCCGCGGTTGATCTTCGGGGCCGCGCATGGTCTATCCCGCCATTCCAATCGATTGAGAGTTTCATGGCGGCCGCGCCCATCCTCGCTTTGCAAGGTATTCGCCTGACCCTCGGCAATCTGTTGCTGCTGGAGGACGCCGAACTGTCGCTGACCCCCGGCGACAAGCTGGCGCTGGTCGGCCGCAACGGCTCCGGCAAGTCGACGCTGCTGAAGATTGCCGCCGGCGAGATCGTACCCGATGGCGGCAAGCGCTTCCTGCAGCCCGGCGTCACGCTGCGCTATCTGCCGCAGGAGCCCGACCTCACCGCTTTTCCGACCACCCTCGCTTATGTCGAGGACGGGCTCGATGCGAGCGATATCCAGTTCCGCGCCCGCTATCTGCTGGAGCGGCTGGGGCTCACCGGTAACGAGCCCACCGCCAACCTCTCGGGCGGCGAGGCGCGCCGCGCCGCGTTGGCCCGCGTCCTCGCGCCCGAGCCCGACATCCTGCTGCTCGACGAACCCACCAACCACCTCGACCTGCCCGCCATCGAATGGCTGGAAGAGGAACTCGCCGGCCTTAAGTCGGCGCTGGTGCTGATCAGCCACGACCGCCGCTTCCTGGCCGGCCTGACCCGGGCCACCCTGTGGCTCGATCGCGGCGTGACGCGCCGGCTCAACAAGGGCTTTTCCGCCTTCGAGGCGTGGCGCGACCTGACCCTCGAGGAGGAGGAGACCGCTCGCCACAAGCTCGACCGGCAGATCGTCCGCGAGGAGCACTGGCTCACCTACGGCGTGACCGCCCGCCGCAAGCGCAATGTCCGCCGCCTCGAGCAATTGCAGGGCCTGCGCCAGGACCGCCGCGAGCAGAAGCGCGCCACCGGCGACGTCCGCATGACGGTCACCGAAGGCAACATTTCGGGCGCCATGGTGGTCGACGCCGATTCCATCTCGAAGCGTTTCGGCGATCGCCCCATCGTGGAGGATTTTTCCACCCGCATCATCCGCGGCGACCGCGTCGGCCTCGTCGGCGCCAACGGCGTGGGCAAGACCACGCTGCTGCGCCTGCTGACCGGCGCTCTGGCGCCAGACAGCGGCAAGCTTCGGCTCGGCTCCAACCTTGAGCTCGCCAGCCTCGACCAGGGCCGCAAATCCCTCGATCCGAGCCTGACGCTGAAGGAGGTGCTGACCGGGGGCGGCTCCGATACGCTGAAGATCAACGGCCAGCCCAAGCACGTCATCGGCTACATGAAGGACTTTCTGTTCACCCCCGAGCAGGCCCGCACGCCGGTCGAAAAGCTCTCCGGCGGCGAGCGCGGCCGGCTGACGCTCGCCAAGGCGCTCGCGTTGCCGTCGAATTTCCTGGTGCTCGACGAGCCCACCAACGATCTCGACCTCGAAACCCTCGATCTGCTGGAGGAGATGCTGGCCGACTATCCCGGCACCGTGCTGGTGGTCAGCCACGACCGCGATTTCCTCGACCGCGTCGCCACCTCCATCATCATGGCCGAGGGCGACGGGCACTGGACCGAATATGCCGGCGGCTATTCCGACATGGTGGCCCAGCGCGGCGCCGGCGTCGCCGCCCGCGCCGTTCCGGCCAGGGATCGCCCGGCGCCCGACAAGCCGGCCTTCCGCCCCGCCTCGCTGGCGCCCACCGCGCCGAAAGCCAAGCTCAGCTTCAAGGACAAGCATGCCCTCGAGACGCTGCCGAAGCAGATCAAGGCGCTGGAGATCGACATCGCCATCCTGCAGGCCACTCTCGCCGACCCAAAACTCTACACCCGCGATCCCGCCGGATTCGAACGCGCCAGCCGGTCTCTTACGGCCAAGCAGGCCGAACGGAACAAGGCCGAGGAGCGCTGGCTGGAGCTCGAGATTCTGCGCGAGGCCGCGGAGGGTTAGTATAATCGCTCGTCAGGCAGCGAGGCTTTCAGCGAAGCCTTGTCGCCAGCTCGCATGGGCGGGCTGCCAGCCCAGCTCGCGCCGTGCCTTGGCGTTGGAGCCAGCCCGCGCGGCCGTCATCATCGAGACGACGGTGCTGCCCGCGAGCGCCGTACCGACCAGCCGCGGCACGTGCAGGGGCGCCGGCGCTGCGGCCAGCCGCGCCAGGTAGGGCAGCCATTCGCAGACCTGCGCCGGCTCGTCGTCGACAATGTTGAAGATCCCGCTGATGCCCGGCTGAAGCGCGGCCAGCGTCGCCGCCGCGGCATCGGCGACGTGAATGAACGACCACCAGCCAGTGCCCTTGCCGATGATCGGCAAGCGCCGCCGCCGAAGGTCCCTGATCATCGAGCCGTTGGCGCAGAGCGACGTCCCGGGTCCATAGAAGCCGCCATAGCGCAGCGCCACGCCCTCGAGCGGCGCTTCCATGACCGCCGCCTCCGAATATTGCAGCGCGTAGCTGGTGTCGCGTTGCCGCCACGGCAGGGCGGCATCGAAAGGATGTGTCTCCGGCGCGACCGGGTCGCCGAACTTGGCAAAGGGCCAGCCGCAATAACTCTGGATCACCATCTTGGGCACCGCCGCCTGGCGCGCCGCCGCCAGCAAATTGTCGGTCCCCTCCGTCCGCAGCCGATTGGTCAGCGCGAACAACTCGTCGAAGCGGGTCAGCGGCACGTTGCTGGCGAGCGCCGTCGCCTCGTGCACGATCGCGTCGGGGCGAAGCTCCCCGACAATGGCGGCGACCTGCTCGCGGTCGAGCACATCCCCTGCCGCAAACTGTGCCCCCTGCGCCGTAAGGCTTGCCCCCTTTGCAGCGTTGCGAACCAGCCCGGTGACCTCATGGCCATGCCGGACCAAACTCGCCGTCACCGCCTTTCCGATGGCGCCTGTCGCGCCGGTCAAGAGTATCTTCATTTTGTTTCTCCACAACCTACCGATTAGTAGGTTATAGTCCTGGCATCGTAATTCAAGAGGAAAACCGATGGCCGCCGAGTCAGTAACCGGCCCCTCTCCGGCGGCCGCACCGAAACGCCGGATGCGTGCCCCGGCGCGCCGCGCCGCCATCCTGCGTTCGGCCGCGCGGTGCTTCGCCGCCGCCGGTTTCGATGGCACCTCGATGGACGATGTCGCCCTGGCGGCGGGGGTCAGCAAGCCGGTGGTTTACGACCACTTCCCATCCAAGGAAGCGCTGTACCTGGCGCTGCTGACCGACCTCAGCGATCGGCTGTTCGCCGGCAGCCGTGCCGCTATCGCGCCCGGCCAGCCCAACGCTCAAGGGATTGCTGCGGCGGTTGCGGTGCTGGTCCGTTTCGTCGCCGGCGCGCCGGACGAGGCCGGCCTGTTGTTCCAGCCGCCACCCGGTGAAGGACCGCTGGCCAGCGCCGCCCGCATCATCCAGCAGCGCGCCACCGCCGGCATCGCAGAAATGCTGGCGCC
>Ga0070660_100001984_pt1 | contig 14117 bp, 9 predicted proteins | sample KBSC33metaG_FD_64670 | JGI IMG/M metagenome (GOLD analysis project Ga0070660, IMG submission 64670) | Corn rhizosphere microbial communities from Kellogg Biological Station, Michigan, USA - KBS C3-3 metaG | ecosystem: Host-associated > Plants > Roots > Rhizosphere > Soil ... | reverse complement strand
CAACATTTAATGACAGATTGTGTCTTGTGAGGCCTGTAGTAGCTACAATTCCCGTATTGAACATATTGGAATAAGAAAACCGGTAATTATCTTTATCTGTTGAGTTTTGTATAGAAATACTATTGCTGGTGGTAAACCCTGTCTGCACAAAGTTTTTAAGATTATTATGTGACACCATCGGTAGCGCTTTATAAGTGCCGTCGGGTTGTAACGGGCTATTCCATTGTATGGCATCAATGCCCTGGTCAAGAGGAGTGCCGAACCGATAAGTATTTGTGCCTACCAAATCTACTATCACGCCGTTCCAACTATTAAAGGGATTAGGTGTTGCATAAGGATCGGTACCCACCGTATAACTCAGGTTAAGTGGAAAATAATGATAAGGCACACTTGCTTCGTTGGTTGTGCTGAAATCTACTCCAAGGCCTTTTCCCTTTTTACCCGATTTGGTCGTGATCAACACTACTCCATTCCCTGCCCTGGAACCATAAAGCGCTGCCGCGCTTGGCCCTTTTAATATTGTTACGTTCGCAATATCATTGGGGTTTAAATCTGAGAGGACATTTCCATAATCCACATCATTCCCATTGCCATTGTTAACACCGACATTGTTCATGGAATTTTGCATCGGCACGCCGTCAACCACAAACAGAGGCTGGTTATCATTGTTGAGCGATCTGATACCGCGGATAACCACGCTAACAGACGAGGTTGGCGCTGCTCCGGTCGAATTCACCACTACACCGGAAACTTGCCCGGCCATAGCATTAAGCGCATTTGTTTGCGGCACGTGGTTCATATTGTCCCCGGTTATTTCTCCTACGTCATATCCCAATGATTTCTTTTCCCTGGAAATTCCCAGGGCTGTGACTACTACTTCATTTAAAGCGGACTCATTAGGGCTTAGTTTTATTTCAATATTTGTTCTGCCACTTACCTTTACAGTAATAGTTTTGTATCCTACAAAACTGAATCTTAATTCAGCAGAAGCGGGAACAGAAATTGAAAAGTTTCCGGCATTGTCCGTACTTACCCCGGATGTTTGGCCTACTACAACGACTGATACTCCACCCATTGGATTACCTTTATCATCTGTTACCGTTCCGGTAACCCTTATGTCCTTGAAGCTGAATTTGTTTGACTTTCCGACAGCAGTCAACTTCATAGTTTTTTCTGCTTTTAACTTATTGTGACCAGGGGCACGATAAGAAAAACCTTGCAGGGGAACGTAAATAAATGCAATCATGATGAGTATAGATATACATCTCAGACTTAACACGAAGCGGGCATCATTTTTTTTATTGAAAAATTGATGCGATGGAAAACATTTCTTCATTTTGGCATTTTTAATTTATACAGTTAATAAGTAGAGTAGGTAATTATTTGCAATCTTTTATCTCAAAAGTAAACACTCTAAATCCCAAACAAATGTAGAAGATATACACTTACGCATTATATTGATTATTGCCAATTTATTGTATCATCTTATCATGTGTTGGAAGTAAGATTCACGCAGATTACAAAAGGCATTGGCAACGGTAGCTTTATCATATGAACGGCGAAGAAGGTTTCCTGGCAAAAGAGCGGGGAGAAATTAACCGAATCCGGAAGAAATGGGCGAAATTAGCCTCTGATTATAGCCTCTGTTTTTACTGATTATTACTTATTAAAAAATGTAGATTAATATTTTTATCCAAATTTAACGCCATGACTTTACGATAAACCACGCTCTTTATTTTGCAATCCCTGCAGTAAAAGTTTCAATCGCATTCTTTTCAAACTTTAGTTTTATTGCATTAGGTGAACTTTGATTTTGTATTGATTGTAATGGTTGTTCGATCAAATTGGTTCTCACCGGATGCGACATGTTCCGAAAACAATGTAGCGTTGTATCATAAGCATTGCCTGACGTATTATATAACCTGATGCAAACTTTGTCTCCATCTTCCGATTTTTTGATTGCTGAAATTAAAATATCATTGTTATCAGAATTAAAAAAACTACCATCCTCTTGCAAAATTGCTTTTCGGGATATATATGGGTTTACTGCAACGAATAATGGCTCATGGTTACCGATTCCTTCCCTGTTTTGTTGCAATAAATTATTGGAACCAGAGGTAAAAGGGAAAGTAAAATGATAGTCTCCAGTTTGCAGGTATTCATTTCCTTCTCCATGACAGCTCCTGCGTGAAGCAAACAAAATTGGTTGTAAAATCGTATAAGCAACGGGGTTAGCTGTCGGATCTATATAATCGGCCACCGCCACGTCTGAAGAAAGGGTAACACTTTCTTTGTCATTTTCGGCTCCTATCCAGGCATCAATACCCCGCGGATGCACCTCGCGACAATCAGTTTTATAACGTTCGCCCGCTGCACGGTGCAATTCATTTTCTCCAACCTGGAGTATTCCGAAGGGAACTGCATAAGCTACCTTTGACTCGTCCATCTTCAATGGCATTGCCATTCTGAATTCACGATATAATACTCCTTCCCAATTAAGAATATCCACATTAAAATCAATTCGCTTTAGGTGCTTATATAATTTTATGGTCAATTGTGCATCTGCATATTTAAGAGGACTCCTAAACTGCAGCGCAGTAAAAACCGGCCCATCTTCAACAATTTTCCATTGAGTGGGATGCAAACTTGTCTTATCAAATCCTTCCATATCAGGTCGTTGAATATCAGCAAACTCGCCCGCGCCGTTTCCTTCTGAGTGCATCGTAAATATTTCCCCGCCCATAAACTTTTGGGTGTTCAGCAATTCGGTATTGGTTTCCTTATCAAAGATGGAAGTTAATCCACCATCTCCCAGTTGAATACGATAATAGTCAGACTCAAAGACCTGGCCCTCCTGCGCGTCTTTTGCAGATGTAGTTGAATGATCTTTTGCCGTTAAAGGAATTGCATAGAAAGTGCTGTAACCAATTGAAGGAACTTGCCGTGCAATGAAAGAAATTGTTACAGATTTCAGGCTGTGGTCATTGTAATATGCTTCATCGCTGGTCTGACATAAAATATCCTTTCCGGCAGCATTGACAATTTTTACTCCAAACGCCTTACCAGGACTGAATTTCATTGTAGTATTTACAGGAGCATCCCTTTTCCATGAAAGATCATTAAATACTACAACAGGCGTGCCCAAGGTAGATTTAAATTGTATCCTTGATGCAATAGCTTCCAGTGAATTATTTAAAATATTCTCTCCCTGATTCTTTGCTGAAATAAATTTTTGCAAAAAGAAATTATCGGTGATTTCGCCATTCTTACCGCCCCATCCATGGTCAGGATATATTTTATTCTCCCATGCATTTTCTAATTCATTGGTGGGATAATGATCGAAGTTTCCATCTAAAATGGAGTTGATTGTTGCAAATTTTTCTGCCGCCGGCAATAATATATCAGCGTCCCGTGAAGCATGCAATGCTCTTTCATGTGAAGGGCCGTGTATATACAACCATACGTCAGGTCTTTCTCCAATTACATGCGGTAGTTTATTTTGATTACTTTTTAAAGCATTATACACTTCCGGAGAAGTAGCATATTTTATTTTTGGTAGCGCCAATTTTTTTGTGGCGCTTTGTCCGCCCGCTTTATCATCCAAATGATTCCAATTATCAAGAATGGAGGCAGTTCCACCAGAGGCAGCCATGTCCATATCCCACAGTAACGGAACTGAAATACTTCCTGAATCTGAGCCCAATGCCTCCTTTTCAATATCAGAAGTATAATCTGCCAAATAACTTAGTCCACTGTTCATATCCTTCTTATTATAAAAAGCAAAAAACATATCGCCATAATGCCCGGGAGAAAAAGTAAGAACTTTGGAACCATCCGGCGCTTCCCAGTTGAATATTCCTTTACCCATGCGGCTTAACACCATCATTTTAATACCTGATTTTGTAAGTATTTGTGGCATTTGAAAAGTACGCCCTGGAACATCCACATTCCAGTAAGTAGTGGGCCAATACTGAAAATTTTTATGCATCCATAAGGAACCCTGGTAAAATTCCCGAATCAAAGATTCTCCGCCATACATATCTTCGTAAGGCATGTTGAAAGCTCCGCCCACATTGAGCTGGCCGTCATCTAAAAAACGTTTTATCAATGCTTTCCGGTCAGGATGCCTGCCGATATATTCTCTTATCATAAGTACATCTTCAATATCAAAATGATAACCCGGATCTTTTTCCATTCGTGCCAACAGCGGTGTGATTACTAAGGTATCCCTGAACAACTCACATTTGGCCGGAGAATCCATCCACGCAATATCCTGGTGGGAAGAATTTATTAAATACAAAGGTTTCGGGTCGGCGCTTCGTTCAGATAATTTTTGCAGGTTGGTTGGTAAAGCATTTGCCAGTTTAACGTCTTCAGTGCTTTGGGCTGATAGTGGCTGCGTGCAAAGCAGGTACACTGTTATCATTGTCAACATCTTTATGCCGATCGAAAAAAAACGGGTTCCCATTTTCATAATAATAATTTTATTGTTTTAGTTTTCATCAGATTAATGACAACGCAGATTTCATGTATCCTAAAGTAAAAGCCATTCCTGCATGCCAGGGTGCATCACAAGTCATTTGTGGCGTATGATCCGGAATCAATACGCCATTAAAATTCTTTTCTTTCAGAATTCTCAATATTCTTACCATATCAATATCGCCTTCATCAATAAATACTTCTTTGTAATAAGGCACTTTTCCACGAACGTTTCTAAAGTGGATATACGCAATTTGATCCGCATATTCCTCAGTGGCTTCATAAACATTTCCCGCCTTCATTTCAGCAATTGAACCCAGGCAAAATTCAAGCGTGTTGCTGTCGCTATGTTTAACGTTCAGCAACTTTCGATAGAGCTGCGGTTCATATACCAATCTTGGAGTTCCTCTAACGATTGGCATTGGAGGATCGTCAGGATGCGCTGCTAATTTTACACCGGATTTCTTAGCAACAGGCAACAATTCATTGAGGAAGTAGGATAACCTTTCCCAAAGATCATTAGAAGAAATATTTGGCAAATAACCTGCAGGTGCATTGCTATCATAAATCATATTCCATACCATTCCATTTGGGACAGGCGATTCGTCAACTCCATCCATACCTACCGACACGGCAGCGCCTCTCGCAAAGTTTCCTGTTATTCTGCTACAAACACCGGCCAGACTAAAATTATATCCAATAACAGGAATACCGGCTTTCCCAACATTTCGGATTACGTGTTTTAAAAATTCAATTTGCTCCTGTTTTTTGGGACCATCTAATAAAACATCGTACCAATGCGAAGGATCAAAATTTTCTATCGCCTCCAAAATAAGGCCTGCTTCATTGATCTCTTTTTTAAGTTTTATCAGTTGGTCTAATTCCCATAATTTATCAGAATTTCCTGCAATGCCCCAACCGGATGCATCACCTATCGGCTGATTATTTTTATTCTCCTGGTTCCCCTCGTGGAAATAGTCAACGAGGTGTACAACCACATGCGTACAGCCACATTGCCTCGCAAAATCGTAGTAATCCCTGTTTAACATGTGACGGTATAAACCAATGCCTAATTTCATATCAATTTTTGATTAAAAATTTTTTAAAGAATAACGGTTCTATTGAGTTGAATGAACGCTCACTTAGAGAATTCCATATTTACGAAATGCTTCCGTGCTTGACATGCCGTTTTCAATTTCCTTACGAACTAATTTTTCCCCTCTTGCTTTTTCTAAAGCTTTGAGAACAACTTCTGTTTCAAATTTTTTGGGGATAACAACAACTCCATCAAAATCACCAAATATTAAATCGCCCGGTTGTATCCACACATCGCCTACTTGAATGTCGCATCTGTAATCAGCTACCTGGGTTCTTACACCTGAATCCTGCCCAAATCTCCCACGGCTGAATACCGGCCAGTTTTGTTCCATTACTTTTTCTGTATCTCTGTAATATCCATTTATTACGGCGCCTGTGGCTCCTCTTTTCTTAGCGGTCGCAGTTAAAATTTCTCCCCAGTAAGCACATCGCATTTCGCCACCACTCGCAACATAAATTTCATTAGGCTCTAATTGATCAAGGGCTTCGGTTAATTTTCCAAATGGCTTTTTTTGAGGGCCATATACATCTATCATTAACACAGGCATTGATCGGCCGATTAATTTATCGTTTATGCGTAACGGTTGTAATGCCTGTGGCAAAAATTGATGATAACAATTGAATCCATCCAGGATATCACCAACAACCGATGTGTATAGCTCGGATCTAAAAATTTCGAAAAGTTGATTATCATCAGACCATTGCTGGTACTTGCTCGTAGCTTTCTTTTCAGGCATAATTATTAATAAGTTTTGTTATTTATTTGATTCTATTATAAGATTTTTAAGTTCCAATTTTTGAGCGTTGCTTAGTTGTTGATACTCAAAATCTCCCAAATGTGTTTTATCCTTTTCAAAAATAATTACTTCAGAACCCTTATCCATTGCTATATTATGCCACAATCTGACAGGTATGTTGTAGGTAATTCCTGCTTTCATCTTAACACATTCAAATTTGAATTCATTATTATTTTCAGTTGCTGCAATCAATATTGCAGTCCCTTTTAATAGAACAAAAACCTCGTCCGTTAAAAGATGCCTGTCCATCTTTGCAATGTTCAAAAGATCCTGCTCCGGCATATAATTTAGCTGCGCCACCTGCCAGCCTTCTCTTATCAAAAAAGGATGATAGCCGCTTCCTTCATATCTATAAGTTTCGATTAAATTCATGTCTCAATTATTTATTTTTCAGTGGACGTGGATCATAAGGAATGGTGCTTTCCTTATAACCTCCGTCAATATATATTTCTGTACCTGTGCAATAAGCGGCTTTATCACTGGCAAGAAATGCGCAAGTCCACGCTACATCTTCCACAACGCCAATTCTGCCAAGCGGAATCCAGTTATTAAATTTTTCTCTGCCGAATTTATCAATCTCATTCCTGTTCATTTCTGTTTCAATAGCGCCGGGCGAAACGGCGACCACGCGTACATTATAAGCCGCAAGTTCCAACGCCAAACATTTTGTCATCATATTCATTCCTGCCTTGGCTGAGCAATAATGAACCAGTCCTTTTCTCGGTACTTTATCATGAATCGAAGAGATATTAATGATAACCCCGTTGTTTTGTACAATCATTCTCTTACCTGCTTCCTGCGAGCAAATAAAAGCGCCTTTCAAATTTACATTGAAAATTAAATCCCATTCCTCTAATTTTAAATCCATAGCATGTTCTATAGTTTCGCAACCTGCATTATTTACCAACACATCAATTGAACCAACCGACTTGTCAATGAACGCAAACATTCTGATTACTTCTTTCTGATTGGAAACATCAGCCTTGAAAGAAAAAGTTTTCACACCATAATTCTTTTGTAACTCTTTAGTCAACAGGTCTGCACTTTCTTTTTGTTGATGATAATTGATAATTACATTGGCTCCGCAAGAAGCCATTACCCTGCATATTCCGGCCCCAATGCCACGGCTTCCGCCTGTTATCAATACATTTTTATTTTTGAGCGAGATTGCATTTTCCATTTTAAATATTCTGACTTAAAATTATAAATATGAGAACTTTTTAATCAATATGCTTCACAGTTTTGTCACTTACACTGTATCTACGACGAAAACAATTTTTATTCCGTTGGATGAAGCCTGAAATAAATACTTCCGACACAATCAGTTCCATTCTCTGAGCCGAAGGTCACGTTCAATACCGAACTTGTTTCGTTGGTTACTTGCGCAGTACGATTGATATAAAATGTATTTCCCTTCTGTATCAGAAATTCTGGTAAAGTTTTTTCTCCCTCATATAATAGTTCTGCATTTATTATTTTCAATTTACTCTTACCACCGCTCTGTTCAAATTTTACTTCGTACTGTCCGGGCTGTGTAATAAATGGAGTCAGGTTTAAGGTAATACTTGTTTTTCCTGTTTTCAACATCTCACTTGTCCATGAATTCAGGTATTGCCAACCCGTATTAACAACCGCTTTTTCTGAAAGCTCCGGTGTATTATCAATTTTATATACAGAGAATGAACGTATCAAAGCTTTACCAACTGATTTGGTAATACGGATACGAACTTTACTAACAGAAACATTATCGAACCAGTCAATTTTTTTACGGCCTACAGAAGACCCATCCGATAATTTTTCCCAATGACCATTAACAAGGCCCTCAACTATGTAAGCTCTTATTCTTTCTCCGTTGCGGTAATCTTCCATAATTACTGCATGATTTATAGTTGTCGGGGATTGAAAATTTATCTCTGCAAAATTGTTATTTTTATTCGTTACACTTGCTAAAGGATGTTCAAATCTTCTTTCAATTTCTTTACCAAATTCTGAATAGGCTAACGCATCGCCTTCAGGTATAAGGCCTGTGGTATCCGGTGTTGAATTTAACAGCATGACACTGCCACGACCTACCGATTTATAATACACATTCATTAAATCGCCCAGGCTTATTCTCTTTTTCTCATTTGCCGCTGACCAAAACCAATAATGATTATACAAAGGCAGATCACATTCCAACGGCGCCCATGCGTTTCCGTCAGGATTACCCTGCACAGCAGTAGATACACCTGTTTTTAAATCCGCGCTGCTAAGGCTATTCCACGCAGGATATGGCGCAATTCCATCTTCATTACCAACCCAACGCAAAGTAGCCTGCGGCCCCTGGAAAATAACAGCATGTTTGGCATACTTAGCAAGGATATCCTTTACATTAATAATACAACTTCCGTCAAACCATACTTCCGTTATGTCACCATACTTTGTAAGTACTTCAGTTAGTTCCTGCCGATATACTTTATTGTAGGCCTCCTGTTTAGACGCATCCTTTGTGCGGCCGCCGCTACCAATACCCGCGCCCCACGATTCATCGCCTGGATATATATATACGCCAAGATTTAAACCGAACTTTTTACATGACTTTGAAAGTTCCGCCAATACATCGCCGTTGCCATCTTTCCACGGCGTGTTGCGAATGCCGTAATCGGTGGCATGGGTTTGCCACCAGCAAAAGCCGCCGGTGTGCTTCGCTACAAAAAGTATTTCTTTTGCTCCCCATGATTTCGCCACGCTGCACCATTGGTCGGTATTGAGTTTGGTGGGATTGATCCTGCTAAGCGGTATTGAATGGTTATCGTATTCACGTCCTTGCCAGGTGCAGGGATCGAGGGCAACAAACATTATCCGCCCCTGTTCCTGCCAGGCATATTGTTGCGGCGATGGCTTGGCCAACTGTTGTTGCGCTGTCGCAGCATAGAAAAAAAATACTGCAAAAAATAATGATAACCCAATTCTTTTCATGATTCTGTTTTTTATTTCATAACTGACATGTGTAAACGAATAAAAGCTGCTTTCAACTTATCCACAATGTTTTATTGTGTAGTTAATAATCTTCCATAGTCAGATAAGATTTCATGGCCATTTTTTGTAATCAATACATTGTCTTCTATCCGAACGCCACAGTTTATTTCTTCCCCATATATTCCTGGTTCAACAGTTAATAACATTCCTTCTTCTATCGTTGCCGTAGAATTTGGTGAAAGTGTCGGCCCAATATCATGATACCGGAAGCCCACATGATGACCCAATGCATGATTAAAAAAATTTTTATATCCCGCGTCTTCAATATGTTTTCTGGCAATCTTATCAACATCAGCCATCTTTACTCCGGGCTTCATCATCGCGATTGCTTTTTGTTGCGCTGCTAATACTGTTTCAAATATTTTCTTTTGTTGTGCATTTACTTCGCCCGTTTGGCCGGTACGGGTAATATCAGCCCAATAACCATTCACACAAATGGCCATTTCAAGCATTACCATTTCTGCATCCTGCAATTTCTTGCCGGTTGACCTGTTATACTTTCCTCCATCAATCGCGTTGATACCTGATTGTACCAAAGGCCATGCTTTAGAAAAATTAATTCCATCACGTCCTGTCATCCGCTGCACTTCATATTCAATTAAACCGGCCAATTCTGATTCGGTAATTCCCGGCTTTAAATTTTCATAAAAAGTTTTTACGGCAATCGCTGCTACTTTGTGAGTTAGTTTTAAATGGTGGACATCCGCTTCTGTTTTGAAAGAATAAAGTTTAAGTAAATCCAGCGTTGCATCTTTATATCCGGCTTCTGTCACGGCAGAAAGACTGTCAATTAAATTACCAGGAAGTGGAGGTTGTTCTCCCGACATCATACATGGAGATGTTCCGCCAATACTTTTTATAAATGAAACTGGAAGTTGATTCAGTTTTTTTTCAATGAGAGTTTCTTCAATCATGTTGAATAAAACTTGCCAGGGATCATTGCACGAAATATCGCCCCAGGGAAACTTTTTGACAGTTATATTTTCTGGTAAAATATCTTCCGGTTCTAATTCAGGAATAAACAAAACAGGTTTATCATCATTTGTATAAATTAAGAATGATAATCCCCACAACGGCTGGTATTCAATGGCAAGAACTAATTCATCAGGCCTCCAGAAAACAAGAGCGCCGAGTCCATTTTTTTTAATGACAGCATCAAGCATTTCTTTTCTTTGCAAATTCATTGTGCTAACTATTTATTGTCTGTGTAGAAGTCTGTTGTTTTTTTAAAGACATTCTTTTTCCAGCACTGTAAATCGCCGGAAGACGTTGTTGCAAAATATGTTTCAAAAAAATAAAATTAAGAATTATTAACCGTATTGCTCCATTTATCTAACCAATAATCCAAAGAGGCATAAGCTTCTTCTATTGCTTCTGAATCATTGGTTTCTTTTTCCATAATAATTATTTGGATTTTATTGGCAAGGGAAAAGAAAATTAATTTTCGCATTAATTTATTTTTATCAACCGGTTTATAAATCTTAAAAATACCATTCAAAAAATCTTCTCCGAATTCGTCCAATAAATACATAAAATCATAAGCCGGGTCGCCGAATGCTATATCGCCAAAATCAATAATTCCCGTTATTCCCTTATTTACTGTATCAATTAAAATATGGTCTTTACTAAAATCACCGTGAATAAGAACCGCGTCATATTTAAAATTTTCGGCGTCGTCTAAATACGTCGAAAATAATTGTGTGATTGTTTTTCTTTTCGTCTTTGAAATTTTTGGATAAATGAAATCTTGTGCTTCTTCGAAATTTTCATCATACTCTCCTTTTAGATTCATTGTTTCAAGATTGCAATCTTTCAAGAGTGATAAATCAATATGATGCAATTGCAATAAGAAGTTTCCGATTGAACGTCGGACAGATTCCTGAATATTCTTTTTTGACGAATGATAAATTTCAGCGGTAAAAGGCCTGCCGCGGATTATTTTATGGCCTGCATATTTGTTGTTGGGCGGAATAAATTGAAACTCCGGAATTTGAATATTGAGAAAAGGCTTTATGATTGGCAACACAGCGATTTCTCTTTGCATTTGCACTTTTGCTTCTTTGCTTTTTGGAAACCTGAAAACATATTCTTCATTAATAGAAAACGCTTTGCTGTTATCGCCTTCCCCAATTTTTTGAATGGATGAAATATTGAAATTGGGAAAATCCTTTTGGATGCTATTTACGTATTTTATAAAATTTTTCATCAGAAGCGAAATAAAATTCGCATGCAAAAGTAAATGGTTATGATTGTAGTAAACGAACAAAAAATGAAGGTTTTCATTCTTTATCGGTCATTACAAAATGTCGTCCACTTTCAAGTAGTAAACGAATAAAAAATGAAGGTTTTCATTCTTCATTTTTTCAAAACACTTTTTTTCTAAAAAACATATCTTTGATTGAAAGTCATAATAAATGTACAAGCTACTTTTTATTTTCTTCCTCGCGTTAATTTTGAGTTATCCGGCAAAGGCCCAGGATTCGTCTTATGTTATCAACGGACATTTGGAGAAAATAAAAAGTGGCACTATGTATCTTAATATTTATGAACCCGGAAAAACCTTCAATGATTCCACTTCAATTCGTGATGGTAAATTTCGATTTACAGGCTTCGTGCAGTCACCATCGTTTGCTACACTAACGATGCCAGAAAGGCATGATGATTATTTTACTTTTTATGCGGAACCGGCCACCATGGAAATTTCGGGTAGGGGAGATTCATTAAAATTATTGACAGTAAAGGGTTCTGAAATAAATGTAGATGACCGGTTATTGAAAATAAGGATGAAGCCAATAACACAATGGGAGGAAAGCAATAGCAAATTGTATGAGCAGGCTTATACAGATAAAAATATCCGGTTAATGGATAGTCTTGACCAGGTGGATAACAAAGTATTATCAGCGAAAAGAAATGTGGTAGCTGGGTTTGTAAAAGATTACCCAAAATCAATGCGTGGTGCGATGGCTATTTTAGAGAACTATAGTTATTATGCTGAAGCCAGCGATGTGGAACCGTTATATAATGAATTAGACCCGAAAATAAAAAATTCTCCAAAGGGCGTGGAGATAAAAAAAATGATAGACACTTATGCAAAAGTGGCGATAGGAAAACCAGCTCCTGACATTACACAATTTACTCCTGATAGCAGCCAATTGAGTTTATCATCTTTAAAAGGAAAATATGTTTTAATAGATTTTTGGGCAAGCTGGTGTGGGCCGTGCAGGCGCGAAAATCCAAATGTGGCGGCTGCTTATAACCGGTTTAAAGATAAAGGATTTACAGTTTTTGGAGTTTCTTACGATACTAAAAAAGACAGGTGGAAAAAAGCCATCACTGACGATCACCTTTCATGGAACCAGGTTTCCGATTTGCAGGGTTGGAAAAATGCAACGTCAGATCAATATGGAATAAAAGCAATTCCTTCTAATGTTTTGATTGATAAAAATGGCGTTATTGTAGCCAAAAATGTGTTTGGCAAGGATTTAACTGATAAGCTAAAAGAGTTGTTGAAATAAGCATTAAAAGCTGAAGGCTGAAAGCAGAAGGCAGAAAGCTCAAAGCAGATTAATCAGGCCTGATAGCTTATTGGTTTTATTGCGCTGAATAAGAATCTCACTTATTTCTTGTTTTACTGATAACCCATAACTCATACCTCATAACCTATACCTCATAACTCATACCCACCACCTCTCAACAAACAGTTTTGATTATTTGCCCGTTAACCGATAATTTTGCATCTCATTTTTGAAAACGGATTTGGAATGATGTTCAAAGCATTTAAAACTAAAATTTACTAATGAAAGAAATCGCATTCAGAGAAGCATTGCGCGAAGCCATGCAGGAAGAAATGAGAAGAGATGAAAGGGTGTTTTTGATGGGTGAAGAAGTTGCTGAATACCAGGGAGCCTATAAAGTAAGCCAGGGAATGCTGGAAGAATTTGGTGAGAAAAGGGTTATTGACACGCCAATTGCCGAGCTCGGTTTTACTGGCGTTGCAGTCGGCGCCGCACAAAACGGCCTCCGTCCCATTGTTGAATTTATGACGTGGAACTTTGCGAATCTTGCACTTGACCAGATTCTAAATACTGCTTCGAAAATGTTGGCCATGAGTGGTGGGCAGGTAGGTTGCCCGATCGTATTTCGCGGACCTAATGGAAGCGCCGGACAATTAGGCGCGCAACATTCTACCGCTTATGAAGCGATGTATGCAAATATTCCAGGCTTAAAAGTAATTTCCGTGAGCAATCCTTACGATGCCAAGGGCTTATTGAAAAGCGCTATCCGCGACGATGATCCGATTATTTTTATGGAGAGTGAAGTGATGTATGGTGAGAAAGGAGAAATTCCCGAAGGAGAATATTTAATACCTATCGGTAAAGCAAAAGTAGTTCGTGAAGGAAAGGATGTTACCATAGTTTCTTACAATAAAATGATGAAAGTAGCGCTGGGAGCGGCTGACGAACTGGCAAAAGAAAATATCAGCGCAGAGGTTATTGATCTTAGAACGATTCGTCCTTTGGATTGGCATACCATTTTTGATTCTGTAAAGAAAACAAACAGAATCGTTATCGTAGAAGAACAATGGCCATTTGCTTCTATTTCATCTGAAATTGCTTATCGTATTCAAAAAGAAGCTTTTGATTATCTCGATGCACCTGTTCGCAGAATTACTTCTCTTGATGCGCCGATGCATTATGCGCCTAACCTGGTACACGCTTATTTGCC
>Ga0070660_100001981_pt1 | contig 14130 bp, 11 predicted proteins | sample KBSC33metaG_FD_64670 | JGI IMG/M metagenome (GOLD analysis project Ga0070660, IMG submission 64670) | Corn rhizosphere microbial communities from Kellogg Biological Station, Michigan, USA - KBS C3-3 metaG | ecosystem: Host-associated > Plants > Roots > Rhizosphere > Soil ... | reverse complement strand
TCCTATCACGCGCACGAAACCGCCGACGCCTACGCGGCCGCCGCGCTCGGCTGAGACCGGCGAGCGGGTTTGAAGTCCCGCTCTACAACGCTGCGCGTCGCTGTCGTGCCGCCGCGCCGAATCCCCAGTCCCGACCCCGAATCGCTTCTCCGCGAATCCCTAATCCCTAGTCCCTGGGTTTCCGCGGTCGATACACGTGCGTCGCCTGACCGAAGAACACTTCGGCCGACTCCATCACCGTCTCGGTGAGCGTGGGATGCGGATGAATCGACAGCTTCAGGTCGGTCGCGTTCGCGCCCATCTCGATCGCCAGGACGCCTTCCGCGATGAGCTCGCCCGCTCCAGGGCCGACGAGTCCGACGCCGAGCACCTGCCCGGTCTCCGGATCGAGCACGAGCTTGGTGAGGCCATCGGTGCGGTCGAGCGTGATCGCGCGCCCGGACGCCGCCCACGGAAATTTCGCGATCGTGATCGCGCGGCCGTCCTTCTGTGCCTGCGCCTCGGTGAGTCCCGCCCAGGCGATCTCGGGATCGGTGAACACCACCGCCGGAATCGCGCGCGGCGTAAACGCGACGTTCTCCCCCGCGATCACTTCCACCGCGATGCGTCCCTCGTGCGACGCCTTGTGCGCCAGCATCGGCTCGCCGACGACGTCGCCGATCGCGAAGATTGACGGCTCGTGCGTGCGCCGCTGCTCGTCGACCATGATGAACCCGCGCTGGTCCACCTGCACGTTCGTCGTCTCGAGGCCGGAAATCGCCGAATTCGGACGCCGGCCGACGCAGGCCAGCACGCGATCGAACAGCTGCTCGTTCGTGTTGGTTTTTCCCTCGAAGGTGACGCGAATGCCCTTCGCTTCGGCCTTCATGCTCACCACGCGCGTCTCGAGCAGCACGCTCTTCATCGTCTTCGCCACCCGCTTGGCGAGGACGTCGACGAGATCGCGATCGGCGCCCGGCAGCAGACCCGCCGTCATCTCGACGACGGTCACGGCGCTGCCAAGCGTGGCGTAGACGCTGCCCAGCTCGAGCCCGATGTAGCCGCCGCCGACGATGAGAAGCGATTTCGGAATGTCGGGCAGATCGAGCGCGGCGGTGGAGTCCATCACGCGGGGATCGTCGAGCGTCAGCGACGCGGGCCGCGCGGGCAGCGATCCGGTCGCAAGAATCGCGTGCTCGAACTGCACCTGCTCCTCGCCGCCGGCGCTCAGCGCGACGCGAAGGTTGTGCGGATCGAGCAGCGTCGCGATGCCGCGCAGGTATTGCACCTTGCGGATCTTCACGAGCTGCCCGGTGCCGCCCGTCAGCCGCGCGACGACGTTGTTCTTGAACGCGCGCAGCTTGTCGAGATCGATCTTCGGCTCCGCGAATTCGACGCCCCACGCGCCGGCATGGCGCGATTCGTCGATCACTTTTGCGACGTGGAGCAGCGCCTTCGATGGAATGCAGCCGCGGTAGACGCAGACGCCGCCGGGGTTCGCTTCCGGATCGACGAGCGCCACGCTGAGGCCGAGGTCCGCCGCGAGAAAAGCGGCGGCATAGCCTCCCGGCCCGCCGCCAACGACTACGAGTTGAGTGGAAATCATATTCAGCGACAGAGCATCACTCTGAGCGAATTCATCACGAAGACACGAAGGACACGGAGATCACGACGGATCTTGTATGAATTCGACGTCGTGACCTTCGTGTTCTCCGTGACTTCGTGATGAAAGGTTATCCGTGCAGCGCCAACACAAACGGCTGCTCGAGCGCGTCGACGACCCAGCGCAGGAAGCGGATGCCGTCGGCGCCGTCGATGACGCGATGATCGTACGACAGCGACAGCGGCAGCATCAGACGCGGCACGAACTGGCCGCCGGCGTAGACCGGCTCCATCCGCGCGCGCGAGATGCCGAGAATCGCGACTTCGGGCGCGTTCACGATCGGCGTGAACGATGTACCGCCAATGCCGCCCAGATTCGAGATACTGAAGCAGCCGCCCTGCATCTCGTCGAGGGAGATCTTGCGCGAGCGCGCCTTCTCGGCCAGCTGCGACAGTTCGACCGACAGTTGGATGATGTTCTTCGTGTCGGCGTCCCGGATCACCGGCACGAGCAGTCCGCGATCGGTGTCGACCGCCACGCCGATGTTGACGAACTTCTTCAGAATCAACTCGCCGGCCGCCATGTCGATCGACGCGTTGAACTGTGGGAACACCTTGAGCGCGGCGGCGACGACCTTCACCGCGATCGACGTCACCGTCAGGGCGCCACCCGCCGCTTCGGTCTGCTTCGCAAACTGCTTGCGCAGCTGATCGAGCGCGGTGATGTCCGCGCGATCGTGCTGCGTGACGTGCGGGATCGTCGCCCAGGCGCTGCTCAGGTGCTCCGCCGTCTTGCGGCGCACCGCGCGCATCGGCTGGCGTTCGACTTCGCCCCAGCGCGAAAAATCGGGGAGCGGCTCGGCGGCCGCGCTGCCGCCGCGGCTTCCGCCGCTCACCAGCCGCTTGACATGCTCCTTCACGTCGTCGACCGAGATGCGTCCGCCCGCGCCAGTGCCGGCGACCTGATCGATCTCGACGCCGAGCTCGCGCGCCATCCGCCGTACGGACGGCGCCGCGGGTGCCGGCGGCGCTTCCGTGCGCAGGGCTTCCGCCGCCGCCGCGTCGGCCGCCGGACGCGCGCCACGGCTGATGTCGACCACCTTCTGTCCGCGCGCCGGCGTCTCGGTGACTGCTTCGTCCTGTTTCACACCGGATTTGTCAGGCTGCGTCGATTGATTGCGCGCCTGCACATCCGGCTGCATGTCGGGAACCTTTTCGGCCTGCGCTTTCTGCGCGGGCGCCGCCTGGGCCTTCTGGGCGGCGGAGTTGCCGCGCTCACCGGAGGATCCTGACGCGGCCTTCGGCGAGGCCGCCGCACTCGCACTCGCACCCCCATCGTCGACGCTCAAGATCGCCTGGCCGACTTTGACCTTGTCGCCCGGCTTGACTTTGATTTCCTTGACGGTCCCGGCCACCGACGAAGGCACTTCAATCGTCGCTTTGTCGGTCTCGAGCTCGAGCACGGCCTGATCTTTGGCCAGCGTGTCGCCCGGCTTCACCAGGACGCGCAGCACGTCGCCGGCCGCGATGTTCTCGCCGAGCTCTGGAAGAGTGAAATCGGTCACGGAAGCCCCTTCAATACAGAAGAACGTTCACCACGAAGGACAGCAAGGACACAACGGTCGAACCTTCTTTGAGAAAGGCCTTCTCCTTCGTGTCCATCGTGTCCTTGTGGTCAATCATCATCGCAAGATGGCTGGTTGCTAAGAGATCGCGGGGTTGGCCTTCTCGGGATTGATATTGTGCGTCTTGATCGCCTGCTCCACCACCGACGCAGCGATTTTCCCGTCGCGCGCCAGCGCCGCCAGCGTCGCGACGATGACGTAGCGATAGTCCACCTCGAAAAAGTCGCGGAGTCCCGCGCGCGTCTCGCTGCGCCCGAAGCCATCGGTGCCCAGCGTGGCGATCGGCCGCGGCAGCCAGCGATCGATGGAATCGGTGAGCGCCTTCACGTAGTCGGAGGCCGCCACGAACACGCCCGGCGCGTCCTTCAGGCACTGCGTCACATAGGGAACGCGCGGCGTCCCGCCCGGGTGCAGCATGTTCCAGCGCTCGCATGCGTGTCCCTCGCGGTACAGCTCGCCATAGCTGGTGACGCTCCACACGTCGGCGCCGACGTTGTACTTCGACTCGAGGATCTCCTGCGCCTTGATCACTTCGGGCAGAATCGCGCCGCTGCCGAACAACTGCGCGCGCAGCTTCGCGTCGCGCTTCGCCGAGGCGCGGAAGCGATACATCCCCTTCAGGATCCCGTCGCGGCTGCCCTCGGGCATCGGCGGCATCGCGTACTGCTCGTTCATCACCGTCAGGTAATAGAAGATGCTCTCGCCGTCGACGTACATGCGGCGGACGCCCTCTTCGATGATCACCGCGAGCTCGTACGCGAACGCCGGATCGTACGAGAGCAGATTCGGCACGGGGTACGCCAGCAGGTGGCTGTTGCCGTCCTGGTGCTGCAGCCCCTCGCCGGCCAGCGTCGTGCGGCCCGAGGTGCCGCCGAGCATGAACCCGCGCGTACGCGAATCGGCGGCGGCCCAGATCAGATCGCCGATGCGCTGGAAGCCGAACATCGAATAGAAGATGAAGAACGGAATCGTGTTCACGCCGTGCGTCGCGTACGCCGTGCCGGCGGCGATGAACGACGACATCGATCCGGCTTCGTTGATCCCTTCCTCGAGAATCTGTCCGTCCGACGCTTCCTTGTAGTACAGCAGCGTGTCCATGTCGACCGGCTCATAGACCTGGCCGGCATGCGAGTAGATGCCGACGGCGCGGAACAGCGCTTCCATGCCGAACGTGCGCGCTTCGTCTGGGACGATCGGCACGACGAGCTTGCCGATCTCCTTGTCGCGCAGCAGCTTCGACAGCAGCCGTACGAACACCATCGTCGTCGAGGCCTTGCGCCCGTCGGTGCCCTTGTAGAATTCCTCGTACGGTTCGCTCGAGAGATTCTTCAGCGGCTCGGTGCGGACCTTGCGGCTGGGGACGTAGCCGCCGAGCGCCTTGCGCCGCTCGCGCATGTAGCGCACTTCGATGCTGTCTTCGGCGGGACGGTAGAACGGCGTCTTCGCGATATCGGCGTCGGCGATCGGGATTCCGAAGCGGGTGCGGAACGCGCGCAGCTCCTCTTCGTTCATCTTCTTCTGCTGGTGCGTGATGTTCTTGCCTTCGCCGGCCTCACCGAGGCCGTAGCCCTTGATCGTGCGCGCGAGAATGACGGTCGGCGCGCCCTTGTGCTCCATCGCCGCTTTGTAGGCGTTGTACACCTTGATCGGATCGTGTCCGCCCAGCGTCATCTTCTTCAGCTGATCGTCGGACAGGTGCTTCACCATGTCGAGCAGCCGCGGGTCGGCGCCCCAGAAGTGCTCGCGCACGTACGCGCCGTCGGACACCGCGTACTTCTGGTACTGGCCGTCGACGATCTCGCCCATGCGCTTCACGAGGAGGCCGTCGCGATCCTTGGCGAGCAGCGGATCCCACTCGCGGCCCCAGAGCGTCTTGATCACGTTCCAGCCGGCGCCGCGGAACGCCGCTTCGAGCTCCTGAATGATCTGACCGTTGCCGCGCACCGGACCGTCGAGCCGCTGCAGATTGCAGTTGATCACGAAGATCAGGTTGTCGAGCTTCTCGCGCGCCGGCAGCGTGATCGCGCCGAGCGCTTCCGGTTCGTCGGTTTCGCCGTCGCCGAGAAACGCCCAGACCTTCGCGTTCGACTTCGGCTTGAGGTGGCGATCCTCGAGGTAGCGCATGAAGCGCGCCTGGTAGATCGCCATCAGCGGTCCGAGCCCCATCGACACCGACGGGAACTCCCAGAAATTCGGCATCAGCCAGGGATGCGGGTACGACGAGAGGCCGCCACCCGGTTTGGTTTCGCGGCGGAAGTTCTCGAGATGCGTCTCGTCGATCCGGCCCTCGAGGTACGCGCGCGCGTAGATGCCGGGCGCGCCGTGGCCCTGGAAGAAGATGACGTCGCCGTCGCCCCCGTCGTGTCCCTTGAAGAAATGATTGAAGGCCACTTCGTAGAGCGTCGCCGACGAAGCAAACGTCGAGATGTGGCCGCCGATGCCCTCCTCCGCCTTGTTCGCGCGGACGACCATTGCCGCGGCGTTCCAGCGGACGAGGCTCTTGATGCGACGCTCCACGTCGGGGCTGCCGGGCATCAGCGCCTGCTCGTCGGCGGGAATCGTGTTGATGTACGGCGTGTTCGCGGTGAACGGCAGCTTCACGCCGTTCTGACGCGCGTGGATGGTCAGCTCGCGCAGCAAGCGGGCTACTTTGGCCGGGCCGCCGCTCGCCAGCACGTAATCAAGGGAATCGAGCCATTCGCGGGTTTCGACGGCGTCGAGTTCAGCCGCGTCTTTGGGCGCAATATTTCTCAAGGTCAGGGAATCCTTTCAGCTCGTCGAATTTGTCGGCACACCGCCGTAAAGGCTGTAGGCCAACCACTCATTGTACCATCTGTTTATTGGGCCATTTGGCCATATGGTTATCTGGTTATTTGCTCCAATGGCCCGACACCAAATCACCCAAATAACCAAATAACCAAATGACCAGATTGACGCTGACGCACGTGCAACGGCAGATCGTGTCCTGCGAGTTGTGCCCGCGGCTGCGTACGTATTGTCAGCGCATCGGCCGCGACAAGCGCCGCGCGTTTCGCGACGAGACGTATTGGGCACGGCCCGTCCCGGGATTCGGCGATCCGGACGCGCGCATGCTCCTGGTCGGACTGGCGCCGGCGGCGCATGGCGCGAATCGAACCGGACGCGTGTTCACCGGCGACGGCGCCGGCGGCTCGGGCGACTTTCTCATGTCCGCCCTCCATCGCGCCGGCTTCGCGAACATCCCGACGAGCCATCGGTGCGACGATGGGTTGACGCTGAGCGACGCGTTCATCGCCTCGGCGGTCCGCTGCGCCCCGCCCGACAACAAACCGACGCCCGAAGAAATCGCGCGCTGCCTGCCGCATCTGGCAGCGGAGATCGCCGCGCTGCCGCGCGTCCGCCTCATCGTCGCCCTCGGCCGCATCGGATTCGACGCGTACTTGCGCCTGCTCCGGCAGCAGGGCACGATCGTGCGGCCGCGCCCGACGTTCGGCCACGGGATCGCGCATCGTTTGCCGAACGGCCAGATGCTCGTCGGCTGCTATCACCCGAGCCGGCAGAATACGAATACCGGCAAGCTCACGCCGGGCATGATGGACGACGTGTTCGGGATCGTCCGCCGCGAGCTTCGGCGCTAGCGTTTTGAACCACGAAGAACACGCAGACACCACGTTTCCTTCCGTACAAATCCGAAGGTTCGTGTCCTTCGTGCCTTCGTGGTTTGGCGTGGAACCTCCAGCCAAGCCTGGTGTCCAACATGACAACTGGAGGGAGCCATGCCGCATCGCCGCGCGCTCGCGTTTCTCTCGCTGCTCGTGCACGCCGTCGCGCTCGCCGCCATTGTGGTCGCGCAACTTTTCGCGGTGGGCACTTTGCCGACGCCGCGGCGGGCGCTGATCTTCGACGAGTCCCGCATCGTGCACCTGGCTGACATCACGCTGCCGCCAACGCCCTCGACGCTCCGGCGCGGAGTCTCGTCGAGCGCATCGACAGCCTCGCCGCTGCAAGCCGCGCCGATCGTCGCGCCGACCGGCGTCGCGCCCGAAACGGGCAAGCAGGGCGCGCCGCCCACGGCCGACCTTTCGGGCGTCGAATCCAATGGCGCCGGCGGCGGCGGATTCGACGCGATCGGCCGCGTCGAGCAGCCAGCGCCTCCCCCACCTCCGCCGGCCAAACCTATCCACCTGCACGACGGCATGCAACCGCCAAGAAAGGTCGTGGACGTCGCGCCGGTCTATCCCGGTCTGGCGCGGATGGCGCACGTCGAAGGCATCGTGATTCTCGAAGCGATCATCGACGCCCGCGGACGCGTCGAGTCGGTGCGCGTCCTGCGCTCGATTGCGCCGCTCGATCAAGCCGCGGTCGATGCCGTGCGCCAGTGGCGATTCACGCCGACGCTGCTGAATGGCGAGCCCGTGCCGATCGTGATGACGGTCACGGTGAATTTCACGCTGAAGCCGTAGACGGGAAATCTTTCACACCGCGAAGCTCACGAAGGCACGAAGACGACAAGACATTTTTGTTACACGACGCTGAAGTCTTCGCGTCCTTCGTGGGTTCGTGGTTCATACCGTAGTCCGGCGGCTTCACCCGAGCGTTCGCTTCAACGTCGCCTGATCGATGTTGCCGCCGCTCATCACGCAGACGACCTTCTTGCCGGCGAGCTCGCTGCGCAGCTTCATTGCCGCCGCCAGCGACGCCGCGCCCGCGCCCTCCGCGAGGTTGTGCGTCGTCCGCAGCGCGAGCCGGATGCCGTCACGCAGTTCGTCCTCGCTCAAGACGACGATCGCGTCGAGCTGCTGCTTGAGGATCCCGAACGTGAGATCGAACGTCACGCGCGTCGCCATGCCTTCCGCGAACGTGTCCGCCTTCTCGCCGACCACGCGTGTGCCCGTCTGCCACGATCGCGCGAATGCGTCGGCGCGCGCCGCCTGCACGCCGATCACGCGCGCGCGGCTCCCGAACCCGGTGCGGACGATGCAGCAGCCGCACGCGCCGCTGCCGCCGCCGATCGGCACGAGGATCACGTCCGTATCTGGCTGTGCCTCGAAAATTTCCAGCGCGTACGTCGCCACGCCGGCAATCAACAGCGGCTCGTTGGCGGAATGGATGTAGCGCAGCCCGCGCTCGTGCTGGAGCTGCTCCACTTTCTCGCGCGCTTCGTCGAAATCCCTGCCGAACTCGATCAGCTCGGCACCGAGCGCGCGCATGGCCGCGTTCTTTTCCGGATTGTTGCCCAGCGGCACCACGATCGTGCACGGCACGTGCTCGCGTCCGCAGGCCAGCGCGATGGACTGTCCATGGTTCCCGGTCGTGGCGGTGATGACGCCGCGCCGCTCCTCGGGCGACAGGGTCGCGATGAGATTGGCGCCGCCGCGCACCTTGAACGCGCCGGTGGGATTGTGATTTTCGTGTTTCACGCGCACGTCGAGGCCCGTTTCCTCGGCGAGCAGGGCGTGCCGCATCAGCGGCGTGGGTGCAATCACGCCCGCGATCCGGGCGCGCGCGGCGTACACATCGATCAGCGAAGGGATTGACATATGGGCACGATGATATCCGGACGGTCGGTGATCAACGCGTCGGCGCCCCATGCCAACAGTCGATTCGCGGCCTCCTCGGTATCCACCGTCCAGACCTGCACGGCGAGCCCGGCGCGATGGGCGTCAGCGATGAATCGGGGCGAGACCACGCGCGTCCGTCCGGCCCACTCCGGAACCTGATAGCCCGCGTACCTCACGCGCGTCACTGGCCATCGGCACCACGAGCGGTACAGCGCCGCCTGCACTTCGCATCGCGCCGCGCTGGTCGCGAGCGCCGGCTCCAGCGTCCGCGCCGCACGGAGCGCCCGCAGGCCGAACGATCCGACACAGACGCGCGGCACGGCGCCCGCCGCGCGCACGACGCGGACCACGGCCGCGGCAAACGCCGCGGTGTTCACTTTCATCTCGATGATGACGCGCGTGTCGGGATAGCGCGCGAGCACGGCCGCGAGCGCCGGCACTCCCGCGCGCGAGAGCTCTGCCGAGCGCCTCGACGCAATCGGTCCGCGAAGCGGCGTCGTGCGATCGAGCGTCGTATCGTGGTGAACCATCACCTCCCCGTCGAGTGACAGGTGCACGTCGAGCTCGACGCCATCGGCGCCGAGCGCGAGGCCGTTGTCGAAGGCGGCGAGTGTATTCTCGGGCGCCAGCGCGCTGCCGCCGCGATGCGCGAACACCAGCGGACGAGACGAAGCGAAGAAAGGATAGAATCGATCCATGGCGGCCATTCAGACTCTTGGCGAGCTCCGCGCATCCGGGTATCGCTCGCGTCCCGTGAAGACGGAGATTCGCGACAACCTCGTGCGCAAGATCCAGTCGGGCGACGCTCTGTTCCCCGGCATCATCGGATACGACGACACGGTGATTCCGCAGCTGGTCAACGCCGTGCTCTCCCGTCACAACTTCATCCTGCTCGGTCTGCGCGGCCAGGCGAAGAGCCGCATCCTGCGCGGCCTGGTCGATCTGCTCGATCCGGAGATTCCGGTCGTGCCCGGCTGCGAGATTCACGACGATCCGCTCGCGCCATTGTGCGCCTCGTGCCGCGCGCGAGTGGCGCGCGAGGGCGAGGCGCTGCCGATCGCGTGGCTGCCGCGCGACGCGCGCTTCGTCGAGAAGCTCGCCACGCCGGACGTGACGATCGCGGACATGGTCGGCGACATCGACCCGATCAAGGCGGCCGAAGCCGGCCTGAACCTCTCCGACGAGCTGACGATGCATTATGGCCTGCTGCCGCGGGCCAACCGGGGCATCTTCGCGGTCAACGAGCTGCCCGATCTCGCCGGCAAGATCCAGGTGGGTCTCTTCAATATTCTGCAGGAAGGCGACGTCCAGATTAAGGGCTACCCGATTCGGTTGAAGCTGGACGTGATGCTCGTCTTCACCGCGAATCCGGAGGACTACACCGCGCGCGGGAAGATCATCACGCCGCTCAAGGATCGCATCGGCTCGGAGATTCGGACGCACTATCCGACGACGCGCGTCCACGCGCTCGCGATCACACAGCAGGAAGCGTGGACGGATCGGGCCGGCGGCTTGAAGACGATCGTGCCCGGCTACGTCCGCGAAGTCGTCGAAGAGGTGGCGTTCCAGGCGCGCGCCGATCGCAAGATCGACAAACGATCGGGCGTGAGCCAGCGGCTGCCGATCACCACGCTCGAGCTCGTCGTCTCCAACGCGGAACGCCGTGCGCTGGCCAATGGCGAGAAGCTCGTCGTGCCGCGCGTCACCGACGTGTATGCCGCCCTGCCGTCCATCACCGGCAAGTTCGAGCTCGAGTACGAAGGCGAGCTGCGCGGCGCGGAGCAGGTGGCGCGCGATCTGATCCGGTCGGCGGTCGGCTCCGTGTTCACCGGCATGTTCGACGGCGTCGACACGAAGACCGTCGTGGAATGGTTCGATCTCGGCGGGTCGCTGCCGCTGGCGGATTCGACAGCGGCCGACGACGTGATCGCGCAGACGCGCGCGGTGCAGGGGCTGCGCGAGCTGGCCGAACGGGCGGACGCGGCGCCGGGCTCCGCCGCGCCGACCGTCGCGGCCGCAATCGATTTCGTGCTCGAGGGACTGTACGCGCAGAAGAAGATCAGCCGCAGCGACGACCGCGGCTACGCCGCCGCCGAAACTCCGCGGAGGCCGACGCGACGCGACGAGCCGACACTCGACGAGGAGATCCGCATCCCCACGGGGAAGAAGAAGTACTACAACTGACATGAAGTATCGCTACTCGAAATATGTCGGCGACGAGCTCGACGGGCTTGATCTGGAGGATCTCGTCTCGAAGCTCTCCGACCTGCTCTTGTCGAGCGGCTTCGCGAATCCGCACGGCGGGATGGACGACGAGGAGCGGACGCTGCAGGCGCTGCACGACGCGATTCTGGAGGCGCTGTTCAACGGCGGCGTGCTGCCGGAGGAAACGCTCGATCGACTGCTCGGCGATCCGGCCGACGGCGATCAGGAGGAAGCGCGATCGACGCTGGAGCAATTGATCCAGCAGATCATCGAGCGCATGACCGAGCAGGGCTACATCACGATGCCGCCGGATCTCGACGCCGAGCGCCAGCGCCGGCAGGGCCGCGGCGGCGGTATCGGACGCGATCAACAGCAAGCGACGTTCGAAGTCACCGACAAGGCGCTCGACTTCCTCGGCTACCGCGCGCTGCGCGACCTGCTCGGCTCGCTGGGCAAGAGCAGCTACGGCCGCCACGACACGCGCGAGCAGGCGACCGGCGTCGAGACCACCGGCGCGCCGAAGCCGTACGAGTTCGGCGACACACTGAATCTGGATCCCGCCAGCACGCTGCTCAACGCCGTCCAGCGGACTGCGCGCGAACGCGCCGAGGCTGCATCCACCATCACCCCTCAGCCCTCAGGCCTCAGCCCTCGTCACTCGCGCCGCATCCACGTCACGCACGACGATCTGATGGTCGTGCAGGGTGAATATCAGAGCTCGTGCGCCACGGTGCTGATGCTGGACTGCAGCCACAGCATGATTCTGTACGGCGAGGATCGTTTTACGCCGGCGAAGCGGGTCGCGCTCGCCCTGGCGCAGCTGATCAAAACGCAGTACCCGGGCGACGCGCTGAAAGTGGTCTTGTTCCATGACTCGGCGGAAGAAATTCCGCTTGCCGAGCTCGGGCGTGTGCGCGTGGGGCCGTATTACACGAACACGCGCGAGGGCCTGCGTCTCTCGCGGCGCATCCTGGATCGGCAGAGCAAGGACATGCGGCAGATCATCATGATCACCGACGGCAAACCGTCGGCGCTGACGCAGCCAGACGGCCGCATCTACAAGAACGCTTTCGGCCTGGATCCCTTCATCGTTGCCGAGACGTGCGCGGAGGTGGCCGCCTGCCGGAAGAGCGGCATCATGATCAACACGTTCATGCTCGCGCGCGACTACGACCTGGTCAGCTTCGTCCGGCGCGTCGCCGATATCTGCAAGGGAAAGGCGTATTTCACCACGCCGTACACGCTGGGCCAGTACGTGCTGATGGATTACATGGACAAGAAGACGAAGACAATTCACTAACGATGAGATTTCAGATTGCAGATTTCAGATTTCAGATTTCAGAGGGCAACATGGCGCAGACGGGAGGCGCGCCGATCGACGTGCCGACATCGTTCGTTATCTTCGTTCTGAATCACCCAGTCGGAAATCACCCAGTCGGAAATCACCCAATCTGAAATCACCCGATCTGAAATGATCAATCTGAAATGATCAATCTGAAATCTACCATCTGAAATCTGCAATGTCGGAGCTCCTCCCCCTCTTCCCTCTGCCCAACGTCGTCCTCTTCCCGAATGTGTTTCTGCCGCTGCACATTTTCGAGCCGCGCTATCGGGAGATGGTGGCCGACGCGGTCGCGAGCGATCGCATGATCGGCATGGCGCTGCTGCGCCCGGGATGGGAGCGCGACTACGAGGGACGGCCGCCGGTGTATCCGATCGGCTGCAGCGGCGTAATCACGCATGTCGAGCGGCTGCCGGACGGCCGCTACAACATCGTGCTGCGCGGGATCGAGCGCTTCCGGATCGCCGGTGAACAGCACGACCGCAGCTACCGCGTGGCCGCCGTCGAACCGCTGCGCGAAGGTGAGCTCACCGCCGCCGATCGCGACGCGATCCGCCGCCATCGATCGAAGCTCGAGGCGCTGCTGGCGCCCACCGTGGAGCACGGGGGCGACGTGAAGATGCCGTCGGCCATGGCCGACGAAGATCTCGTCAATGCGCTGGCGCAGTACCTGGATCTCGAACCGCTCGAAAAGCAGGCGCTGCTCGAACGCCAGTGCCTGCGCACGCGCGCCGAGGCGCTCGTCGAACTGCTCGAGATGAAGATGTTGATGGCGCGAACGCCGCGCCAGTCGCAAGTCGCGCACTGACGACCCGCCCTACAACTACCGGCGGCCGGCGATCGTCTCGATGATCTTCTCGCCGTGGAATCGCCCGTTCTCGATGAAGATCGTCCCGGTATCCTGACCGGCGATAGCGCCGCCGGCGACGAACAGCCCCGGGACGTTCGTCTCGAACGTCGCCGGATCAATCACCGGCGCGTCGCGATCGGTGAGCGCCACGCCGGCGCGGGTCATCAGCGCGGAGTCAGAGCGATAACCGGTCAGCAGGAACACCGCGTCGGCGGGAATCTCCTCCTCGCGCTGCTGGAGCCGCGCGGGATCGACGTCGGGCCGCGTGTCGCCGGCCGCGACCGCCGCGAAGGAGTCGGCCGGCGCGGGAATGCCCGCGTCGGTGTCGGCTGACACGTCGACGCCCGGTCCAATGACGACGGATGTGGGGCGGATCTCTTTCACGCAGCTCCCGAATTTCGCGACGATCGACCCTTCCTTGATCCGGTTTTCGATATCGGGACGCACCCAGTACTTGATCGTCCGCTTCAGCTCCGATCGCCGATGCACCAGCGTCACGTGCGCGCCGGCGCGGTGCATCTCCAGCGCCGACTCCGCCGCCGAGTTCCCACCGCCGACGATGACGACGCGTTTGCGATAGTAGGGATGCGGCTCGCCGTAATAGTGGCGCACGTGCGGCAGATCCTCGCCCGGAATCCCGAGACGCACCGGATGATCGTAGTAGCCGATGGCAAACACAACGTTGCGGGCGTGCCGCACGCGGCATACGCCGCGCGCCGATCGCGTGTCGACGGCGAAGACACGCTCGTCTTCCTCTCTCGCCTCTCCTGCCTCTGCCGCCCCTCCTGCCCCGTGATCCTCGCGCGTGACCGCGATCACGGTCTCCTCGTACGCAATCTGAAGGTCGTACGCGTCGACGACTTTGCGGTAGTACTTCAGCGCTTCGTTGCGCGTCGGCTTCTCGAACGGCGACACGAACGGCAGCCCGCCGATCTCGAGCAGATCAGGCGTCGTGAAGAAGACCATCTGCGGCGGAAAGTCGTAGAT
>Ga0070660_100001975_pt1 | contig 14159 bp, 14 predicted proteins | sample KBSC33metaG_FD_64670 | JGI IMG/M metagenome (GOLD analysis project Ga0070660, IMG submission 64670) | Corn rhizosphere microbial communities from Kellogg Biological Station, Michigan, USA - KBS C3-3 metaG | ecosystem: Host-associated > Plants > Roots > Rhizosphere > Soil ... | reverse complement strand
CTTGATCGCGGCGAGGATCGCGTCGCCCTTGGCGCCGAGGTTGCGTCCGGCGATGCCTGCGCCCTGCATGACCACGACGAGCCGCGGCTTGTGGACCCGGAAGACGATCTCGCTCTCGAGCAGCTTCGCGTAGGGCGCCGGCTTGCCGAACAGCTGCGGGTAGGCGCCGAGGTCGCCCGGCGTCTCGATCAGCGCGACCTTGATCGGGTAGCGCTGCTTGCGCAGCTGGGCCAGGAGCCCCTCGAGCGCCTTGGCCTTGTCCTTGGCGGGCGGCGGGGCGTAGGGGAGGTAGGCGTCGCGCAGCAGGAGCACGTCGCTGGCCGGGTCCCCGTCCGCGAGCGCGGGCACGGGCGCCGCGAGCGCGGCGAGCAGGACGAGGGCTGTCACAAGCCGGCCGCGCACCGATCGATGAGGCTAGCGTCGGTCCGGTGAGCCGCCGCGCCACCCTGATCGCCGGCATCGCGCTCGTCTGTGCGGGCGCCGCGGTCGCTCTCGCGGCCGGCTTGTCGGGGGGTGACAAGCGCCATCACGCGTCGACCGCCCTGCTCGGCCCGACCATGCCCGCCAACTTCCGCGCGGCTGCGTTCACGCTGCACGACAGCACCGGCCGCTCGTTCGCCCTGCGCCGTCCGGGCCGCGTCGTCGTGCTCACGTTCCTGCACTCCCTGTGCAAGTCGACCTGCCCGGTGACCGCGCAGACGATCCGCGGCGCGCTCGACGACCTCACGGCGACCCAGCGCGCCGGCGTCGACACCTACGCGGTCACCGTCGCGCCGCGCGAGGACACCGCCGCCCACGTCGGCGCGTTCCTGCGCGAGCAGCGCGTGGGCTCGTTCCTGCACTACCTCACCGGCCCGCTCCCGGCCGTCCGCGCCGTCTGGAAGCGCTACGGCATCCACCCCAACACCCAGGGCGAGGACCACAGCGCCTTCATCCTCCTCGTCGACCGCCGCGGCATCGTCCGCATCGGCTACCCCGCCAACGAGACCGTCCCCGAGGATCTCGCCCACGACCTGCGGATCCTCGTGTCGGGCGCGGCCTGAGCGTGGGACTCGGCCTCGTCATCCTGATGATCGCTTTGGCCGCCCTGGCCGCGCTGGTCCTGAACAGTGCCTTGACATCGACGATCATCGTCGCCGCCAGCGCAATCGTGTATTTCGTGAGCCGCCTCCTCGTCGGGGACATGTTTCTCTCGGTGGACCGCCGCCGGCTCGAGCGACGCGCTCCCTGGCTGTTCCGCCGCCGGCCCTGACCCGCGCGGCTGTCTTGCCGCAGTTGTGGCAGTGCAGATCTCACCTAGGGAGAGGGACTCGGCGGTCAGTGGCGCGGTGAGCGTCCATTTCCTTGACCCATAGATCAAGGATCGGGACGTTCGGCGGTGCAGGTATCGGCGAACGTCCATTTACCCGGGCTATGGCACGGGTATCGGGACGTTCGGTTCCGCAGCGGCCTCCACTCCCGTTCCCCTAGGTGAAAACCGAACCGGCAACCCGCTCCGCGCCCAGAGCGCCGACGCCGCGTGCCGCCCATCCGTGATAGGCACCACGCATGTCCGACCTCCTCCTTCAGGATCGTCCCTCCGAGCACGTGCGCGTGCTGACGCTGAACCGGCCCGACGCTCTCAATGCGATGACCGCGGAGCTCTGCGGCGAGCTGCACTCCGCGCTCGACGGGATCGCGGGGGACCGGTCGTGCCGGGCGGTCGTGATCACCGGCGCCGGCCGGGCGTTCTGCGTCGGGCTCGACCTGCACGGCTACGGGCAGGCGCCGGGCAACGACGGCAGCGACGCGTCGCGCGACCGGCTCGCCAATCAGGAGCACATGTCGCGGCTGATCCTCAAGCTGCGCCAGACGCCGCAGCCCGTCATCGCGGCGGTCAACGGGCCGGCGGCGGGGTTCGGGCTGGCGCTGACGCTCGGCAGCGACATCCGCTTCGCCGCACCGGAGGCCGTGTTCCGCGCGGTGTTCCTCAACGTCGGCGTGTCGAACTGCGACATGGGCGTCAGCTGGCTGCTGCCGCGCCTCGTCGGCGCGTCACGGTCGCACGAGCTGATGCTCACCGGCCGGCGCGTCAGCGCGGAGGAGGCCGAGCGGATGGGCCTGGTCTCCGAGGTCGTGCCCGGGGGCGACCTGCTCGCCCGCGCGCTCGACGCGGCCCGTCAGATCGCCGAGTGGTCGCCGTGGGGGATCCGGCTGACCAAGCAGGGGATGTGGAGCGCCCTGGAGATCCCGTCGCAGCAGGCGGCCATCGAGTACGAGGACCGCCAGCAGATCATGGCGACGTTCGGTCAGGCGCCGGTCGAGGCGGTCACGGCATTTCTCGAGAAACGGCCGGCTCGCTTCCCGGACTGAGCACCGGCTCGCCGCGCAGCGCGTAGAGCGTCACGAGCATCGCCACGACGAGCAGGACGGCGCCGACGACGTAGGCCAGGTGGTAGCCCGAGTTGAGCGCCTGCAGGTGCGGCGTGCCGGTCGCGGTCAGGTCGTGCGCGCGCTGCGTGGCCAGCGTGGCGAGCACGGCGAGGCCGATCGCGCCGCCGACCTGCGCGCTCGTGTTGACGACGCCCGAGGCCAGGCCGGCGTCCTGCGGCGTCGCTCCCGACATCGCCATGCCGACGAGCGCCGGGAAGCTGATGCCGGCGCCGAGGCCGAGCAGGATCAGCGACGGCAGGATCTCGCCGACGTAGTCGCCGCCGGTGCCGGTGCGGGCGAACAACGCGAGCCCGAGCGCCATGCAGACGAGGCCGAACAGCAGCACGGCCTTCGGGCCGAAGCGCTCGGTCGCCGGCTTCGCGACGCGCAGCGACATCGTCCCCATGACCAGCGTCGTCGGCAGGAACGCCAGGCCGACCTTCAGCGGGTCGTAACCGAGCACGCGCTGCAGGTACAGCGCCGCCTGGAAGAACATCGCGAACATGCCGGCCACGACCAGCGCCTGGATGATGTTCGCCCCCGACACCTTGCGCGAGCGGAACAGCCGCAGCGGCATCAGCGGCGTCTCGATCCGCGCCTGGCGCACGACGAACACCGCCTGCAGCGCCAGCGAGACCCCGCCGAGCAGGAGCGTCTGCGCCGAGCCCCAGCCGTGCTTGTCGACCTCGAGGATCGTGTAGACCCCGAGCATCAGGCCGGTGACCAGGACGATCGCGCCGGGGACGTCGGCACCGGCCCGCAGCCCGAGGCCGGGGCGGCTCGGGATGACCCGCAGCGCCAGCGCCGCGGTCACGATCCCGACCGGCACGTTGATGATGAAGATCCAGTGCCAGCTGATCGCCTGGGTCAGCGCGCCGCCGGCCAGCAGGCCGATCGAGCCGCCCGCGGAGGCGACGAAGCCGTAGACGCCCAGCGCCTTGGCCTGCTCGCGCGGCTCGGGGAAGATCGTGACGATCATCCCGAGCACGACGGCCGAGGTCAGCGCGCCGCCGACCCCCTGGACGAAGCGGGCGCCGACCAGCACGCCCTGGGTCGGCGCGGCCGCGCAGACCACCGACGCGCCCGTGAAGACCGCGAGCCCGACGAGGAAGACCTTGCGCTGGCCGATCAGGTCGCCCAGCCGGCCGCCGAGGAGCAGCAGGCCGCCGAACGCGATCAGGTACGCGTTGACCACCCACGCCAGCGCGCTCTGGCTGAAGTGCAGGTCGTCCTGGATCGTCGGCAGCGCGACGTTCACGATCGTTGCGTCGAGGACGATCATGAGCATCCCCGCGCACAGCACGTAGAGGGCGATCCAGCGGGTCTTCTCGGAATCGAACGTCATGGGGCTCATGCCGATTCTGACCGGCGAGCCCGCCGGAACTCATCGGTCTACGCGCGCAGCGCTTCCTCGACCATACGCCGCAGCTCGGCCACCGTGCGATCGATCGGCTCGAGCGACCGCTCCGCACGCGCCAGGATCACCGCGCCCTCGATTCCCGCGAACGCCATGGTCGCCAGCGAGGCCGCGCGGTCTGCCGGCACGCCGCGCTCGGCCAGCCCGCCGGCGAAGACCTCCTGCCAGCGCCGGAAGACCTCTCCGGACGTCACGCGGGCGGCCGGGTCCATCGACGCGGCGGCGATCGGGCAGCCGGCGGCGAAGTCGCTGGTCCGCAGGACCTCGCCCCAGAACCGCGGCCAGGCGTCGAGGATCGCCAGTGGATCGCCGGACTCGAGCCCGCGCACCATCGCCTGCGCCACGAACTCCCCCGCCCAGCGCGTCGCCTCCTCGATCAGTTGCGCCTTGCCGCCCGGGAAGTAGTGGTAGATCGACCCGCGGGGGGCCCCGGAATGCGCCAGCACCTGGCTGAACGACGTGTTCTCGACGCCGTGCTCGCGCATGAGCAGCGCCGCGCTTTGCACCATGCGATCACGGGGTGATTGCGCCAACTGTGCCATTTAGCTATAACACTCGATTCGAGGGGGTATGACGCTCGTCATCATAACCCGTTGGGAGGCGGAGAATGCACAGAGCATTGGTGGGGTGGACCGTCGGACTCGCGCTGCTGAGCGGCGCGGCCACGGCAGCAGGGCAGACCGCGACGCCGGCGCCGCTGGCGCACACGGGCTGCGTCGAGCACGAGGTCTGGGCGGACGGTGACGCCGCGGCGGTCGCCCAGCGGCTGCCGTCGAAGTACACGGCGGCGACCGACGGCGGGAGCGGCGCGCCGCTGATCTTCGCCCGGGCGATGCGCTGCGGCTCGCTCGTGCTTGCCGACTACGGCGTGGTCGTCGACTCGCCCGACGGCTACGGCTGCGGGTCGGGCATTCCCGAGGCCGGGCCGCAGCTCGGCAACCTGCCGCCGATGTGCGACTGGTACACGCTCGCGCTCGTCACGAACGACCAGTCGGTCGTCGACTGGCTGCACGCCGGGACGCCGGCGCTGCCCGTGACGTACGTGCCCGGCCTGACCTACCAGGAGACCGACAGCACGCTGCACTTCGCCGCCGCGGCGCCGTCGCCGTCGGCGTTCACGATCGACGACACGTACTCGTTCCGCCCGGGCACGATCTCGCTGCGCGGCGCGTACTACTTCCCCGACGTCCCGCAGGGGACGGTGCGGATGCTCGTCTCGACCGACGACCTCGAGGCCGGCCGCGCCGTGACGACGCTGCACGCGACGGCCGGGTCGGAGCTCGCGGCGATCATGGGCGCCACCGAGCGGCCGTCGGTGGAGCCGTACTCGGAGTTCGGCGTCATCCGCGTCGGCCACGGCGTGCTGCGCAAGCAGCTGGCCGGCCCGCCGCTCGCCGGCGAGACCGTCGACAGCTTCGCCGGCTCCTGCTCGGTGCAGGGCGACGTCACGTTCAACGCGCCGGCGACAGACACCCAGCAGACCGACCACTACGCCTACGACGCCAAGGGCACGTGCACGGGCACGCTCGATGGGCAGTCGCTGTCCGGCGCGCCGGTGACCCTGCAGCAGGCGGGGATCGCCGATGCGTCGTGCCTGCAGGCGCTCGCCTACCCGCCGGGGAACGGGACCGTGACGTTCGCGAACGGCGTGCGGCTCCCGTACACGCTGGACTTCACCGCGAAGGGCACCGAGCTCGACGGCACGGCCTACGGCACGCGCTCAGGCGTCGCGCCCGGGCACGGGACGTTCGCGACCCAGCGCTCCGACGCGGCCGGCATCACGGCGGCCTGCGCCGGGAGCGGGCTGAAGACGGCGCCGATGGACATGACGCTCTCGACGAGCACTCCGCTGACGAGCAGCCGGTTCGCGCCGGCTGCTCGCCGCGCCCACCCGGCCAGGCCACACCGCCGGGCGCGCCACCGGCGTCATCGCAGGCGCTCCCACGCGCGCCCGAAGTCCCGCAAGAGGGCCGGGTAGACGATCGTGTGGCGAAACGGCGCGATCGCCAGCATGTAGGCGCGGCCGAGCAGTCCGTTGGGCTTGACGAGGATCGCCATCTGGCCGCGCCAGCCGCCCTCGCCGTCGGGAACCCAGCCCAGATGCAGCACGCCGTGGACGGTCCGGTTGGCGAGCTCGAGCGCGAGCTCGTCGCCGGTCATGTAGACGGGCCGGAACGACCCGTCACGCGTCTCGGGCAGCGGGGCGTCGCGCAGGTCGGCGGGCAGACGGTCGCGCAGACTCGGCACCCGCGCGCCGAGGCCCGACCCGTCGCGATCCCAGCCGAGCAGAGCGCCGAGCCCCTCGCGCACGGCGAACAGCGCCCGCGCGATCCGCGAGCTGCCGCCGCCGGGATCGAACCGCGTCCCCACGGCGACGAGCCGCGGGAAGTCGCCGGGGCCGCCGGGGGTGGGGAGGGCCCAGACGTCCTCGAGACGGAAGTCGGGCGCGATCTCGTGGATGCGCCACGGGCGGGAGCTGTGCTCGCTCGCTGACAACCTCACCTCCGTAGTGTGCCGCGAGTCATGCCCGGAGAGACGATCGACATCCAGACCCCCGATGGCACCGCCGACGCCTACCTGGCGCGGCCCGACGGCCAGAGCAGGGGCGGCGTACTGTTCATGTTCGATGCCTTCGGCCTGCGGCCGCGCATCTACGAGATGGCCGACCGGATCGCCGCGGGGGGCTACACCGTGCTGGCGCCCAACCTCTTCTACCGCGCCGGGCGCACGCCGGTCGTCGACTTCCCCGACATGAGCACGGAGGAGGCGCGGATGGCGTTCTTCGGCATGGTGCGCCCGCTGATGGAGCAGCTGACGCCAGCGGCGCTGGCGAGCGACGGGGCTCCGTACCTCGACGCGCTCGGCGACGGCCCGGCCGCGGTGACCGGCTACTGCATGGGCGCGCGGGCCGGCTGGCGGGTCGCCACCGCGCATGCCGATCGCGTGAGCGCGCTCGCCGGCTTCCACGGCGGCCGCCTCGTCAGCGACGACCCGGAGAGCCCGCACCACTCGGCCGGCTCACTGCGCGCCGAGGTGTACTTCGGCCACGCCGACAACGACCAGAGCATGACCCCGGAGAACATCGCAACGCTCGATGCGGCGCTCGACGACGCGGGCGTGACGCACACGACCGAGGTCTACGAGGGCGCCGCCCATGGCTACACGATGTCCGACACGCCCGCGTGGAACGAGGCGGCCTGCGAGCGCCACTTCGCCGCGCTGTTCGCCCTGCTCGAGCGCTCGCTCGGCTAGGACGTCAGGCCGACAAGGCGTTGCGCCGGACGCAGACGTCGCGCGCCACGGCCAACAGCTGGGCCTGCGTCGCGCCCTTCTCGATGTAGGCGCGCGCGCCCAGCGAGATCGCGATGTCGGCGGTGCGGGCGGCGCTGAAGCCCGAGAGAACCACGATGTCCGTCTCCGGGCAGCGCTCGATCAGCGTGCTGATGACCTCGAGCCCGTCCATCTTGGGCATCGCCAGATCGAGGAACAGGATGTCGGGCCGCATCTCGCACACGACGTCGACGGCCTCCTGGCCGTCCGCCGCCTCGCCGATCACCTCGAAGGCAGCGTCGTCGGCCAGCATCTCGCGAATGAGATAGCGCAACCCGGCAACGTCATCGGCGACCACCACGCGGCAGGACACCGGACGGGTATCGACCGTGCGGGCGCCGAGCAATATCCCCAGAACCGGGGGATCGGCGGGAAAAGCGGCTGAAGGGACTCGAACCCTCGACCTTCTGCATGGCAAGCAGACGCTCTAGCCAACTGAGCTACAGCCGCGAGGCGACGGCCAGTATAGAGAGGCCGTCGCCGTTCGATTGCGGCTAGGGCGCCAGCGTGTTGTGGATCGCGAGGTCCTCGATGACCGGGGGCGCGAGGTCGCGCGCCTGCATCGCGGGGACGACCTTGGAGCCGATGAACGCGTCGCGGGCCGCGGCGTCGGTCCAGGCGTCGATGACGATCCAGCCATCGCCCGACGGGCCGTTGATGTGGAACATGCAGCCGTCCGGCGGCTGCTGGTTGTCGCGGATGTCGGAGTCGGCGTCGCGGAACGTCTCGCCGCTCACGGGAAGCCGGACGATCTGCAGCAGGGACACGTCGCCGGTGCCGCCGGCGCGCTCGTCGAAGGTCTCGTCGGCCTCGACGAACTCCATCTCGGGTCGGCCCAGACCCTCGGCGCCGGCGTGCGGGCCGATCTGCTCCTGGGCGAAGCGCTCGAACTGAGCGCGGTCCTCCCAGACGTCGACGACACGCCAGCCGCCTTCGTACGGTCCGGCGGCGTGGAACAGGCTGCCGTCAGCCAGACGGCCGTTGAGCTGCATCCGCTCGAGGACGCGGTCGTACGCGGCCGCGTCGCCTTCGGCGAAGTCCATGATCACTCCAACAGGCATGACTCTCCTTTGTTGATGCCGGCCGCCCCCCGCGACTAGCCTGCGGGTCCTACGTGGAAGCGAGTCTCTCGGATCACGTGGTGGACGCGCAACCTGTCCGTTGCCACGTTCAGGTGGTCGTCGACGGCGAGGTCGTCGCGGACACCCGGCGGCCCGTGCGCCTCGAGGAGACCGGCCACCGGACCCGCTGGTACATCCCGCGCGAGGACGTTCGCGCGGAGGCGCTGCGCCCCAGCGACAGGCACTCGCACTGCCCCTTCAAGGGCGATGCGTCCTACCACCACGTCGTCACCGCGCAGGGCGAGCACCCGGACCTGGTCTGGTACTACCCCGAGCCCCTGCCCGCGGTGGAGGCGATCCGCGATCACCTCGCGTTCTACGACGAGCGCGTGACGCTCCGCGTCGACGAGTGAGCGAGCTCGCCGCCGACGCCGCGGCACTCGTGGAGGTCGCGAGCGTCACCGGCGACGAGCGCGCGGTCATGGAGCGCTGCGCTCAGCTCGCGCGCGAGCGCGGGCTGCAGGCGCGCATGGTCGAGCACGACCTCGCGGCGCTGCGCGCCGATCCCGAGCACCCGGGCGAGGAGGCGCCGCGCAGCGAGCTGCTCGGCGTCGTCGCGACCGCGCCGGGCCGTGAGCCGGGTGCGCCGCGGCTCTGTCTCTGCGGGCACCTCGACGTCGTCGAGCCCTGGGAGCCCGCCCGAGCCGTGGACGGCCGGCTCTACGGGCGCGGGTCGGTCGACATGAAGGGCGCGGTCGCGGCTGCGCTGCACGCAGCGGCGGCGATCGCCGCCGCCGGCGGCGCACGCGGGGACGTCGTCGTGCTCGCCGTCGCGTCCGAGGAGGACGGCGGCCTCGGCGCGTTCGCCGCGCTGCGCGACGACGCGGAGTACGCCGCGTGCGTCATCCCCGAGCCGACGGCGTTCGACGTCGCCTGCGCCCAGGCCGGGGCACTGACGTTCTCGGGCGTCGTGCCCGGTGTCGCGGCCCACGCCGCCGCGCGGCTCGAGGGCGTCTCGGCGATCGACCGCTACGTCGCGATCCACCGCGCGCTGGGTGACCTCGAGCGGGAGCTCAACGCGGACGTCGCCCACCCGCTGATGGCCGAGCTCGAGCTTCCGTATCCGCTCTCGGTGGGTCGGGTCAGCGGCGGCAACTGGTCGTCGACGGTGCCCGACCGGCTCGAGTTCGAGGGACGCGTCGGCGTCCCGGTCGGCGCGGCGCCGGCCGAGATCCGCGGGCGCCTCGAGGCGGTGGTGCGCGACGCGTGCCCGGAGGCGACGGTCGCGTGGACCGGCGGGGCGTTCGCGCCGGGCGAGACGCCGGCCGATCATCCGATCGCGCGGCTCGCGCTCGCGGCGACCGAGGAGGAGCTCGGGCGGCCGGCGCGGCCGGTCGGCGTGTCCTACGGCGCCGACATGCGTCTGTTCTGCGAGCGCGGCATCCCGACGGTCATGGTCGGCACGCCGGGCCTCGAGCGCGCGCACGCCGTCGATGAGTACGTCGAGCTGGCCGACCTCGAGGCGCTCGCGCGGATCCTGGTGCGCATCTGCGAGCGGTTCTGGGACTAGGGTCCGCGCCGTGCGACTCGGCGCGGCTCTCGTCCTGCTCGCTCTCGCGGCTCCGGCGAGCGCAGGCGCCGCCGTCGACCGCACGGTCAGCGCCGGGGCGCTGACCGCCACCGTCACGGCCGATCCGTGGTCGCTGACGTTCGCCGACGCGTCCGGCCACACCGTGCTGGCCGAGGCGACCAGGACCGCGTCCGGGCCGACCGGCACGGTGGGCTTCCAGACGGCGCTCGGCTGGTATCACGCGACGAAGGTGCTCGCCGAGCACAGCGACAACGCCGCCTACGTCGCGCAGCTCGCCACGAACGACCCGAGCGGTCGGACGCTGGACGTCCGGCTCGCCCCAGACGCCGCCGGCGTGATCGCGTTCAGCGCGACGGTCAAGGGCAGCGGCCCCGACGCCGTGCAGCAGGCGGGCATCGCGTTCGCGGCGCACGCGGGCGAGCGCTACCTCGGCTTCGGCGAGCGCTCGAATGCCGTCGACCAGCGCGGCAACGACGTCGAGGACTACGTCTCCGACGGTCCCTACCAGCCCGAGGAGCGGCCGTTCGTCGGGCTGCTCGTGCCGTCGCCCGGGTTCCACCCGCGCGACGACGCCACGTACTTCCCGGTGCCGTGGCTGCTGTCGAGCGCCGGTTACGGCGTGCTGATCGACCGCGACGAGACGAGCACGTTCCGCCTGGGCACCGACAGCGCGAGCGCATGGAGCGTCGAGGTCGCCGCGCCGGCGATCGCGCTGCGCGTCTTCGCCGGTCCGACGCCCGCCGGCGTGCTGCGGCGCTACACGGCGCGACTCGGCCGCCAGCCGCGCGTCGCGACGCCGTTCTTCTTCGGCCCGTGGTGGCAGCCCGAGGGGACCGACGCCGACAACCTCACGACGCTCGCGAAGGCCGATGCGCCGTCGTCGGTCGTCCAGACCTACACGCACTACCTGCCGTGCGCTTCGCAGACCGGCCAGGCCGCGCAGGAACGCGAGCGCGTCGCCAAGTTCCACGCCGCCGGGCTGGCGGACACGACGTACTTCAACCCGATGATCTGCACGTCGCATCCGCGCTACAGCGAGGCGGTCGCGGCGAACGTCCTGACCAAGAAGGCCGACGGCTCGCCCTACACCTACGACTACCAGGGCAGCACGCGCTTCACGGTCGGCCAGTTCGACTTCAGCGCACCGGGCGCCGACGCGTTCTACGCGAGCCTGCTCGAGGAGGCCTACGACGCCGGCTACGACGGCTGGATGGAGGACTTCGGCGAGTACACGCCGACCGACGCCGTCTCGGCCGACGGCGAGCCTGGGCCGGCGATGCACAACCGCTACCCCGAGCTCTACCACCGCAGCGCGCGGCGCTTCGCGCTGAGCGTCAAGCGCCCGCTCGCGCGGTTCAACCGCTCGGGCTGGACCGGCGCGCAGCGCTGGGACCAAGTCGTCTGGGGCGGCGACCCGACCACCGACTGGGGCTTCGACGGCCTCGCCTCGGCGATCAAGCAGGCGCTGACGATCGGCATGTCGGGCGTGTCGATGTGGGGCTCGGACATCGGCGGCTACTTCTCGCTGGGCACACGCCACCTGACGCCCGAGCTGCTGATGCGCTGGATCGAGCTCGGCTCGGCCTCCGGCGTCATGCGCACCGAGGGCAGCGGCTTCGACATCCCCGACCACGGCCCGCGCCCGCAGATCTTCGACGCCGACGTGCTGCCGGTCTGGCGGCGCTACGCGAAGCTGCGCACGCAGCTCTATCCGTACCTGGCGGCGGCCGAGCGCGAGTACGACCGGACCGGCATGCCGCTCATGCGCGACCTCGCTCTGGTCGCTCCGAACGATCCGGCCGCGGTCGCCCGCGACGACGAGTTCGAGCTCGGCGACGCGCTGCTCGTCGCTCCGGTCATCGAGGCGGGGGCGGTGCAGCGAGCGGTCTATCTGCCGGCGGGCCGCTGGGTCGACCTGTGGCGCTCGGCGACGGTGGCGAAGAACGGGTCGCTCGTGCTCGGCTCGCCGAAGCTGCTGGCCGGCGCCGCGAACGCGACGGTCCCGGCACCGCTCGCGGAGCTGCCGCTCCTCGTCCGCGCCGGCGCCGTCCTGCCGCTCCTGCCCGCCGACGTCGACACGCTGACGAGCTACGGCAAGGCGCCCGGCCTCGTCCACCTCCGCGACCGCGCCGGCGTCCGCTCGCTCCTCGCGTTCCCGCGCGGCCGGACGCGCTCGGCGCTCGGACCGGGGGAGACGCTGCTCTCGGCGGAGGGCCGACATAGGTGGACGCTGACCCTCCACGCGACCCGCCCCCGCACCTATCGCCTCCAAGCAGCGCTCGGCACGCTCAACCATCCGTTCACGCCGTGCGCCGTCCTCGTCGGCCGCCGCAAGCTGGCCCGGCACGCCTGGTCGTACTCCCGCTCGACGACCGTCCTGCATGCCCATCTCCGCGTCGCGCGTCGGGCGGTCGTCACCGTGCGCGCCTGCACGGGCTGAGAGAGGCGCGGACCGGAATCGAACCGGTGTACACGGCTTTGCAGGCCGCTGCGTAGCCACTCCGCCACCGCGCCAAGAGTGCGCGCGCAGGTTAGCCTTCCGTCGTGGAGGCGGGCGGCCGCTCGCCGCGTCGATTCAGGGGGGAACGATGTCCAGCGTCTTTCGCGTCGTGAGCGTGCTCGTGGCGGTCGCCGTGTTGACGGCTCCGTCCGCCGGTCTGGCCAGGACCAAGCCGCTGAGCCGCAGCCAGATCATCGCGCTGATCAAGAAGTACTCGAAGCCTGGACCGAAAGGCACGACCGGACCCACGGGTCCGACCGGAGCGCAGGGTGCCACCGGAGCGACGGGCGCGACCGGCGCCGCGGGCGCCAAGGGCGACACCGGTGACGCGGGCACGCCTGGGCCCACCTACACCGCAGGCAGCGGGCTGCTGCTGACCAGCAACGCGTTCTCCATCGACCCGACCTTCGTCCAGGAGCGGGTGGGCACCGCGTGCGCGGCGGGACAGGCGATGCGCGTCATCGCCCAGGACGGCACGGCGACCTGCGCGCCGTCGTTGTACGAGCCGACTGCCTCCATCACCGGGGCCGGGGCGGGCGCGCTGACGACCGTGGGCCTCGGCTTCGACGACGCCGCGTTCGGCGGCCATGCGCTCGCCGCGGTCACCTCGGGCACCTACGACACCGCCGTCGGCGAGCGCGCGCTCTTCGCGAACGCCACCAACGACGGGATGACGGCGGTCGGCGCCTTCGCGCTCTCCTCTTTGACGTCCGGCGTTGCGGACAGCGCCGTCGGGGAGAACGCGCTCATCAGCGCGACGAACGTCAGCAACGACAGCGCGTTCGGAACCAACGCACTGGAGGGCGTCACCACCGGCAGTGGCAACACCAGCATCGGCAGCAATGCGCTCGGCTTGGCCGGCATCGACAACAACAACGTGGCGATCGGGCACGACGCCCTGTCGACCGAGAACGGAGGCGGTGGCAACACCGCGGTGGGCAAGAACGCCGGCGATTCCGTGACCACGGGGATCCACAACGTCCTGATCGGCGACGGCGCCGGCGCGAACCCGACGACGGGCTCGGACAACATCGAGATCGGCAACGCCGGCACGTCGGGCGACAACGGCACCATCAAGATCGGCAGCCAGGGCACGCAGACCTCCGCGTTCCTCGCCGGAGTCACGTCGGCGACGGTCAGCGGTTCTGGGACGACGCCGGTCAACGTCAACACCTCGACCGGCCAGCTCGGCATCGCGTCGTCGTCGCGGCGGTTCAAGACCGACATCCGCTCGCTGCGTGGCTCGCTGATCAGCGAGCTCATGCGCCTGCGCCCGGTGTCGTTCCGCTACAAGCGCCGCTACGCGGCGTCGGCGGCCGGCCCGCAGTACGGGCTGATCGCCGAGGAGGTCGACAAGGTGCTGCCGACGCTCGTCGTCCGCGACGCGACCGGCCGGCCGCTCACCGTGGACTACCAGCAGCTGCCCGTGCTGCTGCTCGCCGAGGAGCAGCTGCAGCAGCGGCGGATCGCCGCGCTCGAGCGGCGGATCGCGCGGCTAGAGCGCCACCGGCGCCGGCGATGACGCCGGGTCGGGCAGCAACCGGTCGACGAGCTCGAGCGCCGGGCGGCCCTCGAAGTAGGGCATGACGTCCGGCCGGTAGAGGATCAGCGCGAGGCTCGGCGCGACCATGAAGTCGGCGACGTTGAGCTCGGGGCCGTTGAGGAGGCCGTCGGCGATGTAGCCGTCGATCCGGTCGAGCATCCGCTCGAGCTGGGCCAGCAGCTCGGCGTCGCGCGCCGGATTGGCGTTGAAGACCTGCCTCAGGATCCGCGGCACGACGATCCGTCTCACGCGCTCGTTCTTGTAGAGCAGGTAGCCCATGCGGCCGTCTCCCGCCTCGCGCGCGA
>Ga0070660_100001974_pt1 | contig 14164 bp, 11 predicted proteins | sample KBSC33metaG_FD_64670 | JGI IMG/M metagenome (GOLD analysis project Ga0070660, IMG submission 64670) | Corn rhizosphere microbial communities from Kellogg Biological Station, Michigan, USA - KBS C3-3 metaG | ecosystem: Host-associated > Plants > Roots > Rhizosphere > Soil ... | reverse complement strand
GCCTTGAACGCCTCCTCCTCTTCCTTGCTCCACGTACCGCCCTTGACCTCGATGCCGTCGCGCCTGACGGTCGCCAACACGCTGGCCGCCTGCTCGCCGCCCATCACCGAGATGCGTGCATTCGGCCACATCCACAGCATGCGTGGTGAGAAGGCGCGGCCGCACATGCCGTAGTTGCCCGCGCCGAAGCTGCCACCGATGATGACGGTGAATTTCGGCACGGCGGCGGTCGAGACTGCCGTCACCATCTTCGCGCCGTTGCGGGCGATGCCTTCGTTCTCATACTTGCGGCCGACCATGAAACCGGTGATGTTCTGCAAAAACACGAGCGGGATCTTGCGCTGGCAGCACAGCTCGATGAAGTGCGTGCCTTTCAAGGCCGATTCCGAGAACAGGATGCCGTTATTGGCGATGATGCCGACCGGCATGCCGAAGATGTGAGCGAAGCCGCACACCAGCGTAGTGCCGTAACGCGCCTTGAATTCATCGAACGCGCTGCCATCGACGATGCGGGCGATCACTTCTCGCACGTCGAAGGGTTTGCGGGTATCGGTGGGAATCACGCCGTACAGCTCGCGGCTGTCGTACTTCGGCGCGACCGGCTCGTGCAACAGCAACTGCTGCGGCTTTTGGCGATTGAGGTTGGAAACGATACTGCGCGCAATCGACAGTGCATGCATGTCGTTCTGCGCGAGATGATCGACCACGCCGGACAGGCGGGTGTGCACGTCGCCACCGCCCAGATCCTCCGCGCTGACGACCTCGCCGGTGGCAGCCTTCACCAGCGGCGGACCGCCCAGGAAGATGGTGCCCTGCTCCTTGACGATGATGGATTCGTCGCTCATCGCCGGTACATACGCACCTCCGGCGGTGCAGGAACCCATCACCACGGCGATCTGCGGGATGCCTTTGGCCGACAGGTTGGCCTGGTTGTAGAAGATGCGGCCGAAGTGGTCGCGATCAGGGAAGACCTCGTCCTGGTTCGGCAGGTTGGCGCCGCCGGAGTCCACCAGATAGATGCACGGCAGGTTGTTCTGGTCGGCGATCTCCTGCGCGCGCAGGTGCTTCTTTACCGTGATCGGGTAATAAGTGCCGCCCTTGACGGTGGCGTCGTTACAGACAATCACGCATTCCTGGCCCGATACGCGACCGATGCCGGTGATGATGCCGGCACAAGGCGCGGCGTCTTCGTACATGCCCCAGGCTGCGAGTTGCGAAAATTCGAGGAAAGGCGTGCCGGGATCGAGCAGCATCTGCACGCGATCGCGCGGCAACAGCTTGCCGCGCGCAGTGTGTTTTGCGCGCGCCGCTTCGCCGCCGCCCTGCATGACTCTCTCCACCTTGTCGCGCAAGTCATCGACCAGTGCTTGCATGGTGGCGGCATTGGCCTTGAAGTCGTCCGAGCGGACGTTCAGTCTGGATTCGATGGTCATTGTTTTTTTGTCTCCGGGAAGGTGCCATCCACGTAATACCAACGTCCACTCTCACGCACGAAATTGCTGATTTCATGCAAGCGTTGCGCGCGACCTGCCGTTTTGCTGCGGGCGACGAATTCCACCGTGGCCCGGTCGCCTGCCGGAACGTGACGGCGCACTTCCAGGCCCAGCCATTTCAATTCGTCATCTTCCGCAAGGTTTTCAGTCGGCCGTGTGCTTGCGTGCCAAGTTGCCTTCAAATAGGCATCGTTGCGCAAAGTGTAAGCGGTGTAGCGTGAGCGCATTAACTGCTCGGCAGTGTCGGGCAGTTCGCCGCCGTCGATGAAGCGTCCGCAGCAGCTTGCGTAGTTTGCGCCGCCGCAGGGGCAGTTGTTTGATTGTGTTTTTGCCATCGGGACTTCGTTCACATCACTGCATCATCAATATTCGCCGTCGAACTCCTTCCCCCTCTTAGGGGGAAGGTTGGGATGGGGGGTGTGATGATTGAACAATTGCATGCGTTGATTGAACCATCACACCCCCACCCTAACCGTCCACCTCGCAGCTTGCAAGCTGCTCGGATTCACGCGGCGCAAAGCATGCTTTGCGAAACCCCGCGTTCATCCCCCTACAAGGGGGAGGGAACTACGCCAGCGAGCGCGCAATCAGTATCTTCTGAATCTCGCTCGCACCTTCATAAATCTGGCACACCCGCACATCGCGATAAATACGCTCCACCGGAAAATCGCTGACATAGCCGTAGCCGCCGTGGATTTGAATCGCATCCGAGCAAACGCGCTCGGCCATTTCACTGGCGAACAGTTTGGCCATCGCCGCTTCCTTCAGACAGGGCTTGCCGGCATCCTTCAGGCTGGCCGCATGCCAGATCAACTGGCGTGCGGCTTCGATCTGCGTCGCCATCTCAGACAGTTTGAACTGCACCGCCTGATGCTCGAACAAGGGCTGGCCGAAACTGGTGCGTTCCTTCGCATACGCCAGCGCGGCATCGAAAGCGGCGCGCGCCATGCCGACCGCTTGCGAGGCGATGCCAATGCGTCCGCCCTCCAGACCCGACAGCGCGATCTTGTAGCCCTGGCCCTCCGCACCGATCAGGTTCTGCGCCGGAATACGGCAATTCTCGAACACGATCTGCGCGGTATCCGAGGAATGCTGCCCCATCTTTTCCTCGATGCGCGCCACTATATAGCCCGGCGTAGTCGTCGGCACCCAGAAGGCGCTGATGCCGCGCTTGCCCGCTCCCTTGTCAGTCACCGCCATCACGATCGCGACATCGGCATGCTTGCCGCTGGTGATGAACTGCTTGAAACCATTGATCACGTAATGCTCGCCGTCGCGCACGGCGGTTGTGCGCAGCGCGGCTGCATCGCTGCCGACATGCGGCTCGGTCAGGCAAAAGGCGCCGAGCATGTCGCCACGTGCCAGCGGCGTCAGAAAGCGATTCTTCTGTTCCTCGTTCGCATACGTCATCGCGATGCTGCACACCGGGCAATTGTTGACCGAGACGATGGTCGAAGTGCCGCCATCGCCCGCCGCGATTTCTTCCAGCACCAAAGAAAGCGACAGGTAATCAAGCCCCGCGCCGCCGTATTCCTCCGGCACGGCGACGCCGAAGACGCCAAGCTGCGCCAGCCCCTTCAGTTCCTCTCGCGGGAAATGGTGCTCCTTATCCCAGCGCGCGGCGTTAGGGGCGAGCCGCTCCTGAGAAAACGCACGCAGCGCATCGCGAATCATTTCATGCTGTTCTGACAAGACCATGTGCGAGCTTCCCCTTGCGATTACCACGCCAGATGTTTACCGTCGTAGTTGCGATACGTTCCCGTATCGTTGCTTTGCAGAGAGCCTATCACGCGCAGCATGCCTTCCACACTGGTCTGCACGTCCAAAGTTGCATTCGGACCTCCCATGTCGGTGCGCACCCAGCCCGGATGCAGCGTAACGAAGGTTGCCCCCGGATAGTCATGCGAGGCGCATTTGACCGCCATGTTGAGCGCCGCCTTCGAGGCACGATACAGCCAGCCGTAGCTGGACTCGGCATCGGCGATGCTGCCCATCTGACTGCTGATGAAAGCAAACTTGCCCTGCGCGGCTTCCACCATGGGCGCGATCAACGGGATCGCTTGCATTGCGCCAAGCACGTTGGTGTGCATCACGCGGTCGAAGTCCTGCACTGTCGGTGGCGTGGTCGCGCCGGCTCTACTGCCGAACACGCCGGCCACGTAAATGGCGAGATCGAATTTTTCGCCGTCGAGCTGCCAGCCAAGACCAGCGAGCGAATCGGGATTGGTGACATCGAGTTTGAAGGCTTGCGCGCCTTCCTGCTGTAGATGAGCGAGCGCCTGGTCGTCGCGCGCGGTGGCAATGACGCGCCAGCCGGCGGCGATGAGCTGGCGCGCGAATTCGTGGCCGATGCCACGGGAAGCGCCGAGGAGGAGTGCTGTGGGCATATGTGTCTCGTTAGTTGAAATATCCGTTGCGTGCTTCTTCCCCCTCGTAGGGGGAAGGTTGGGATGGGGGTGTGATGGTTGAGCACACGCCTTCGTTAGCTCAACCATCACACCCCCACCCTAGCCGTCCACCTCGCAGCTTGCAAGCTGCTCGGATTCACGCGGCGCAAAGCATGCTTTGCGAAACCCCGCGTTCATCCCCCTACAAGGGGGAGGGAACCGGTAAGTGAGTTTTCGTTAAATCATCTCAATCGCCATCGCCGTCCCCTCACCACCGCCGATGCACAGCGAGGCCACGCCCAGCTTGCCGCCGGTCTTCTTCAATGCCCCCATCAGCGTGACGATGATGCGCGCCCCCGAAGCGCCTATCGGATGTCCCAGCGCGCAAGCACCGCCATGGATATTGACCTTGTCACGAGGAATATCGAGTTCGCGCATGGCCGCCATCGGCACGGCCGCGAAGGCTTCGTTGATCTCGAACAGATTGACATCCTTGGTGCTCAGGTTCAGCTTCTTGTACAGTTTGTCGATGGCACCAATCGGAGCGGTGGTAAACCAGTTCGGTTCCTGTGAATGCGTGGCGTGACCAAGAATGCGGGCAATGGGCGTGCGACCGAGTTTCTTCGCGGTCGATTCACGCATCAGCACCAGCGCGGCGGCGCCGTCGCTGATCGACGATGACGAAGCGGCAGTGATCGTGCCATCCTTCTTGAATGCCGGTTTCAGCGAAGGAATCTTGTCGATCTTGGCCTTGAGCGGACCTTCATCCTTCTCGACGATGACCTCGCCAAGCTTGCCGGCGACCACCACCGGCGCGATTTCCCATTCAAAGGCGCCGTCGGCAGTCGCCGCCTGCGCGCGCTTGACGGACTCGATCGCGAACTCGTCCTGCGCTTCGCGGCTGAATTGATACTTGGCGGCGCAGTCCTCGGCGAAAGTGCCCATGGCACGGCCGCGCTCGTAGGCGTCTTCCAATCCGTCGAGCATCATGTGGTCGTACATCATCGCATGGCCGATGCGATAGCCGCTGCGCGCCTTCGGAATGAGATAGGGTGCATTGGTCATGGATTCCATGCCGCCCGCCACCACCACCTCGTTACTGCCGGCCAGCAGCGAGTCGTAACCGATCATCGCGGTCTTCATCCCCGAACCGCACATCTTCGACAACGTGACGGCACCGACGGAAACCGGAATGCCGGCCTTGATCGCCGCCTGACGCGCGGGCGCCTGGCCCTGCCCTGCCATCAGGCAATTGCCGAACAAGACTTCATTCACATGGCCCGGCTCCAGCTGCGCGCGTTCGACTGCGGCACGGATGGCGACCGCGCCAAGCTCCCAGGCCGCGAGACTGGAAAAATCGCCCAGCAAGGCGCCCGTCGGGGTACGCGCGGCGCCGACAATAACAACAGGATCGTTCATGATGACCTCCAACAGGTTTATGCGGCTTGCGCCGCAGGAGTGGATGGTTTGTAGGAAAAGCGCAGTTCCTGCGGATAGGGGAACACGTCCTCGATATGATCGTCGAGAATGCGCTGCCTGGCCTTCTGCCAGTATTCCGGTGTCAGCAGATCTGCATGATGCTTCATGAAATACTTCCTCACTTCCGGATTGCCGAGCAGGAAGGTGCCGAACTGCTCGGGGAAGACATCGTTCCTGGCGATGGGATACCACGGCTCGCTCGCCATTTCCTCTTCCTCGTTGTGTGCTGCAGGAATCGCGCGGAAATGGCAATCGGTGAGGTATTCGATTTCATCATAGTCATAAAACACCACGCGGCCATGCTTGGTGACGCCGAAGTTTTTATACAACATGTCGCCGGGGAAGATGTTGACGGCGACCATGTCCTTGATGGCATTGCCGTATTCGACCACGGCATGTTCCACCGCCGCGTGGTCTCCGCGCCTTTCCGCTTCGGCGATCCAGATGTTGAGCGGCGTCATGCGGCGCTCGATGTAAAGATGCCTGATGATGATCTCGCTGCCCTCTTCCTCCACCATCGAAGGCGCGACCTCTTTCAAGTCGGCCAGCAATTCATCGGAAAAGCGAGAGCGCGGAAAGGCTACGTTCGAATATTCCAGCGTGTCGGCCATGCGGCCGACGCGGTCGTGATGCTTCACCAACAGGTATTTTTCCTTGACGATGGCACGCGTGGTTTCCTTGGGTGGCGGGAAGTGGTCCTTGATCACCTTGAACACATAGGGAAAGGACGGTAGCGCGAATACCACCATCACCAGACCACGAATGCCGGGCGCCGCCTCGAAGCAATCGGACGAATGATGCAGGTGATGCAGGAAGTCGCGGTAGAAGGCCGCCTTGCCGAGTTTTTGCAGACCGAGAATGGTGTAGATCTCGCTGCGCGGCTTGTAGGGCATCAGCGAGCGCAAGAAATTCACATACGCCGACGGCACTTCCATATCCACCATGAAGTAAGCGCGGGTGAACGAGAACAGCACCGTGATTAGCGTCGGGTCGAACAATACGGTGTCGAGCACCAGTTCGCCCTTGCGGTTATGCAGGATAGGAACGACGAAGGGATAGATGCGATTGCCGTTGATGCCCTTGCCGACGATATAGGCCCCCTTGTTGCGATAGAAAAGACTCGCCAGCACCTGGATCTGGTGATTCGGCTCCAGCAGCTCGTGGCCGAACATCGCACGCATGCGCGTCTCGACGAACCCGATGTCGCGATCGAGATCGGCAAACGACGCGGCCAGCCGGAAGTTGGTAACGATGCGTTTCAAGGTAAAACGCAGGCCATCCTTGGCCGGGTAGTAAACGCGATAGGTCGGCTGCGGTTCGTCGGTCTCGATGTATTCAGTCGATACCGCCGGCCGCACGAAGATGAAATCGTTGTGGAAATACGTGCGATGCAGGATGTTGCAGCACACCGAGTTGAAAAAGGTTTCCGCCAGTTCAGGCTGCTTGTGATTGATCAAGAGACCGATGTAATGCAGCTTCACCTCGCGCCACACCTCATCGCTGATTTCCGCCTGCTCGTACTCGTCCTCCAGGCTCTGCACGCATTCCTGCACCCGCGTATCGTAGAACGCAATGCGCTCGCGCGCCTTGGTCTGCGCCGTCTTCCAGTCGCCCTGCTCGAAGTAGCGTTGCGCATCCTTGCTGGCAGCGCGAAACAAGCGATAGTGCTTGTCGAAACCGTCGAGAATGGTACGCGCGATATCGAATGCGATCTGCGACTTCAGGAGCTTGGGAAAGGTAACCGGCATGGCAGAAGTGAAATCAAGTTCATCCAAATGCTAGTGTAGCCAAATCCACTCCGATACCGTGCAGGCTGCAATGCATTGGCATTCCGCTTGCCTCGGCGCGAAAGGCGCTCGATATGCAACTGGCAATAATGGCGTCGGCAATTGCATATTCGGCAACAAGTGAAGCGTTCCGCGCTATCATGCGGCAAGATCATCGACAACCGGGACACTCGCTGGAGACAGGATGAAAAAAATTGCCTTTTCAGGAACGCTCGATCCGATCACGAACGGCCACATGTGGGTGATTGGCGAGGCGCGAGCGATGGCGGAGGAAGTAACGATCTTCCTTTCCGAAAACCCGCTCAAGAAACCGCAATTCCCGGCCCAGGAGCGCAAGCGCATCATCGAGCAGAGCGTCGCCGAACACGGTTGGACTAACGTACAGGTCGTGATCGTGCGCGGCGATTACACGGCGCGGGCCGCGAAGAAACACGGTATCGATTACCTGATTCGCGGCATTCGCAACACGGCGGATTTCGATTACGAAAACCTGATCCAGCAAACCAATGTCGATGTGCTGCACGGCGCAAAGACGATCTTCGTCATGCCGCCGCGCGATCTTGGTTCGGTCAGTTCGAGCTTCATCAAAAGCTTGCAAGGCCCGGTCGGCTGGCATTGGACCATGCGGCAATTCGTGCCGCGCCCGGCCTATGAAGCATGGATACGCGGCTGGTTGCGCAAGGAATGGGAAGTGCTGTGGCATTACCCTGCGGCAGATGCGGATACGATCGCCATTGCCCAGCGCTGGTTCGATCATCTGACCGGAACAAAAGCCTACGGCGAGGCAACACGGCACTATCACAATCTCGATCACGTGGTACATGGCTTGACCGAGATTCGCGTGTGGGCAGCAAACACCGATGCAAAACAGCGCGACATCGATATCCTGAAAAAAGCATTCTGGTTCCACGATGCCGTCTACGATCACGGACAACAGGAAATCTCGAACGAAGAAACCAGCGCACGACTATGGATCGAAAGCGGACTTGCCAAAGACGATGTCGCTGACGTTGCCAAGCTCATTCGCGCCACCGATCATTTTCAGGGGCCGTCAGTCATGCATCCGCTCAAGGACATCATGCTTGGCGCCGATCTCGCCATCCTGGGACAGGAAAACGATGTCTACGATACCTATGCACATGCAATACGGCAGGAATACAGCCATGTGCCGCAGAAAATCTATAACGAACAGCGCCGCAAAGCCTTGATGCACCTGCGTCAAAAAGCGGAAGGAAACACCTTGTATGCCGACGCCTATTTCGCCGCGCAGTACAACGACAGAGCAATTACCAACATGACGCGCGAGATAACGCGATTGCAACCGGAAACCTAACAGGCTCCGATTAAAACTCCTCCCACTCGCTATCGGCACCGGCTTTGGTATTCGCCACTTTCTTTGCGGATGGAATAACACTGGCGGAAGGCAAGGATGTCTTTGCAATCGGCACCAAAGGCCCCGCCGCCAACGGCCCAATTGCCAGCTGCGGCATCTTGTCGATCTTGAACACACTGACAGCCTGAGCCAATTTTCCTGCCTGCTCTTGCAGCGAGTTTGAGGCTGCAGCAGCCTCCTCCACCAAAGTGGCGTTCTGCTGCGTAGCATTGTCCATCTGCGTGATCGCCGCATTGATCTGCGCGATGCCCGAACTCTGCTCCTGGCTGGCAAGGCTGATTTCTCCGACGATATCCGTGACGCGCCGGATGCTTTCGACGATCTCGACCATTGTCTTGCCGGCCTCGTCGACCAAGCGCGCACCGTTGCCTACTTTTTCCTCCGAATCGCCGATCAGCTCCTTGATCTCCTTTGCCGCTGCCGCCGAGCGTTGTGCCAGACTGCGCACCTCCGATGCCACCACCGCGAAGCCGCGCCCCTGTTCCCCAGCCCTCGCCGCCTCCACTGCAGCATTCAATGCCAGGATATTGGTCTGGAATGCGATACCGTCGATGACGCCAATGATGTCGGCGATCTTCTTCGCCGATGCATGGATCGACTCCATGGTTTCCACCACCTGCGACACCACTTCGCCCCCCCTTGCTTGCCACTGCCGAGGCATCCGTCGCCAACTGATTGGCTTGTCGAGCATTGTCCGCATTCTGCTTGACCGTGCCCATGATCTCTTCCATCGACGACGCGGTTTCCTCCAGCGAACTGGCTTGCTGCTCGGTACGCGATGACAGGTCAAGATTGCCGCCGGCGATCTGGCCGGATGCAGCGGTGATGGTTTCGGTACTGCCACGCACTTCGGAGACGATGCGTATCAGGCTTTCATTCATGTGTTTCAATGCTTGCAACAACTGCCCTGCCTCGTCGCGTGTCGTCACATCGATGCGGCTGGTCAAGTCACCGGCAGCGACTGTTTGCGCGATCCGCACCGCCTGCGCCAATGGCTGCGTGATTGAGCGCGCAATACCCCAGGCAAACCCTGCGCCAACCAAGAGCGCCAGCATGCCCAATACCATCAGCACCTTCTCAGCAGTACGATAATTGCTCTCGATATTGCCGGTTGCCGTCACGATCCCGGCACTGATGTAACGGGTCAGCTTCTGAATGCTGTCAACATAGTCGGCAAGCGCCGGTTCCAGTTGCATCGTGGCGAGCCTCTTCGCCTCTTCTTCATTACCCGCTTTCTTTTGATTGAAAACCGATTCGCGGGCGGCAAGATAGCTCGCACGTTTTTTCTCGATGTCTGCGTATAGCTCCATTTCCGCAGCGTCTTTTGACATCGACTCCAGCTTCTTCTGAATTTCGGAAATGCGCTGGCTGGTGGCCTTGATCTGCGGCTCCATGCGCTTCTGCTCGGCAGGATCGGCATTATGGATAACCGCGATGGTACGTACGCCGTTGATGTGCGTGGAGTTGCGCCATTCAGTCATGAGGCGCTCCTTCTCCAGGATGTGCTCCACCATGTGATCGGTGATACTTTCCGAACGCTGCTGACACCACAGACCAGTGCCGGTCAGCAGCACCAGCAAGACCAATACCGAAGCAAAACCGAAGCCCAGACGAACGCCAATTCGCATGTTCGAGAAATTCATTCGCTACCTCCTGCAGAATGCGCGCACGGAACAAAATGCGCGCCGGCCATGCAACACATGACTGTTCAACAACAATGCGTCGAGCAGTGCCGGCAAGGCAAATGCCTGCAACCTCTCGATCAGTTGCACAAAGGAGGCTTACGCATCTCGCCGGAACCAGCGGCGATTCCGGGAGTAGCGAAGAGCCGGTTAAAAACAATGCCAGAATGCAACAATATATGGCAAGATTGGCGGGGAAAGTCAGTTTTGTGAATACTTCACAACGTTGCAATGCTTAGCTCGGCGCCTGAAGCCTGACCGGCTCTATCTGCAGCGTTTCCTCACCGGCCGAGAACCATATTTGCCCGTCTTGAATGGTGCATTGCAAATTCATGGTCCGTTGTGCCATGGTCGCCATTTTCTGCGTGCTGTCTGCAGGAAGATTGAATATACCGAGGTTCTTCAATGCTGCCAGCCTGGTGCGATTTTCTTCGTACCAGATATCCGCGATTTTTCCGCCATAGCTATAGAGCATCACTCGTTCGGATCGTCCGCAGGCTCTTCGCACCAGTTTTTCGTCGGGCAACCCTACGTCGATCCAAAGCTGGATGGCTCCGGTCAAATCCTTTTGCCAGAGATCCGGTTCATCGTCCGCGCTCAATCCCCGGCCGAATGCCAGTGTCTCACTAGCATGACAAGCAAAAACAAGCAGACGAACCATCATTCGTTCGTCTGTTTCCGAAGGATGCCGGGCAATGGTGAGTGTGTGTTGACCGAAATAATTGCGGTCCAGGTCCGACACCTGAAGGTCGGCCTTGTAAATGATTGATTTGAGCGCCATGGGCGAAGTCTAATACAGCTGATGGGTTACCGCTTCACTACGCGCATCCGGCGCGGATGCCATCAGAGCAAGACGCGATCGGCACCCGGCGTATTCAGGGTATGCCCCACGGCCTCGACAATGAAGGCTGTCACCCAATACCGCATCTTCGCTCGCAAATGCGATGCGAAATTAGGATCGTTGGGAGAGAGATCGACAGCAAGCAGATCCTGCGGCACATGCGCCCGCGTGCCATGCCACCAGGTTTCCACGAACTGTTCGAAGTCGCTGCGCTCGCTGTCGGCATCGAAGGTGAACAAGGCACGCCCGCCATCGGCCGGCAACTGCACCCAACCGATACGCCTATCATCCCGGCAGATCGTCGCTGTCACCCCTGCGCCTTTCAATCCCCGGATTCTTCTGATGTTTTTAAGCGAATACATGGTGCCCGCCTTTGCTTGAAATCCGGAGCGCAGCGCGTAGAGTCTGGCATGAACTCAAATAGGCTCTGATTCCGAGATAAAAATTTAGACAAGCACAAGAAATCTAGTTCCCGAAGAGCATTTGAAAAATCACAATCCCGATTTTCAAAGGAAGATTTTCAATACCTTCTTCATTGCAGATTCCGCTGACGCAGTTCTGAAATCCACATGCAGTCCCGACTCAGAGAGGTTCTTATCAGATCAGGCAACCAAGAATGCGATTCCAAAAAACGAGCGTAAGAAAGGAAAGCGGAATCCCGAGCACGACAAGACTAAATGCCAAGGGAGGATTCAGCTTGCTATCTGCCGCAATGAGGCCGGCAAGGATCATTGGCGGCATGCCGGATTGAATGATGGCGACGCGGCTCGCAATATTCCCAAGCGGAATGAAACTGTAAAACATGCCGATAATGCATAGAGGGATAACGATCAGCTTTATTGCAGCACCAAGAAAAAATGGGCCGAGCACCTCTTTTTTCAACTCAGATTCGAACGACGCCCCCAATGCAATGATTGCGAGCGGTGTCAGCGTTTTTCCCAATGTGACAAGCAACTCTCCCAACCAACCGGGAAACGCCATCGGTTTGAAGATCATTGCAAGCAGCATGGCCAGAATGGATGGATAAGTCATGATGCGTTTGAAAATGGACTTGGCATCCGGAGCAGCCGATCCGAACATGCCCACGGTACTGAGCCCCGCGATGCACATGACAAGAAAATTGGATTGATCGACGACCAAGGCTGCGCCATAGCCCTCATATCCGAAAAACGCATCGATCAGCGGTATGCCGATGATCGATGTATTTCCGATGCCGCACAACAGAATGAGGCAACCGACCGTTTCGCGTGGAAGATGAATCATGCGATTGAGCGCCAGTATCAGCAGCGCCGACAAAGCAAAGACAATCAACGGCACCACCATCGGAAACAGCAAAGATGAATTCAAGCTCACATCGTGGATGACTTTCAAGGTCAATGCAGGCAGCGAAACATTCACGATGAACGAAATCAGGCTTTGAGAAAAACCCTCAGGGATTCGCCGTGTCTTTTTTAATATCACGCCTATCAAAAAGAAGCTGACGGTCGCCAAAATACCGTTCAAATTCAGTCTCCTGAAAAAATAGCTTTGTTTTTCCCTTGTTCACATACAAGTCCAAAGCGGCATGGCAAGCAAACTTGCGGACGAACATCGATTACAGCAAGACATTGCAAATTCGACACCTTTATTTTTAAAGCGAAAGGATGTCCACCTACAACAGTTTTTACAAAACCACTTTGATCGCACTCAATTGCACATCATTCAAGGTCTTCATCCACCGGCGCTCCTTTCTACACTGAGGAACATCAAACCCGGCATCCTGCAATCGCTCCTAGCAATATGCGGAGCGGACACAGCAAAGGAAGGCTTGCTTCATTCATTCACATCAAAGGAGCTATGTGCATGCAAAACATTCACTCGTTCAATCCGCAGTCCCCCAACAATCGATACCGTCCACCAGTCGATACAGATCTTCGCAACTACTATGACGAAGAAGGCTACTGCGTCTGCCGCAACCTGATTCCGCATCACCTGATCGACCGGCTTGTGCAACGTTATGAAGAGGATATCGTTCCGAGCGATTACCCCTTCTTCCGGCAGAACACCGACACCTACGAGCGCAATCGCTATACGGAACACGGGTACGTCAAGCAAAGCTTCCTCGACATCCACGACTATGAAAAATTCAGCGCATTCAGTCTGTGCGCACGCGAAATATTCACGAGTGCGGCAATCCGTCATGCGCTGCAGGCCGTCACCGGCTTTGACGATTTCAACCTCATGCAAACGATGCTGTTCGATGCGAACACTGAGTCGGTCCCGCACCAGGATTGGTGGTATCTCGATTCAGTGCCGAACGGACATTTGCTTGGCGCATGGATTGCGTTGGAAGACATTGATGAAAGAGCCGGTCGCTTCTATGTTTTGCCCAAGTCATTCTCGGTCGATCTGCATAGCGATACGCCGGATATGAAGCATATCGACTGGCTGGAGCGGATTGAGGCTTACGTCAAGGATCATGCAAATGAACGGGTCGCTCCGGCCTTGAGCAAAGGCGATGTACTGTTCTGGAACTCGCGGACCATTCACGGCGCGCTGCCGACACGCGATCCGTCATATTCCAGAAAGTCTCTTACCGCCCACTACCTGCCGTCCCACATGAGCTTCGGCAATCTCTTCATCAAAAAAGATTTCATCCAATACAAATCCCATAATGGCATGAAATTTTTCCGCAACCAACCGGACTATTCATGGATCAATCGGGTAAAGTCCGGCGTGAAGAAATCGATCTACGATTCACCAGCGCTCATGCGGAATGTACGGCGGCTGCAGCGCTTCCTGTAAGACTGCCAGAGCCGGCGTGTTGAAATAAGCGCTTGTCGAAATCGACGCCGCCAGACAAACAGCAGCCTGCCTGAACCACCAACCTCTTCCATTTCCTCCACGCGGCACTGGATTCGATTTCAGTCTTGACACGTCATGCGTCGAGCAACTCAGACCGAGACAAGTTCGGCCACATAGCGCTTTCATACAAAACGAGAGGCAGATCAAAGACAACCGGATTGAATTCAAGTCTTTGATTTTTAATGGCGCGGCTGGCGGGGATCGAACCCACGACCCTTGGCTTCGGAGGCCAATACTCTATCCACTGAGCTACAGCCG
>Ga0070660_100001973_pt1 | contig 14165 bp, 15 predicted proteins | sample KBSC33metaG_FD_64670 | JGI IMG/M metagenome (GOLD analysis project Ga0070660, IMG submission 64670) | Corn rhizosphere microbial communities from Kellogg Biological Station, Michigan, USA - KBS C3-3 metaG | ecosystem: Host-associated > Plants > Roots > Rhizosphere > Soil ... | reverse complement strand
TTCAAAATATTAATCTTTCCAAAATTATAAAGCGTCTGGAATTAATTAAGAGTTTGATTTCATTAGAAGAAGATGATGAAATTGATGCGCATGTTTTCAAATTAGAACAGTTTGGAATAACGCCGGAATTAGAAACAATTATTATCTCTTTAAAAGAAAAATCTTATTGTAAAGCAGCAATCATAAAAAATTATTTTGGCCCTGAAGTGAAAGTAGAAAAGTTGTGATATCTATTTAAAGTATTTGGTTAAACAAAACAAATTATTACAAATTTGTGGGTAATAATGTATATAAAACCTTATTTTGCATTGTTTTAAAGATGAAATTGCCAATAGAAATATCGCCTAATCCTTTAGTAACATCTACAATTGAAGTAAGATATTATTCAAGAATTGTTTCAAACAAACTTTTTAATTTGGTTTATAAGGCTTTTATGCAAGAGTTGCCAAATTTTGAACAAAATACTTTGCCTCAGGGAATAAAAGAAACGAATCCTCAGTTCAAATATGCACCGGATTATATCTTAAGTAATGAAAATTATAAACTTTCATTTAGTAATAATGTTTTATCTTTCGAAAACGTAGCTGAATATAAGTTGTGGACGAATTATTTTTCTTTTATTTCAAAATCTATAAAGACCTTTTTTGAATTAGGTCATATAGATTATGTAGAAAGAATCGGGGTAAGATATGCAAGTGTTTTAGATAAAACACAGACTGCAAGTGAAGTAATAAATGATGTCCCTGTAATAAATGTTGAAGGATATGATCAAAAGTTTGAACATTATCGTTCTAATCTTAAAAAAGACAATATAAGTATTTTACTTCAAATTTTTGATAATGCGAAAGCAGTGAAAAATGGAATTAACTCATCTGGAGTATATATAGATATTGATGCATCTTTCACCGGAAAATTAGATAAAAATGAAGCAGGTTTTTTGGATGAAGTTTTGAAATATGTTGATAAATTGCATTCAGTAGAGAAAGAATTATTTTTCAGCTTAATGAAACCGGAATATCTATCTACGTTAAATCCTAAATATTAATTATGCCAATGTTAATAAACATACCATCTACGCAATTCACAACAGGTAGTATGGACAGAATTGAAGTATTGGTGAAAAGAAATTTACATGATCACACTACAATGCACAATGAATATTTAGCGGAATATGAAAACTGCAAAGAAAAATCTAAGGTCTCAAGAGGTATGGAAATTTTAAAAGAGTCAGACCACCAAGTTACTACGCTTGGAGATTGGGACGAACAGGATAATGAATTCAAATTATCTGATAATGAGATCAATAGCAGAGTTGTATTGACAAGTTCATATAAAAATGAGCTGAAAAGAGTAAAGAAAAAACAAAATTTAAATTCTGATAAATTTAATAGATATTTTTCTTACATGTGTAAAAAATTGTCAAGTTTACCTATTCAGAATAGCGCAGTAGAGTTAATATCCGACGATTCAATAAAGATAACTCTATCCTTCTTAGATGAGAAAGTTCTAATGCTGAGAAAGTATATGGTGGATGGTGATAGGGAAAATAATTTTAATGACATTACATATTCCTTTTTTATCAACCGTAAATTGATTTCAGCAGATGTTACAAACTTTGAAACTTTTACCAAGAATTTTAAGGAATACATTACGAATTAATTTTTTGAAGTTTTCTGGCAGACTTATTTTTCCTTTAGAAATTTTACCAAAAAGAAATTACAAACCCGTTATAAATATTTCCTTATTACTTGAAAACCAATCTGTATTTATTTTAAGGCGTTCTAATTCCTCTTTTAGTGACACATTTAACGAATTGGGTTATCTAAGAGAGAGTGCATTGATACCAAAAGAAATTCCTAATCTTTCATTAAATCTCTTAGGTGGTAAATTTAAGCCAAAGGACGCATGTTTTAGAATAATAAATAATGGTCAAAAAAAATGGATCAATAATGAGCCCATTTTTTTATGTGAATACCTTAAAGATTTTAAAAAACTTGATGAAACTTGTAATATTTACCTTAATGCAAATGGGATTCATAGACAACAAGTCCCCTATACAGTACCAACAAATCCCCATTTCAAAAAAGAAGTTGATAAATTTTTCGAATATGTGTCCAAACCAATTATTGAAGATGATAAATTTCTTTTGCAAGGCGAAACTAATATTCAACACGATCCTACTAAATTAAATTATTGGCATGTTGAATTTAATTTAATTGACTTTAAAGGTGTTGCATTAAAATACAATAATAGCACATCCATTAAGGATTTTTGCGTGAAGGTGCTAAAAGATATAATTTGTGCAAATTCGTACAATTATTTAGCAGATCCTAAACCCATTCCTAAAAAATTCTACATAAAATAATTTTAAGTTAGTATTCTATTTGCTGCACTTAATCTGCATGTAAACTTTTTAATTGATACTTTAGCTTTTACACTTGTAAATTCAGTTTCGTCATCAATCCCGATCCACCAATATTTTTCTTTTTTTATTCCAATCTATTCCCCTACTTTTGCACTCCCAAAAAAGTTCTTTTATAGAATCCCGATAGTTATCGGGAAGAATGGGAGTTCTAATCCCGAAGTTCGGGACGGACGTTAACACCAAAAATTTAAAAAATGGCAAAAGAAATCACAGCCTATGTCAAGCTCCAATGCAAAGGAGGACAGGCTAATCCGGCACCGCCAATAGGCCCGGCGCTCGGTTCAAAAGGTATCAATATCATGGAGTTTTGCAAACAATTCAATGCAAGAACCCAGGATAAACAAGGGAAAGTTCTTCCCGTTCTCATTACAGTTTATGGCGATAAATCATTTGATTTTATCATTAAAACGCCTCCCGCTGCTGTTCAGTTGAAGGATGCTGCCAAAGTTCAGTCAGGAAGTAAAGAACCTAACAGAAATAAAGTAGGCAAAGTTTCCTGGGCTCAGGTAGAAGAAATTGCCAAAGATAAAATGGCAGATCTTAACGCTTTCACATTAGACAGCGCTATGAAAATGATAGCCGGTACTGCACGCAGTATAGGTTTAACCGTTGACGGAAAAGCTCCATGGGATAATTAAATTGTAAACAAATCCCGTTGTACGGGAAAACTTTTGAAAAAATGATTACTAAAAAAAGAAAAGAAGCCAACGCCAAAGTGGATGCCAATAAAGCTTATTCATTAAAAGAAGCTTCTGCGCTGGTTAAAGATATTAATACCACTAAGTTTGATAGTTCTGTAGATCTTCATATCCGCCTCGGAGTAGATCCTAAAAAAGCTGACCAGGCTGTTCGTGGCACGGTTTCGCTTCCTCATGGAACGGGAAAAACAAAAAAAGTTTTAGTGCTTTGCACTCCTGATAAAGAAGAAGCTGCGAAAGCTGCAGGCGCTGATTTTGTTGGCCTTGATGAGTTTATTGCTAAAATCGAAGGCGGCTGGACAGATGTAGATGTAATTATTGCTACACCTTCTGTAATGCCTAAGATTGGACGTTTGGGAAAAGTATTAGGCCCAAGAAATCTAATGCCTAATCCTAAAACAGGAACCGTAACCAACGATGTAGTAGCTGCAATCAATGATGTAAAAGGCGGTAAAATCGCTTTTAAAGTTGATAAAGTAGGAATCATTCATGCTTCTATTGGCAGGGTAAGTTTCTCTCCTGATAAAATTGAAGCTAATAGCCAGGAATTGATTAACGCAATTGTAAAATTAAAACCGGCTACTTCAAAAGGTATTTATTTAAAAGGCCTTAGCATGGCAAGCACCATGAGCCCCGGCATTATGATTGATGCTAAATCTGTACAGAACTAAATAAAATTATTTGCTTCTGAATTATCTTTTTATTCATAAGCAGCAAAACAAATTGTATGAACAAAGAACAAAAACAGGAAGTAATAGAAGCGCTGAAAAGTAAATTTTCGCAGTATTCTAATTTCTATATTACTGATACTGAAAGACTTTCGGTAGCGCAGGTTACAAATCTTCGCAGGCACTGCTTTGATAAGCAGGTAGAAATGAAAGTGGCTAAAAACACGCTGATAAAAAAAGCTTTGGAAAGCCTTGATAGTGAAAAGTATGCCGGCGTTTACGATTCATTGCAACAGGTTACGGCCTTAATGTTTAGCGAAAGCCCTAAAGACCCTGCTGTAATTATCAGTAGTTTTCGTAAAGAGCAGAATGGCGATAGGCCGGTATTAAAAGCTGCTTTTTTAAACGGTGATATTTTTGTAGGAGACAATCAATTGATAAATCTTACTAAAATAAAAACTAAGAATGAATTAATTGGTGAAGTAATTGGTTTGTTAATGTCACCGATTCAAAGGGTAATTGGCGCTTTGCAAAACAGGCCGGAAGGTGAAGTAACTGCAAAGACTAAAGCTCCCGAACCAAAAGCAGCAGAAACACCAAAGACCGGGGAAGCGCCAAAAGCGGCAGCAGTAGCTTCTTCTGAAGCAAAAACAGAAGCTCCGACAGCAAAAGAAGCTACAAAACCAGCCTCTGACAATGTTGAAAAAGCAGCAGAATAAACTTGGATTTCATTGGCACATTAGCTAATCAGCTAATTGGCTAATTAATTAAATAAACAATTTTTTTAAAACCCTCCACCGGATCAGAAATTGAAAAGAAGGTGGAAAAAATTAAACTAAAAAATCATGGCAGACGTAAAAGCATTAGCTGAAAACTTAGTAAGCTTAACAGTAAAAGAAGTTCAGGAATTGGCTGAATTCTTAAAAACAGAATATGGCATTGAACCCGCAGCAGCAGCCGTTGTTGTAAGTGGCGATGGTGGCGGAGCAGCCGCAGTAGAAGAAAAAACATCTTTCGATGTGATTCTGAAAGCGCCTGGAGCTAACAAATTGGGTATCGTAAAAATCGTTAAAGAACTTACAGGCTTAGGATTGAAGGAAGCTAAAGAACTTGTTGACGGTGCTCCAAAAGCAATTAAGGAAGGTATAGATAAGGGCGCAGCAGAAGAAATTAGAACTAAACTTTCAGAAGCAGGCGCTGACGTAGAAGTAGTTTAATTTTTCTTTAATAAATTTTCAGAGCCGGTGGATTCCATCGGCTCTTTGTATTTTGACAAGATGAAGTTGATTTATTATTTATGCTTTTTTCAATTTGGCAATTTCATTCCGGTAGGTATCTCCCACAGGTAATTCCATCCCATTAATCAATCCTATTTTTCTAAATTGAATAAAAGCAATTTGATTAATGGCAACGATATAGCTCCGGTGAATCCGGATAAAAAGATTTTTTGACAGTTTCTCAAACACCGCTTTCATTGATAAAAGGGTGAGGTAAGATTGTGAATTAGTATTAATTTTTGCATAATCATCAGATGCCTCAACAAAAATGATTTCTTTGTAAGGAATTTTTATCACTTTATAATCTGAATGGATGTACAAAAAATCTTTTTGCTGTTCAGTATTATTTTCAGCATTTAACTTATGCCAAATAACGGCTTTGCCTACTCCTTTTTGAAAACGTTCCAGATCAAAAGGCTTTAATAAATAGTCAATAGCTTCTAACTCAAAACCATCTATAGCGAATTCCTGGTAGGCGGTAGTAAAAATTACCATCGGCTTTACGGGAAGACTTTTATATAACTGAATCCCATTAATACCGGGCATTTGTATATCAAGAAATGCCAGATCCACTGGTTTTCTTTTGAGATAATCCTGTGCTTCCAGTGCATTTGAAAATAAAGCTTCCAGGTGGAGATCGGCCGTTTTGGAAATATATTTTTTTACTACTTCCAGCGCAAGTGGCTCATCATCTATTGCAACGCAACTTATCATACTAAGAACAATTTATTCGAATTTCGCTATTTTATAAATTTCTTTAAAGTGGCTTTTACACAAGATAAACGATTGTTTTAAAACTAATAAAATGAAAAATGGCCTTTTAAGTCCGTTTACTGCAACTTTTTCTAATGGTTAAATGTACTATTTTATCGACAAACCGAACTGTAAACTATTTTTCACATTTTTTTGCAAATTTTCTTTTATAGGTTTACAATCTTTTTTCATAAAAATAAATTTCTGATGCCGGAACTTCAATGCTTATTAACTGGGACAGATCAGACTTCTTTTCAGCTTTTGTCCGAATATGCAGCAAAATTGCCGTGGCTTAATGTGATAGGAAAAGCGATTAATGGCCGGGAAGCCATGCATTACTTGCAGGAATTTGAGATAGACATTCTTTTTTGCGATGCTGCCACTGTGACTGAGCCTGAAATGGAAAATTTCTTAATAAAGAAATCCGGAAAAGCCCTGACCATAGTAGTGGCTTCATCAGAGGATCTTATCACCTGCAATTTTAAATGTGATATTTTTAGTTTCCTTGAAAAACCGGTTTCTTTTGAAAAGTTTTTTAATGCAATAAGCCAGGCAAAGGCTTATTTACAATCTTTTAATAAGACAAATGCAAGCCAGTCTGCGGATTATGTCTTTATAAAATCAGAATACAAATTCTATAAAGTAAAATTCAGAGAGATCATTTTTTGTGAAAGTATGAAAGATTACACACAGGTTTATGTAACTAACAAAATAAAGCCCATAACCACTTTGCAAAATTTAAAAACATTTGCAAGCAAATTACCTAAAGATGATTTTATACGGGTTCATCGCTCTTATGTTGTATCGTTAGATAATATTGATATTGTAAGTAAAAACGAAATTATGATAGGCCAAAAATTAATACCTATCGGCGAAAGTTATAGAAATTCGCTTTTTCAACTCATTGAGCAATCTTCATAAAAAAAACGGCATAAATTTTTTATGCCGTTTTTTGGTTCAATTATTATTAGATGACTATTATTTTATAATTCCAAGTTGCTCTAAGTCTTCTTTTTTCACGATTGGCTTTTCTTTGTTTTTCATTTTAGTAAGAACTAATTCAGCTACTTTTGTTGCATCTTCTTTTGTAGCAAACCCTTGATTCCCTTCTACTACGGGAATAATATCCTGCCTGATAAACAATTTGTTATCTATCATTATTGAATAGCCCCAACCTTTGTCCGTTTTAAAAACATTAGCATTTACCGGAACTTTTCCCTCTTTAGCCATCTCAGCCGTGTTTTGTTCTTGTGCTGCAGGACTATTATTACAGGAATTTAAAAATACCACAGGGATTAAAACATAAAAAAATATTAGAATATATTTTTTCATATTAGTTGTTGGCAACATAAGGTAAATCAGGCCTAAATTCCATAATATCATCAAAAGGGCTATTGCCACTTCTTCCGGTAGCAATGTATCCACGATTACTTACACTAAATCCGACAGCGCCTTCACGGGGGGAATTTTCAAAAGGAGTCATTTTTACCCAAAGATCCTGTGCGAAATTGTATTGCCAGCAAACTGATGTGACGCCACCATTATTGCCTGTAGCTACATAAGCAAAATCGCCAATAACAAATGCAGCTCCATTTGTGCGGGTGATATCAGTGTATGCATCATCGTAAGAATCTGTACTTACATTTGTAATCTGTCGTTTTTCAGACCAATACGGATCAGCCGTAGGGTCAAAAACCCACAGGTCATTTACAGTAGTAGTAACTCCATTATTATTGCCGGTGCATATATATGCTTTGTTGTTGTAAACAAATGCTACTGCTCCTGAGCGCTTGGTACCACTCATGCTTATCATTTGTGTCCATGAATCTGAAGCATCATCATATTGCCAAAAATCTTTGAGATAATTGCCATCATACCCGGTAGAAATATATCCTTTATTCAATACCGCAAAGCCAACAGCATCATACCTTGCGGTACCGGCAAAATCTGCTTTCTTTTTCCATGAATTAGCAGTGGGGTCGTATTGCCAAAAATCATTTAACTTATTAGCTCCGTCATATCCTGTGCCCACATATCCTTTGCCATTTAATGTAAATGCCACCGCAGAACTTCTGGGTGTTCCGGGAAGATCCGCTTTTTGCCTCCAGGAATTAAGTGCAGGATCGTACTGCCATACATCAGCAAGCCTGTAAGTTCCATCATATCCGGTAGCAATATATGCAGAATCTCCAATTACAAAAGATACGGCCTCGCTGCGTGCCACCCCATCCATCTCAGAACGGTTTTGCCAATCGCCCATAGTAGTTGTAGTACTCGATGATTTACACGACGGAAATATTATCCCTGCAGCCAGGATGCTTATTACAATAGCAGTTACATTTTTAATTTTGTACATTCTTTTTTAATTTTCGTCGAAAATATACGTGAAACTATGAGCCAAATCGTTAAAAAGTATATATACACACTTTCAATATACTAAGCTAATTTTACAATATACAAAAAGTAGAATATAGAATATGTAAAGGTAAATCGCACTATTAATAGTGGTGTTTATGAACTCTCGGTAAAATAGGGGGTTTAAGTGGTAAATAAAACAATCTAATCCATATTAACAATATGTGAAAATAGCCTAATAGTAATATTGCCCTCACTAAAAAATCAATGATGATACTGAAAAGAAAGAAAATCTTTCCTTCCTTTATAACTGCTTCTTTGTTATTATTGATATTGGCTACCGGAATTAGTTCTTGTCAGAAAGAATATATTACTCTTGGACAAAATTTTGTAGATAATAATACTACTCAACTTATCCTCGTAGATACTTCAACTGTTCAAATGTCAACAGTTTATATAGATTCTTTTGTTACTTCCGGAAATGGTACCTTATTTGCCGGCCACAATAATGATCCATCATTTGGAAAAATTAATGCAGAATCTTACGCGAGGCTTGGTATTCCATCAACAGTTACTATTCCTGATGGATCGGTTTTCGATTCTATCGAGGTGATACTAAAACCTAATAAGACTTATTACGGCGATACTACTCTTCCTTATTCTGTTTCTGTACATCAATTGTCTTCGCCGGTTACTTTACCGTTGGGACAAACTGCGTTTTTTAATATAAATAGCTGGAGTTACAATCCAATACCGTTGGCTACTAAGCAAATTTATTTCCGACCCGCATCCACGGATACCATTTCCATACGGTTACCCAATGCGGTAGGACAGGATTTATTTGACAAATTGAATTCCCATGCAGCAGAATTATCTTCCAACGACCTTTTTTACGATTATTTCAGAGGATTAGCGATTACAGCGTCAAGCCAGGCAAATAATCTTGTTATCGGCTTTAATGACAGTGTAATTATGCGGCTACATTATTTACAACCTGGCGTAATCAGCCAGGATGCGGTCATAAATTTTAATATTACAGATCAAAATTATAATTTTAGCCATGTCACGGCAGATAGAAGGGGAACGCCGATCGCATCGCTTAATCATACTAATAATCAAATATTTTCGGAACAATCGGGTAATTTGGCTTTTAGCCAATTTATTACCGGTACAATGACTAAAATAAGATTTCCGTATCTGAAAAGTTTGATGAGTTTGCCCAATTTTGTTAAAATTATCAGCGCTCAATTGGTTGTAAAGCCTCTGGCCAGAAGTTACTCGCCTGTTTTTCCGTTGCCTCCGTTTTTGGAGTTGTATTCAACAGATCAATATAATCTACCGGGCGCCCCTCTTTATTATCCTACCAGTTCTGCATCCCAACCTCAGGTTCAGGGTGGTAACCTCGTAATTGACGATACATACGGCGTAGGCACACAATATACGTATGATGTGACTTCCTATTTACAGGCACAAATAGCAGTAGAACAAAATAATCAAAACGGTTTGTTGCTATTGCCTCCTAATCCGGCATCTATTTTTAGCCGGGTGGTAGTCGGCAATTCTATAAATACAACAAGCCAAACCCAATTAAAGGTGTACTATGCATCTGTTCAATAATAAAAATGATATGTTTATAAAGAAAATTATATTTCCCGTTATCATTTTATTGCTTGGGTCACCATTGATTTCTATGGCGCAAAATAACAGTTCTCCTTATTCAGTTTTGGGTATTGGCGATCTGGAAACCAGTTATTATAACCGCTATACAGGAATGGCTAATAGCAGCGTAGCTTTATCGGACAACCGATATATCAACAACAGCAATGCCGCTTCTCTCTCAGATCTGATTCCCCGGTTTTATACATTTGAAATTTCCGGCCGTTTCCAGCATGTTTTATATTCCGGTGCAGGTGTGGACGCAGCCAACAACCAGACAAGCGATTTTCAAATGAAAAGACTGAACCTTGCTGCGAAAATTACCAATCGTTGGGGAAGTAGTCTTGGTTTACTGCCTTTCAGTTCCGCCTCCTACAATTTTTCTTCTACAAAATCATTAGTAGGAACCCCGCTATTGGCAACGGCTACTTATGATGGTCAGGGAGGAGTCAATCAGTTTTATTGGGCCAACGGTTATCGGATAACAAAAAATACCTCTATCGGAGTCACTTCTTCTATTTTATTTGGCTCGCTCACACAAACTGAAAACTTACAGAGCGGCAGCGATCCGAATGCGCTTGTAACTACTAAAAGCGATTTTCTTCATAATTTTTATTTTAATTTTTCATTGCTGACCAAGCTGAAATTAAATAAGCATTGGATGTCTTCTTATGGTATTACGTTCACGCCCAGAACCTCTTTAATATCAGAAGAATCAATCAATGTAAAGGACAACTTTGGGAACACCATTAAATCAACTACTACTAATAATGGATACTTTGATCTGCCGGTAAGCATCAATGCGGGTATTGCAGTGGTTAAAGATGATAAATATACTTATACGATTAATGCGAGAAACGATAGCTGGAGCAATCTTAATTATTCGGGCCAGGGATATCAATTAGTGAATAGTAATCGCATTTCTTTAGGCTTTCAAAGTGCTAATCTCAAACGTAATTATTATAACCAGGCTTATGAGAAAGGTTTTTTTCAATTGGGATTATATGCCGGCAATTCATATTTGAAAATCAATAATGAGCAATTAACTGATTTTGGAGCAAGCGTAGGATATGGCAGAAATTCTTTTCGTAGTCCCCTGGGATGGGTAGCTTCTCTTGCAGTAGGAAGGCAGGGAAGCCAGAATACAAATATCCTGAGCCAAAATTATGTAAAGCTTACGCTCACGTTATCTTATCTTGATTTCTTCAACAGCAATAAGCAGCAATAAAGAACTAATAATTTTCAGTGCCGGTATTGCAAATTACCTGAGCCGGTAAACAAACTTTTATCTAAGATTTTTATTTTTCTACAACAAAGGCTGTTTCAAAAGAGTAGTTGCATTTGTAAATTCTATATCCAAAGTTGTTTGCGAAATGCTCGTAAATAAATGTAACGTAGCAAAATAAATCTGCCTTATTTCTTTTGAAAAACATCGTGATAATTATAAGATTATTGTGCCCTTTTTGGTTTCCATTATTAATTATTAGTAGCGCAGCTCCTTTTCTGAATTCGTAGCCGGACGCATAAACACCATCTTCAGCAGATCAATAAATAACCTGAATTTTTATTCTCCCAATCTTCGAAAAAAATAATATTAAACATTTGTTTAGTTTTAAACATTTGTTTAATTTTGCGCCCTCAATAAAAAAATGAATAAGAGGGAAACAATCATAGAATCTGCGATAAAACTCTTTAGTGTAAAGGGTTTTGAAGGAACATCCGTAAGAGAAATTGCTGCGGAGGCGGGAGTAAATGTGGCTATGATTAATTACTATTTTGTTTCCAAAGAAAAATTATTTGAAAGCGCTGTTGAGTATAAAGCTTCTTTTTTAAAAGGAATATTTGAAGAACTTATTACCAATACAACGCTTTCTTCAATTGAAAAAATGGATGTTGTTATTGATAAAACAATTGAAAGAAAATTTTCCAATTCGTATTTCCATCACTTGCTTCATCGTGAATTATCACTTGAGCACCGTCCGCAATTGCGGGATGCTATCAGTGAAATACTTTTGAAAAATATGACATCAGTTAAGACCATTATTAAAAATGGTATAAAAGAAGGAGCATTTAATCCGGTTGATGTTGAATTGACGCTTGCTACTTTGCTTGGAACAATCCATTATTTACTTACTTCTGATACTATGTGCAGAAAGATTTTAGGTAAGAAAGAAGGATTCAGCCCTTTTCAAAATAAACAATTAAAGAAGCGATTGAGCGAACACACTAAACTATTAATGCGTTCCTATTTATTAAAAAAGAAATAAAAAAAATATTAAAAAGATGAGCAGGAGTTCAGTAAAAGTTGCAATCAGAACATTTTCATTTTTATCCGTAGCATTTGTTTTTTTAGCGTTGAACACGATTTCTCTCTCTGTAAAATCGCAGGATGTAAGATCAATTTCTTTGCAGGAAACAATCGATCTCAGTTTAAAGAATAGCCACATTCTCAAAGCATCGTCTGCAAGAAATGAGCAGGCAGATGCTGAGGTAAAGCAAGCATTAAATAATCGTCTTCCTAATGCAAGTGTTTCCGGGTCTTACTTATATATGGCCAATCCAAATCTTTCTATCAAAACAAAAGCCTTAGGCGGAGGTTCGGATACTTCAGGAAATAAAACTGCAATGCCTCATGTAAATCAGGCGATGTATGGAATTCTTAATATTTCACTTCCGATCTATGCCGGTGGAAAAATCAAATACGGAATAGAATCTGCAAAATATTTGCAACAGGCTACCTTGCTTGATGCAGAAAATGATAAGGAATCGGTGATTATTAATACGATTAATGCTTACGTCAATTTATATAAAGCTGCAGTAACAGTAGATGTTGTGAAAGAAAATGTGATGCAATCGAAACAAAGAGATTCGGTTTTATCAAGGCTTGAGCAAAACGGCTTGCTCGCAAGAAATGATTTATTAAAAGCAGAGTTACAAACATCCAATATTGAACTGTCGCTGTTGGATGCGGAGAGCAATTTGAAAATGGCGAATGTAAATATGAACCTGATGATAGGCTTTCCGGAAACTACGGTCTTAAAAACAGACTCGACAGGTTTTGATAAAAGTCTTTCTGTAAAAACGATAGACGATTATGAGCAGCTTGCATTGCAAAACAGGAAAGATATCCAATCTCTTTCTTTCAGAAAAAAAGCTGCCATCACAGGAATATCTGTTGCCAAATCTGACCTGTATCCTTCGCTGGCTTTGACGGGCGGATATATTGCTGCGGATATTCCGAAATTGCTATCCATTACCAACGCAGCAAACATTGGCGTAGGCTTTAAATATAACATCGCTTCACTTTGGGATTCCAAAGCAAAAATTGCCCAGGCAAAATCGCGTGTTACGGAAATAGAAGCGAATGAAGCGCAACTTAGTGATGGCGTAAGGCTACAGGTAAACCAGGATTTTGAAAACTTTTTATTAAGCCAAAGGAAAACGGAAGTATATAATAAAGCCGTTGTGCAGGCAGAAGAAAATTATAGAATTACTAAAAATAAATATGACAATGCTTTGGTAAACACTACTGATCTTTTGGATGCCAATGTATCTCTGCTTCAATCAAAAATAAACCTGGCGGTAGCTAAGGCGGATGTGTTACTGGCTTATAGCAAGCTATTGGAAACGACAGGCACTTTATCAAACACAAACAATCAATAATTCAAAAGCCCAAAATAAATTTTATGGAATCAGAAAAAGAAGAAATATCAACCAAAAAAGAAATGGCCAACGACAAAAACATTAAAGCGGAAGAACCTAAAAAAAGGAGTAAAGTATTTTTAATAATATTAATACTTATGGTGATAGCCGGCGCCTGGTTTGGTATTTCGAAATACACTTATGCCGAACATCATGAGGATACGGATGATGCACAGATCGAAGCTGACATCATCCCGATTATTCCAAGGGTTTCAGGTTATGTGAAAGAAATAAGGGTGAAAGACAACCAACAGGTACACAAAGGCGATACCTTAATTATAATTGATGACCGGGATCTTAAAATTAACCTGATGCAGGCTGAAGCAGCCTTGTCAACAGCGGAAAGCAATGTTAACGCAAGCCGTGCCAATACCAATGCAGCCCGCTCAGGAATTAATACATCAAGAGAAGGAGTAGCTACTATTGACGCGCAAATAGAAGCGGCACAAGTGACCCTTACAAGGGCTACGCAGGATTATAATCGCTATGCAAATCTTATAACAGATCATTCTATTACCGAGCAACAATTTGAACAGGCGCAGGCTTCAAAAGATCTTGCTGAAAAACAATTATTGATTCTTCAGCAACAAAAGAGACAGGCCAGTTCACAAACAGGAGTTGTCTCTTCACA
>Ga0070660_100001971_pt1 | contig 14169 bp, 19 predicted proteins | sample KBSC33metaG_FD_64670 | JGI IMG/M metagenome (GOLD analysis project Ga0070660, IMG submission 64670) | Corn rhizosphere microbial communities from Kellogg Biological Station, Michigan, USA - KBS C3-3 metaG | ecosystem: Host-associated > Plants > Roots > Rhizosphere > Soil ... | reverse complement strand
TCTTCGGTGACAAGGAATACGGGCGGATGGGGTGGTGCGACAAGCCCGTTATCAAGGCGCGATACCAGAAGCGAGCTGAGGTGCTATGGAAAGTGCCCGAGCGACTTCGAGAGCTCCGGGAGGAACTCGCCTTTGAATTTGGTCGGTTCGACTACGGCATTGTGGATGGAGAGGCGGTGCTGTGGGACGCGAACCGGACGCCGACGATGGGTACCGAGCTCTCCGAAGAGCGATGGGGAAAGATTCGCCTCCTGGCCGATGGCTTGAAGGGGTTTCTTCCGAAATAGACCTGCACTCCTGACTGGAGCGCACGGGTTTATTTGCCGAGCCGAGTCGCCGAGCAGAGGGATAATGAGGCATGAAGCGCTTTCCTCTTTGCCTCGTCCTCTTGGCCCTCTTTGGTGCCGCCTTCGCAGCTCCTCCTTCTGCGGCGAGCCTTTTGGATCAAGCCAAGTCTCAGGCAAGCCGCGAACGGAAGAACGTGCTGGTGATCTTCCATGCCTCCTGGTGTGGCTGGTGCCATCGCCTGGATGAGACCTTCCTTGCCGATAAGGAGATGGGCAAGCTGGTGAACGATAGCTTCGTCGTCTTGCACCTGGATGTGTTGGAGCACGGCGACAAGAAGTCGCTTGAGAACGCCGGCGGGGAAGAGCTGATGGGGCAATGGGGCGGGAAGGAGTCCGGCCTGCCCTTTTTGGTCGTGCTGAACAGCAAGGGGACCAAGCTGATGGACTCGAACCGCACGGGAGACGCCCGGAGCAACATCGGCTACCCAGCGCAACCGCAGGAGATCGGGCACTTTGTCAAGATGCTGCGGACCTCGGCTCGCTTCAAGGACTTGCAGGCCAAGAAGGTCGAGGACTGGCTGACGGCGCACGCGCCGAAGTAACCAGCAACGGCTTCTTTAGCCTAACTGCTCCCGAATGTGCTCCGGGAGCAAGGCGTCCCGCGCCCTGTAGTAGATCGGGAGAATCTGCACCATCTGGGCAGCTTCGTCTGTGTGAAATATGACCCGATGCGAATGGTAGTGGATATGCCGCAGTTCTAAATCGAACGCTGTCTGCTCGGGATCCAACGGTGAGCTCAGCGGCATTTTAGAAAGCTCTTTAATTCCTTTTTCGAGACGTCGAGCCACCAAACATAGACTCACGCGTGCCCAAGCAAACCACCCCACCCCTCCCCCTACGGGCGAGAATGGCGGTCAGGATGCCGCCCGCCGGTACCTGCGCTAGCTCGGATGGACAGCCTAGTGCCTCCCGAAAAGGAAACTGTTGCAAGAAAATATCCGGTCTAAACTGCGACTATGCGACTTATATCCCTTCTTTTCATGGGCCTGATCCTGATAGGGTGCAACGGCTCGTCTAGCTCCGCGGCGGGTTCTGGTACCGACCAGCCCGGGCCTCCGGTGGAAGTAAAGCGCAGCACCTTTAGCATGACTTTGCCGGGTACCTGGAGGGAGGTCAACTTCGGCAGCGCCTCCGACTTGAGCAAGCTACGTGAGGTTTGGAAGAACGATCCGAACGGCTCCTCGATGTTGGATCAATTGGAGGCTGCCTACAAACAGGGGGCGCTACAGCTTTACGCGCTAGAGGATGCTTCTTCCTCCGCAGAGTTCAAGGCCAACGTCAATGCCATTTGGCTGAAAGCGGACAAGCCCCAGAAAATTCAGGACATCGAGACAGGCAATCTTAACGAGATGAGGCCGATGATGGAAGCCGACCCCAAGGTGACGTGGTTTAAAGCGAACGGTTCGGATGCTTACTGCATGAGGGGAGACTATAAGGCACCGAATGGGGCGGAGGTCCACATTTCTAGCGTGGTCGTCACCAAAGGGAACGCTAACCTTACGGTTACATTCGCTTGCCCCAAGGCGAAGGCGGCCAGTGAGGACGTCGAAGTCGACAAGATAATCCCCACCATTCTCATGAACTAGCGCGAGGCCTGGATGAGAGGTCTGATGCCCGAACATGGCTCGCGCTGGGTGACAGGGCGGCCTGCTTGGGTCACCCGCCCAAGCGTTCCCATGCCCGTCCATCCATCTTGGCAAAGCGATGCACGGTCCTCTTAATTAATGAAACAGTTATAATCTCGCAGTGCAGAAGCCTGTGGTGGATCAAGGTCCGGGTTCTCGTCACGTAGCGGTGCTCGGAGCGGCGGGCGGGTTGGGCCAGGGCATCCTCTCGATCTGTCGTGAACAAGGAATTGGCTTCACCGCAATCGTCCGCTCAAGGCCGGAGAGAATCACGGACGTGCCCAAAGGATCCCGAGTCGTTACCGTCACTTCACTGGGTGACAGGACTGCTCTGAAGGACGCTTTCTCCGGGGCTGACGGGGTGATCACCGCCATGGGCGTTACCAGTACGAGCCAAGACCAGTCCGCCTCGATGTCCGCGAACATGGACACCGTAGAACAGGCGATGACGGACGCCGGGGTCGACCGCATCGTATTGATCAACACGCTCCTAACCTCACCACCGGGAACACCAGCCAGCTTTCTCATGCGCTTCTTTTCGCGGGTGCCCGGAACGATGGGTCGTGGTGCGAGAGAGCAGCAGGCGGTAGTGGATGCGCTTGGCCGCGGCGCATTTTCATCCCTTCGATGGACACTCGTCAGGGCTGGACTGAACCCGAAAGGTAGCGATGAGCCACCGGCGGTGTCCGCGGATTGGCCGGGCGCAGAGAACTCCTATAAGCCTGTCTCATATCGCGCTATGGGCTTATGGATGCTCGATGAAGCTGCAGCGAACAGGTTTGTCCGTGGCGCTCCCCTTGTTTCGCGGCGTCGCGGCTGAATACCAAGAGAAGTCCAATGGAATATCTAATCGGAGTCATAGCCGCTGTCGCGGTGGGTCTGTTTGGCACTGCGATCGGCTTCGACAAGGATCGCAGCTTCTATCCCGTCACGCTCATTGTCATTGCCGCTTTATACATCCTGTTCGCCACAATGGCCGGGTCTTCGTCAGCCCTACTCGCTGAGCTTGTTCCGGCCCTCATCTTCATAGGGATGGCTGCCTGGGGTTTCCTCAAGACGCCTTGGCTAGTCGTCGCCGGGCTGGCCCTCCACGGAGTCTTCGACTTCTTCCACCATTGGGTGATTGCTAATCCGGGGGTACCCATGTGGTGGCCCGGGTGGTGCTTGGCTTACGACGTCGTGGCCGCTGCTTACTTGGGTGCACTGATCCTTAAGAGGCGGCGCATTGCAGAGGTCACCGCCTAAGCTCGCTCGCTGGCGCGGGTTGGTAGAAGGTTTGCTCGTGCGCCCCCCAAGCAACCTGTCGAGCGCTCCATAAGACTTCTGTCACAAAGTATGTCTGCCTCGACAATTAGCCTGTATGCAGGCAGCGAAATACACGAAGGCTACGCGGAAGGTGGCTAGTTTAAGGGCAGGAGTGATCTTTGCGATTGGGGCGGCCTCGTCCATGGCCTCGGCCTTGCAGTTCGTCAACGGAGACTTTTACAGCTCCAGTAACAATGTCATTCAACACTACACCAGTGCTGGAGTGCTGCTCGATTCCCTGACGCTGACCAGCGCGTATGGCGGCACTCGCGGCTTTGCCTTTGGCGCAAATGGGCTGCTCTACAGCGTCATGGTGGGAAGCAATGGTTACACCGTGGTGTCGGCCGACTCCCAAGGCGTTGTTCACGAGACCTACACCACTACTGGCGACAAAGTCGCCAGCAACGTCAGCTTTGGAAAAATCGCGTTCGGCTCCAACGGCGACTTTTTTGTTGGGTTGGGTGGAAAGGTTGTGCGCTTCACTCCAGGCATTTCAGAAGGCACTGCCATTGTCAATGGGGGCGGCAATGACGTCGAGGTGCTGCCGACCGGCAACTTACTGGTACTAAACGAATACAATCTGGAGGATCGCACTGCAAGTGGCGCCCTCGTCCGAAACATAGCCTCGTTAACAAATGCACGGGGAGTGGAATACGATCCCATTCACAACAAGATCTTCGTGACAATGATCGGCGATTCGAGCAATCCCCATGCGCTGATGAGGCTTAACTTTGCATCCGGCGCGGTTGAAACGAGCACGAGGTTTACTTACGGCGACGATATGGTCTTCAGCACAGACGGAAGGCTGCTGGTTGGTGCGCAATTTCAAACGCCCGCCTTTTTCGATACCGACTTGAACCAACAAGGGTTGCTCGGCAGCGATGCCAAAATGTTTGTGGCTCAGATGGCGCCCGTACCGGAGCCGGCGACCATCTTGGGTGCGGTCGCGGGGTTAGGTTTGCTGCTCCGTCGGCGGCGCTAGCGAGAGTAACAGGCCTGAGCCTAAGGTGGGCGAGCTAAGCAGCGAAGCCTTTTATGTGAACCTTGCCCGCAGCGAGATCGACCGTTCCGATGCCCCAGATTTGCAGGGGGTTGACCCAGGCATAGGTGGCATGTGACGAGAAGAGCCGCACGTTCTCGCGCAGCTCGGCAACCGGGTTCCCCGGGGTCGCCATACAGGTGCCGTCCGCGTCCAGCGAGATCCTGTCACCGTTGGACGCTTCGATCGTCGCGTGAATGTGCAGGTCCATCTGGCCGTCTGCCCGGACGTACAGATAGTCCACGCCCTTTGCCACGCCCGATAGCTTTGCACTCTCGACGGGCCCCTCGAACCACACATCGAACCGAGCGCCCCCCGGAGGAATCGGAGCGGCGCCGCTCATCAGGTCCCCAAGGCTGACTCCATACTCCGTCATGGCCGTGATTCCGACGGTGTATTCGTAGAGCAAGTCTCCCAAGACTGCTGATTCTGCAATTGTTTGCATGTGGGATGATCTTACTCGCCACGGCCCAGGCAACGGAAAAGGTCGGGCAAGTGACAAGCAATTGTCCGACCTTTTCCGTAGCTAACCCTCAAAGAGCCGCTTGCTAGGCGTTCTTGCGTGCCCGACGCTTGCGGGCCACGGCAAGAAAGGCAATGCCGCAAGCTGTCAACGTCGCCGGCTCTGGAACTGGGCCGCTGTGTCCGATGTAGTCGGCCCCCGTCGGGAAGCCTGTTCTCCAGACGAGATCGCCGGCTGCGGTCTCTTCCACCAGGGCCGCGGGATTAAAGTTCGCCGGAAGACCCGTGTCCGCCAGTTGCCCACCACCGGCCAGTGAGTAGAAGTTTAGATGCCCACCAACGGCGTCATTCCAGAAGCGGAAGACGTCGCTGATGTGTGTTTGGGTGGTGTCCCCAAATTCGTAGAACCCAAGATCGCCCGGCCCGACGACGCTCGGCAAATTCCACTGCAAGCACGTTGCAAATCCGCTTCCCGTAGGATCTGCGCCTACGAAGCCATTGTAGGCTCCGCCGGATCCATCGGCATACAGAATCGTGCCAACGCCGTTCTCATCGAAATCCATCTGCCAAGCCGTGACCTGACCCATAGCCGAAACTGCGCCAGCCAAAACGGCTGCTGCTGTCAAAAATCGAAGCTTCATTCCCAATCTCCCCGCCCGCACTTGCAGGGCTGTTCACCCTTTACAACCGTCAATCGGCTGCTGCCAGAACAGCACAAACAATTAGTGCATGCATTTACTAAGTTGTTGCACTCTTCAGGGAGTGTGACAAGTAAAATTACTGGTTAGAAGGTGCGAGCGCATACAATCGCTACTGTGAACTCGACCGGGGGGCGATTGAGGCTAACGCGGGTCTCGTTGAGATCGGACGACAACGCCTGCATGCGAGGCGAGGAAGGGAGCCGGAGGCATGGGCTTTCTCACGGTGACCTCCGCTGCCTCCAGGTTTTCAAAGGTGTTTAGCAGGTCTTCGCCGATGACCCTTGCCAGCCGCTCGACAGTCCGGAATTGTTGCTTCTCTGCTGCTTGCTGCGCGACCCTTGCCGCCGCGCCATAGTCGACGGTGTCCGAGACCTCGTCCGTCTCGAAGGCTTGGCCGTCCACTTCCAGTTTTAAATCGATGAGATAGCGATGCCCGACCTCTCGCTCGGCATCTGGCACCCCATGGTAGGCGTAAAGCTGCAGGCCTTCGACGAGAACGGTGAACACGCTGCCATTCTATCGCGAGCACCATAATGGCGTAGAACTGGTTGGACTTCCTATGAGCCTGCAGCCGACTTATCCTCGCCGTAAAACCGCGCCTTGTGTGGTCGGACCCGTGACTATGGGAGCCGGGCATCCGGTGCTCGTTCAATCGATGATCACCGAGGAGACGCGGAATGTTGATGCCTGCGTCGAGCAAATCATCGGTTTGCATCGGGTCGGTTGCGAGTTGGTGCGCGTCACGACTCCTTCGCTAGGCGAGGCGGAAGCGATGGCGGAGATTCGCGCCAAGGTGACGGAGCGGTATGGCTATGTGCCGCTGACGGCGGACGTGCACCATCAAGGGACGGACATTGCCGTAGAGGCGGCGAAGCATGTGGACGAGGTTCGCGTGAACCCGGGGCTTTTCGTGTTTAAGCGTCACGGGTCGCGTTCGGAGCAAGTGGTCTCCGGCGATGATACAAAGCGCTCGCAAGCGACCGCACTACCAAAGGTGGACTTTCGCGGCTCGGGAGGCGATCAGGAAGTGGAGCGACTTCGGCAGGAACTTGCCTACGGAGAGCGGGAGTGGCAAGAAGAGCTCCAGGCGGTCGAGGACAGTTTTGTGCCGGTCATCGAGGCTTGCAAAAAGCACGGCCGAGCGATGCGGGTTGGCGTGAACCACGGCTCGCTCAGCGAGCGCATGCTGGTCACCTATGGGGATACGCCAGAGGGCATGGTGCAGAGCGCGCTCGAATACCTGCGGCTCTGCGAGAAGCACGGCTATACCAATCTAAATATTTCCTTGAAAGCGAGCCGCGTGCCGATTATGGTGGCAGCGAACCGGTTGATGGTCCAGCGCATGGACGAGGTTGGAATGGCTTATCCGCTGCACCTCGGCGTAACGGAGGCTGGAGACGGCGAATACGCGCGCATCAAGTCCACCGCCGGCATCGCAACTCTGCTGATGGAAGGAATCGGGGACACCATTCGAGTTTCGCTCAGCGAGGATCCTATCCATGAGATTCCTGTCTGCTACGACATTCTGCAGGCGCTCGGGTTGCGCAAAACCAAGGTCGAGTACATCGCCTGTCCCTCTTGTGGGCGGACCAAGTTCAATTTGCCAATCGTGTTGCACCAGGTGCGTGAGGCGACGAAGCATCTCGTCGGCCTCGACATAGCTGTGATGGGCTGTATTGTGAACGGCCCCGGCGAGATGGCGGACGCGGATTACGGTTACGTCGGCGCGGCGGGTGGGAAGATCACTCTCTATCGGAAGCACACCGTGGTTAAGAACGGCATTCCGCAGGAGCGAGGCGTCGAAGAACTCGTCGCGCTACTTAAGGCAGATGGGGCTTGGCAGGATCCGCCGGAGGATGCAAGCACGAAGACAGACCGGGTTATGTTGCCGATGGCGTAGCTCATTCAGTGTGCCGCGACTGCCAGTTCGTTGGACACCTTGTAATCATTGCCAGCCACGCCTTGCGCTAGCCGCTCTGCTTCTGCTTTCTGCTCTTCAGTCGGGACTGAGCCCTTCAGATGAACGACCGCGTTGTCGGTGTCGACGTTGATGTGCGAGGAGTCGACGGTCTTGGTCTGGTTGAGAACGTCCTTAACTCTTGCAGACATCGTGCCGGCGTCCATTTTCTCCTTCGCATTGTTGATAACCGGCTTCATCTTCTCGTTGAGCTCGGCACCTTTCTCTTTCAGCACCTTGCCGGTGGCGTCCGCGTCCTTGCGGATGCCCTCGCCCATCTTTTCGGCGCCTTGCGCCATGTCTTCGCGACCTTGAGGCGTGCAGCCGATGAGAGAAGCACCGAACGCGACGGAAAGGATTGCGAGATAAGCGCGGATCATCTTAGAGGTCTCCTGGCGGCATCAGCCGATGAAACGGACTTCCAGGAACTTGCCGAAGTTCCTTGCGATTGAGCCGAACGGAGGCGGCATCCCCGTCGGTAGAATAAGAACAATGCCAAAGCGAGTAGAGACCGTTGTCCTTCACGACAGCGCCACCCCCGTTTTCGGAGATACGCAGAAGGGCGGCAGCGTGGTGGTGACTTCGCTTGAGACCCTGCTGAATCAGGCGCGGGCCAACTCGCTGTGGCCACTGACGTTCGGCTTGGCCTGTTGCGCGATTGAAATGATGTCCACGGTCGCGGCTCGCTTCGACCTGGCACGTTTCGGATCGGAGGCTTTCCGCGCGACCCCGCGACAGGCGGATGTGATGATCATCGCCGGACGGCTCAGCAAGAAGATGGCCCCGGTGCTCCGGCAGATCTACGATCAGATGCCGGAGCCCAAGTGGGTTATTTCCATGGGAGCTTGCGCATCGAGTGGCGGCGTGTACAACAACTACGCGATCGTGCAGGGAGCGGACCAGGTGGTGCCCGTCGATATCTACGTCCCCGGCTGCCCCCCCTCGCCCGATGCGCTGATCTACGGCGTTTTGAAGCTGCAAGAGAAGATCAAGCGCGGAAAGGCGCATACCCTCAAGGACCTGAGGATGGTGGAGATCAATGCCCGCCACCAAGAGGAGGTGGAAGCGTGAGCGTCGATCTTCTGAAAGGCATTGTGAAGCCCGTCCTCGCCGGCTTTGGAATTACGGCTCGGCGGCTGAAGCACAAGAAGGTCACCGTGATGTACCCCGAAGAAGTTCGGGAGCAGTATCCGCGCACGAGGTGGCGTCACTTCTTGACCCGTTACGAGTCTGGCCTCGAGAAGTGCATCGGCTGCTCTCTCTGCGCGGGCGCCTGCCCGGCGCGCTGCATCAACGTGGAAGCGGCGGAGAACACCGACGAAGAGCGATACAGTCCCGGCGAGCGCTACGCTAAGCGCTACGAGATCAACATGATCCGGTGCATCTTCTGCGGCTACTGCCAGGAAGCCTGCCCGACCGGCGCGATCGTGCTGCGGAAGAACTTCGAGCTTGCGGACTACAATCGCAACGACTTCATCTACACGAAGGAGATGCTTCTCGAAGAGTATCCCGGCCAGAACGAAGAGCCGTTTACGGGGCATTACGCGGAGAAGCCGGCACCCGTTTACACAGGTTAATTTTTGGGAGTCCGCTCGCAGGCTCGCTAGCGAAAGCGGTGACGGTCACCGCCACTCTAAGGGCGCTCCGCGCCAAGACAGATCGCTCACGCGAGCGCACTCCCACACTTACGTGGACTGCTGGACGGCAGGGGTGGTATCGCTGGCGCTCGCATCTGCAGTGGGCTTGTGAATTAAAAAGCCACCAAGCGCGGCCCAACCCAGCAGAGTGACAACCACAAACATCCAAAAAGAGAACTTCTGAACCTTCGTTTGGGCTCGCTCGGAAACCGTAATGCCCCAGCGGATGCAGAAATTCCAAACTCCGTAAGAGAGGTGGTAGCTTGCGGCGAATATGCCTAGGATGTAGAGCACAAACTGCCAATAGCCTTGGGACGTGAGCTTCGCTTGCCAGGCGTTGTACATGATCAGTGCGTCGTCATGCTTCACGTATTTGAGGCCAGTCGTCGTCGCCACATGGAAGGCAAGGAAGGCGAAGAGGAACATGCCGCTCCAGCGCTGCATCGTGTACATGAAGTTCTGCGACCAGCCGTACTTCGTGCCGAAGTAGTTCGGCTCGCCTCGGTTGACGATGAACAGCCCGTACACCGCATGGAAAATCAGCGGCACCCAAATCAGCGCGACCTCGATCGCGAGCAGCACGTACCACGGAATCGACCCGAAGAACCCAATTACGCCATTGAACTTCTCCGGCCCCGCGAGGGAGAAGGAGTTCAGCGTCAGGTGCTGAAGCATGTAGAAGCCGACGGGGATGATGCCGGTCAGCGAATGAACCTTATGCCAGAAGAAGTTCTCGCGATTGATCGCCAGCGCCATAGGTGGCTAAGAGCATACCGTCGCGGGGCGGTAAGCGGTTTGCGGTTAGCAGTCAGCGGTTCATTACTCCGCTAACTGCCAACTGCTCACTGCCAACCTTCTCAGGCTCCCGTCGACGGATGCGTCGCACCAGCGCCGTCGCTCGTCACCGAAGTGATGATGCCGCCGTTCGCGCCAATTTTCCGAATCTCGCGTGCGGTCGCCGAAGCGTTGTCCTCGGTAAAGTAGATCTCCGTTCCGTCCAGCGTGTAGCAGGGTTCGCCGTCGTTCCGCATCGTGTTGGTTAGCCGCGTTGCAGAGCCGCCGCTGCTCGGCATCTTCATGAGTTGTCCATCCGGCGAACTCGATCCGAAATCCTGGATGTAGGCGATGGTCGCACCATCGGGGCTCCACGTCGGCTGATTCTCATTCGACGGATCGCTCGTGAGTTGGACCGAGCCCGTGCCGTCCGCGTTCATCACGTAAACGTCGTCGTTCGTGTCCCCGGCGACATACGCGATCTTGGTTCCGTCGGGACTCCAACGCGGCTGATAGGCACCACTGCCGAGGTTCGTCAGCTGGGTGACGCCTGAGCCATCGGCATTCATCACGTAAACCTGGTATAGGCCGCTAGCGTCCGAGGCGAACACGATCTTCGTGCCATCTGGGCTGAAGTGGGGCCAGAGCGCATCGGCATTTCCCGGCGTGATGTCGGCGAGGCCGCTGCCGTCGAATCCGCAGATGTAGATGTGCGCAAAGGAACCCCAGTGGACAAACGCAAGCTTCGTATAAGCCTTGTCGACGACGACCATGTCGGCGGTGAGGCTGCCGGTGGCAACTTCGGACCGCATCGTGCCGTCCAGATGCATCTTGTTGAGGGTCAGCGTGCCGGTCATGTCGGTCGAGAAGACCACCCACGGCCCCGGATCGGAGCCACCCCCGCCTCCCGTGCCCCCGCCGGTTCCTCCTCCCGTTCCGCCTCCCGTGCCTCCGCCAGAGCCGCCACCGCTACCGCCGCCGTTTCCGCCGCCGGTTACGCTTCCGGCGGAGCCACCGCCGCCGCCGCAGCCGACAAGGATCGCGAGAGCCAGAAGGGAAGCCAACACACAAGAACCACGCATCATCACCTGAATAATCGGAAGATCAAGCGCACCTACTCTAGGGGCTCCGCACACTTCTCCGCAAGTCGCTTGCTCCACTCCGCCGGACGCTCCCTGGCCCCCGCGAATGGCTCACGGGGGAGCGCGGACGGCTGGCGGGGGAGCGGGAATGGCTCACCGGGGAGCGGGAATGGCTCACCGGGGAGCGGGAATGGCTCACGGGGGAGCGGGAATGGCTCACGGGGGAGCGCAAGCGGTTCGCGGGGGAGCGGGAATGGCTCACGGGGGGCGCGAGCGGTTCGCGGGACTGCGGGAATGGCTCACGGGGGAGCGCGAGCGGTTCGCGGGACGGCGGGAGCGATTCGAGGAAAGGGCCGCCGGGTCGGCGCACTCCAAAGGCGCTCCGCGCCAGTGTGAAGCGCTCGCAAGCGAGCGCACTCCCAAAGGCTAGAGCAGCTCTTTCGGGACCTGCGCGACGATCTCTTTGACCCTCTGCGCGTCCGACTTTGGGCAGATCATGACCGCGTCTCCGGTCACGATGACGATCAAGTTGTCTCCGCCAACGATCGTCACCGTCTGCGCAGGGTTCTCGTTGTAGAGGATCGAATTAACCGTGTCCACCGCGAGAACCTGCCCCTGCACCACATTCGCATGCTCGTCCACGGGCATCGTGCGCTCGAGCGAGTCCCAGGCGCCGACGTCATCCCATGGAAACTCGGAGGGGACGACCGCGACCTTCTTTGCCCGCTCCATCAGGACGTAGTCGATGGACCGGTTGGGCAACTCTTGGAAGGCCTCTTCCGCACGCTCCTTTTTCCCAAGGCGTAGCGAATTGGCGATGACCTGAGCCAATCGCTCTACTTCCGGCTCCGCGTCGCGGAGTTCGTCATAGAACGACTTCAGCGTCCAGAAGAACATGCCGCTGTTCCAGAGGAATCGCCCTTCGGAGAGGTACTCCTTGGCGGCCTCAAGGCTCGGTTTCTCGCGAAAGCTCGTGACCTTGGAGCCCGTTCCCACGAGAGCGGCATGGTCGAATTCGATGTAGCCGTAGCCGGTCTCTGGACGATCCGGCACAATGCCGATCGTCACCAGCGCGCCTGTCTGCTCAGCGATTCCAAGCGCGCGGTCCACGGTGCGTCGAAACGCCTCAGGGAGACCGATCTTGTGGTCCGCGGTAAGCACCGCCATCGAAACCTCATCCGGGTTCTCATGGCGCGCGGAGAGCACGCCGGCCGCCCAAACGAGGCACCCGAGCGTATTTCGCTTATCCGGTTCCGCGACGACGTTCGTGGGTGGCAGCAAACCGGCTTCGCGGATCGGCCTCTCGAGATGGGTTGCGGTGGCAATGACCGTGTTCTCGCGCCCAACGAGCGGTTCGATCCGGTTCACCGCCTCTTCGAGCAGCGTCTCGTCGGGGTTGGTCAGGCGCAAAAGCTGCTTGGGCCGCAGGCGACGCGACAGGGGCCAAAAGCGCTCGCCGGAGCCTCCGGCCATGATGACGGCGTATCGGGTGAAACTCACTTCTTCCGCTCGAGCGCAAGGCCGGGGTTGGTATCACCACCTTCGACGAAGGTGAAGTGATCGTTGTCTTGCCACTCAAGGGTGGTATCGGTCGGCCCAGGCTTACCCTTCAAGATCTTTTGCTTTTCGGCTTCCGGATTGTTCGGGCCGGTGGCTGAGAAGGTCTTTGGGTCGATATGCAGCGTAGTCCCTGAGTAGCTCCAGTTGCCATCCACCTGAATGGTGTTGCCGGCATCGGTCTTGACCTTCGATTGATACGTGCCGTTCTCGCGAAACTCATAGTCAAGGGTGCCAGCGGGAGTCTGCCACTTGCCGACAAGCTTGTTGCCGCTGGAACAGCCAGCCAGGAGCGAAGCTATCAAGGCGAGGATAAGCGCAAGTCGGGCCACGGCACTGATTCTAACATTCTCCACTCGCGATTAGCTCCCGAGCGCACCGGTCCAACTCAAACTGCTCGCCAGCGTCTCACTTGCACGGGTTCGGTAACCTCAGAACTGTGCGACAGAAGTGGCGAAAGGAGCAGATCGCAGCTCTTCTCGTTCGCTTGGAAGCAGCTTACGGGCAGCCAACGTTTCTGCCCGTCTTCCATGCACTGGATGAGCTTGTCAGCTGCATCCTTAGCCAGCACACGAGTGATCGAACGTCTTACCCCGCCTTCGTGAAGCTTCGCCGCGAGTTGCCGACTTGGGCGGCTGTACTGGACGCGGGCGCGGAGAGGCTGGCCGACGTAATCCGCGGCGCAGGGCTGGCCAACAACAAGTCCAAGGCGATCTGCGGTTGCCTCGCGGAGATTCACCGGCGCAACGGCGATTTCACCCTTGAACCGCTCCGATCGATGCCGTTGTTGGAAGCTCGCTCATGGCTCGCCTCCTTGCCCGGTGTCGGCCTCAAGACCGCCTCGATCGTGCTCTGCTTCAGTTTCGGAAAGGGTGCCACTCCCGTGGACACGCACGTGTTTCGGGTAGGTTGCCGCCTCGGATTTCTCGACGAGAAAGCGGGCGAGAAAAAGGCGCACGACGTGCTTCTCGCGATTGTGCCCGAACCATTGGCGGCGCGCTTCCATGTGGCCCTCCTCGCCCATGGCCGTGCGATTTGCCGTGCGCCGAAGCCGAACTGCGAGATCTGCCCGCTGACCGACTGCTGCCGCTACTACAAGCTGCAGTCCCGAGTACTTGCTAAGAAGGGCAAGTAAACTCGCCGCGATGACCCCCCGTCTGGAATTTGCGCTGGAGCTTGCCGTCCGAGCAGGACGGGGCACGTTGGCGCACTTCCAAACTGGAGTTGCCGTCGAGGCGAAACAAGACTCGTCGCCGGTAACGATTGCGGACAGGGAAGCGGAGTCGCTGATCCGGTCCGAGATCGCTCGCGCCTACCCGGAGGAGGCTATTCTCGGCGAAGAAGAGGGCGAGAGCGGCCAAGGGTCAGAGCGCCGCTGGGTCGTCGACCCGATCGACGGGACCAAGTCGTTCATCTGCGGAGTTCCGCTGTATGCGACGCTGCTTTCCTTCGAGGAGTACGGGCGGCCGGTGCTCGGCGTGTGCTACTTCCCAGCGCTCGACGAGTTGCTCTACGCCTCGGTAGGCCAAGGCGCTTGGTTCAACGGGCGCCGAGCGCAAGTGTCCTCGCGGGCATCGGTGGAAGGCTCGGTTCTTTGTTGTGGGGGGCATCGGCTGATGGCGGACCTTGGGCGCATGGCGCCCTTCCTGCGGCTTAGCGAGAAGGCGTTGGCAACGCGCACCT
>Ga0070660_100001967_pt1 | contig 14174 bp, 18 predicted proteins | sample KBSC33metaG_FD_64670 | JGI IMG/M metagenome (GOLD analysis project Ga0070660, IMG submission 64670) | Corn rhizosphere microbial communities from Kellogg Biological Station, Michigan, USA - KBS C3-3 metaG | ecosystem: Host-associated > Plants > Roots > Rhizosphere > Soil ... | reverse complement strand
TCGCCAATTCGGTAACCACAGAAGTGGTTACTCTCATGCATCCATCACGCCGGCCAAAACGGTTTCGCAGCACCTCTAAGCCCGCCTGAATACCGGCATCTTATTGATGCTGTGGACTTAGAATTAATACGAGGTGGACATCATGATCTATAGCAAGCAATCATCCAGAACTCCTGAAGAAGTGGGAAAGAGACTTGAGGAATCCGCCGCCCGACACAAATTCGGAATCCTGCATATTCACGATCTCAAGGCGACTCTGGAATCCAAGGGCATTCAGCTTGGATCGGAATGCAGAGTCTACGACGTCTGCAATCCCCAAGCCGCGACAAAAGCGCTACATGCAGATATGAGGGTATCTACAGTTCTTCCTTGTCGCATATCGGTGTTCAGCAGGGATGGTGGGTGCATCATATCCACAGTCAAGCCGACAACATTGTTCGCGACAACTGGCCTGGAGGGATCGGAGTCCCTGGCTGCTGAAGTTGAAACGGAAATCCTTGCCATTATCGACGAGACCGTGTAGCGGCTGATCAACGAAAGGTGCCCCCTAGCCCTATTACAACTACATGAAAGATGTGCTGCTTGGGCAACCAGAAATCGAGATCAGTTCTAACCCAGTCCTGATGCCACCATCTTCCATTTGCCGCCGTTGAAGAACTGTGGCGACCTCGCGAAGGCGTGGTCTCTGAGGGACTGCGAAGTTTGCATTGAGTTTTCTTCGCTCAATGCGCCTCGTAGTGACTTTTGTCACGGCGATCACTGCATCCAGCGTGTAGTGTGGGTGCAGTAAGAGATCAATCAATAGAACAGGAGCAATCTTCCCCAATGGAAAAGCAAACTGAAGAACTGGACCTGCGCCACGTAGAGCGCTTCCAACGCCATCCGCTGGTATTTGCGAAATTCGATGCTCTCGCAACCGGAGAGTCATTCGTGCTGATCAACGATCACGATCCGGTTCCCTTGCACGGACAAATGGAAGCGATGCGCCCGCACCAGCTCACATGGGAATACATCGAGCGGGGGCCAGAGATCTTTCGCATTCGGGTTAGCCGTATCGCGTCGTTGAATGGCGCTGAGACTTCTCCAAACGCTGTACCGCAGTCGTTGTGGGGAATCCAGAAATCGAAATAAGCGCGGAGCCTGGCCTAGTGCGCCACCGTTTGAGCCGGATTGAAGTTGCTGCGTGAGTGAGTCTTACGACTGCAGCGGATGTATATTTCGTGAATACCGTATCCATCCGCTCTTCGCAAACGGACTTTTGCCACTGCTCCTCGGAGGCAGGTTAACCTACGCTGGATTCGGGAGGTTGCCGATTATGGCATTCGTCATTGCTGAGCCCTGCATCGGAACCAAAGACACTGCTTGTGTAGATGCCTGCCCCGTGGATTGCATTCATCCGAGGAAGGACGAACCAACATTTGGGACGGAACCGCAACTCTACATCGATCCGGTGGAATGTATTGACTGTGGCGCCTGCGTACCGGCATGCCCCGTGTCCGCGATCTATGCTGCCGATGACTTGCCCGAGAAATGGAAGCACTTTGCGGAAATCAATGCCACGCACTACGGGCGCTAACCGTCCAATATCGAAGGGCCATCCAGCCAGAACCCAATCGATGGGAACGACGGCGAGCGCCGATGAAGTCGTCGAGTTTCGAGTTGCGTGCGGTTCAGCGCCGTGCTGATTCCCTCCATCCCGGAGATAGAGCATCTGTTACGTTTAGTAGTCTGATTGTTCCATAGCATACGTCCTCCCGTCGCATTACGCTTGACCTGTCAATTGAAAAGGGAGAGGCTCGATGGAACTAGCAAATCACCAATTCCTGAACAACTCGTCGCAAGGCGTGGCCGTGCCAACGCAACCGATCCAGATTTCTTTAGACGATGAAACCGAAGCTCTGCGCAACAATCCGGAATGGTTGAGCGGCATCGCACGTAAAAACCTGATTCACCACCCCAATTTCCAAATGACTCTGCGCAGGATGAAGCCCAACACGCGTATTCCAGACCATTACAATCCTGGGCGTATCTGCGTGCAGATCCTATTCGGTCATATTCGGATGCATGCTGACGGTAAGACATTCGATCTCCGCCGCAGTCAATGTCTGGTGCTTGATTGCGCCGTCGTACACGACGTAGAAGCGATCGAGGAGAGTGCTTTTCTGCTTACGGTCGCACGAAGCGAAGCGGGCACAAACTAAGGCGGCATCACTCGACGGCCCATATGCAGAAGCCTTTTCCTCGGCGAAGGAGTTCCTCTGCAATATCCTGACTGAACAACTCGTGGAGCCACGATACAGATTGCCGGCCAACCACCACCGTGTGGCAGTGGCACTCAGTTGCCATCCTGAGCAGCCTGTCGGCCGTCTCTTCTGCTTCGCCTGGTTCGCAGAACAACATTTGGACTGCTGAGCCAGCGATTCCTGAGTTCGTCAATAGCCTCCCAGCTTGATCGAGGCTCTTCTGTGCTCGCTTCTTGGCGGCTGCGATCCATCGATCCTGTTCTTCTCTCATGGCAATATCCAACCGCCGCTCCTGCACCGCGTTACTGGAACCGCCATGTTCCTGAAGTGCCGGCGGAAATGGAGGAAGGACATGTACAAGACAAATATGAAATTGCCTGCGCCCTCCGGCAAATTGAGCCACGTACCCGACGGCACGAAGCGCAATTTCCGAGTCGTCAAGGACGAGAAGAATCCGCGAATCTTTTGTGCTACTAGTCGCCTTCGCTTCTGCATTCATTGGAAACTCCCAACCTGAAGTACTAGACAGATGGATCCTGAAGAAAACCAACCCGCTCATAGACGGCTGCAAGAGTTCGTATTGCGGTCGCCTGGGCCTGATACGAACCCTCCAGAAGTATTCGTTCAACATACCTTCGCTCATGGTTCAGCTGCTCATACCGCTCACGAAAAGGCCGCAAATACTCAACCAGATTGTCGGCAAGGGCGGCTTTGAAATTCGCATAAGTCTTTCCGGAAAATGTGCTTTCGATGTGTTCGGGACTCACACCGTTCACAAGCGCGTAGATCGCGATCAAATTGCTGATCCCCGGTTTGTCCGCAGATGATCGAACTTCGCGCCCCGAGTCGGTTGTCGCAGAGGAAATCTTTGAACGGATTGCATCCGGAGAATCAATCAGGCGAATCAACCCTCCTGGGGACTTCGCGGACTTCGACATCTTCTTCCGTGGATCACGGAGGTCCATAATGCGAGCCCCTTGAGCGGCAATCAGTGGTTCCGGCACATGAAATGTCCCCGGATGTCGGGCATTGAAGCGCTGTGCGAGAGTGCGCGTTAATTCAAGATGCTGCCGTTGATCGTCACCAATCGGTACGCGGTCAGCCTGGTAGAGCAGTATGTCGGCAGCCTGCAGTACCGGATAGGCGAACAACCCCGCGGTAGCAGCAGATTCACCTCCACCAACCGTCTTATCTTTGAACTGGGCCATCCGCCGCAGTTCTCCCATTGACGTAAAGCAGTTCAGGACCCACGCAAGTTCCGTGTGTTGTGGAACCCGCGATTGGATAAGGAAGACGGATCGCGCAGGGTCGATTCCGATCGCCAACAGAAGTGCAGCTGTGTTCACGATCCGTTCGCGCAACTTCGCTGGGTCTTGCGGGGTGGTTATCGCGTGCAGATCGGCCACCATAAAGAAACACTCTGCCTTCGACTGCAGCGCGACCCAATGCCTCAAAGCCCCGAGGTAATTGCCGACGTGGAGTTCGCCGGTCGGCTGAATTCCCGAGACAATGCGCGTCACGTAATATCGCTTTCTGGCCGAGCGGCAGCCTCGATGTGGTCGGCGATCGACCGAAGTGAAGTCAGTGGCCGCACCGGGGTGACGGCCCCTAGCTCCTCACGGACAATGCTGAAATCATGCGGCCACGCAATCGTGATCAGAAGTGCGCTTTCGTCGACTGCTTCAACCTCGTGTTCCAGGTTAGGATCGAGCGAAAGCGAGTGGCCGGCAGGTACTTCGGTGATCTCGCCCGAGATGCGAGCCCGGATATGTCCGCCAAGGACCTGGATGAGAACGGTTCCGCGCGCATGATGTTTGTGCAGGCGCGCGTCGGCTCTCATCGTCGTAAGAATCACACGAAGATCACCATGCTTCACTAGCGTACGGGAATTACGTCCCTCGGACCACGCACCCTCGTGCCGGAGCTGTTCGGCCATCCTCATCAGATCGAGATCCAGTGCAGGCCCGCTTGTCGCCCGGGGAAGGCGTATGCCCTCGCGGCAACAGTTATGGTTACTGCCCTGGCTTGATTTGTGGTTGGTGTGGTGACATTGCTGACCGTCCCCATTTCAACTTACTCCTTCCTCTCGGATAGCATGTTGTCGTCGTTCGCACGGGCGAGCATTGTCACACCGCAAACTATGGGGGCTCGGTACACAGTTGTTGAACTCACTTACGCCATATCGACTTGTTTGGGTGGTGCAACGTTATCCATACAGCGATGGATTGCACCGCTGAACCTCTCCACGGCATGCCGTGCTTCGGCCCCCTTCATTGAGTCGATTAGATTCAGCGAATCTGCCAGCGAGTTTTTGTCCTCTTCCGACAATACCTTCTCGGCCATCGGCAGGAGGAGGTACTCTTCTTTCCAGATGTGATCCGGGAAGAACTCTGCCAGCGCCTGGAGGGTACTGGCCAGAGTTTCACGGACTGCTCCACCGCTTTCAACGTATGCGTTCACAGCCGATGTGAGTTGGTCGACAAGCGTTTGACGTTTTTGGTTCTCGTAATTGATCACAACGATTGGGCATGCCGCAGTGGGGACGCCCTTGTCGTGCAACACGGAGAGGAGCGCCTCCTCTGCCTGACGGTGATACCGATTACCATATTTCCGGAAGAAATCAACGATGCTCTCGAGAACGTCGATTGGAACCTTCGTTCCGCCACGCAATACCTCGGCACATACGCCGCAGGCACTCGCCACCTCTTCAATCACGCGGTGCTCATGTTCCAGGGTTTCAGTCGCTTTCATATGTTGCTCCTTCTCGAATGATTGCCTGATACATATTTCTGCTCCGATGGCGCAGGCAGAACAATGGACGATCCGTACTATTCAAGCAGCCGGAAATACCGGTAAGCCGCGACTGGAGACGGTTGGAAGGATACGTCGTTCGCACGGCAGCAGCTTTCGAATGCCACGCGGCAACCGCTGCGCATGATCCTTATACCGAAAGAAAAGACTCAGAAGCTAACGGGCTGCCGTGCGGTTGAGCTCGCCGATGCAGTAGCGTGAGAGCACAACCTGCAGTCCGGAGCCGCAGTATTGCTGCGCCTCGAGACCGAGGCGGATTTGCTTAAGCCGGAGTTCCAATCTCTTATCATTCACGAGGAGGACGTCAGCATCACGGGTTCTTGGAGGGGAGTGCTACTCTTCTCCTGGCCGGATAATGTGACGATCTGCTCGTGTGTGAGCCCACATTTATTGCAGATGTCCGCCGCGGCCCAAGGATTGTCGTTGCCATTCTCGGCCAGTGCGGCAATGAACCTGCGTGGCTCGCCGAGGTCGCTCCAGCCAACCTCACCGCAACTTGCGACAAGAAGCCTTTCCGTGCTCAGGGCGAGCACCTGGCGGGAAAAGTCGGAGGGTGCAAATTGATTTAGTTCGTCATAGATGGCCTGCATTTCCCGCTCCTCAGATTCCATCGTTCTATTCGGAAGCGCCGCCTCGAATATTTCGAAGAGACCGGGTGCGGTGTGCCGGATCATTTCGAGAAACCCAGCCGCGCTGCCAATCATCACGAACGTGTTCCAAAGGCAACCTTGCGCCAATAGCGCCCTCGCTGTTTCCAGAGGAGGCTTCTCCCAGAAGCGACGTACCGGGGCAAACTCGCGGCCAAATCCAGCCAGGGTAACGGACCCAGGCTCAATCCATCCATACTCCGTTTCCGGGCGTTCGGCGCCAGCGCCAAGCAGAATTACCGAATCAGGTTTTTTCTCGGCGAGGACGAAGCTGCGTTCGATGGTGGACATGAAAGCAGCCTCGTTTCCAAAGTAGTGATCGGAGGGGAAAAAAGCGACCAGGGCGCTTTCGTCTGCGCGGAAGAGATGCAACAGGCTCCAGAGGATCGCGGGGAGAGTTCCCTGATTATGCGGCTGAACAATTTTCTGGAACCCGGGAATGCATTCCAGCGCTTCCTTGTAGAATCGCTCATGCTTCTTCGTCAGGACGAAGAGGACGTGATCAGGATCGATCGTCCTGGCAATTCTCTTGCGCGTTTGGGCCAGCAGCGTCTTTCCCCCGAGCAATGGGCAGAACTGCTTTGGCCGATTGTCCCCGCATGCCAGGCGCGTGAGAGGTTGCAAGCGTGTTCCATCGCCGCCCGCGAGAATGACGCCCCAGCGTTGCCGCGTACTGCTGGATTGCACTTTGTTTTGTACCTCTCTGCTGCTATCTGGCTGAATCATCGTTTCTCCTCAGGTGTGAATTTCCTTTGCGCATGCCTATGCCCGCAATAGAGTTGCCGTCCTCTCGATGTTCTCGAGCTTCAGCCTGGATAATTGCATCACCATTCTTCCGACAGATCTATTCTCGAATACGGTCTGGGTCGCAATAAATGGATCAAGCATCCCGGTAAGCAGTACATGTGTCATGGACATCTTCGAAGCAAGCAAAGCTAAAATCGGATAAGTTAGAGGCTCGCGTCAGCTACATCTGGCGCCAGCGAGCCATTAGGTAAACGCATATGGGAATCACAACGGCCGAGCGCATCCAGCCTGTACCGGATACAGGGCGCAACATCATGGAGGATTTTCGCCGATGGGGATATCTTCAAGCGAAGCTCGATCCCTTAGACCAGTACCTGCAACCCCAGATACTTCCGGAGCTTGAGGTTACGGGCCCGCTTGCCGATAAGGCCCGGCACCTTTATTGCGGAACCATTGGAATCGAATTCACACATATCGCCGATGGCGCAAAGCGCCGGTGGATTGAAGAGCGGTTCGAGCGTGAAGAGCCGACGCCGAACCAGAGGCACATTCTCGATCTCCTGGTTCGCGCAGATATCTTCGAGCAAGTTCTTCAAGCTCGGTATCCCGGCACAAAGAGATTCTCGCTGGAGGGCGTTTCAGCGCTCATTCCGTTCCTCGACACTCTGCTACACTGTGCGGCCGAGCGCGGCATGACCCAGGCCGTTTTGGCCATGAGCCATCGCGGACGCCTGAATGTGATGGCAAACATCATCGGCATTGCGCCTGCCGCGATCTTTTCCAAGTTCGAGGATATCGATCCGCGCAGCGTGCTCGGCAGCGGAGACGTGAAATACCATCTTGGTGCAACCGGCCATTGGAAGGATCTCGGCGTCAATAGAACGGTCGATCTGCACCTGGTGTCGAATCCCAGCCACCTTGAGGCAGTCGATCCGGTTGCCATGGGCCGCACCCGCGCTAAACAGGTCCGATTTGGCAGCCAAGGCGAGGACCACGTGCTAGCTGTATTGATCCACGGCGACGCCGCCCTCGCCGGACAGGGGATTTGCGCCGAGGCGCTCAATCTTGCGTCGGTCGATGGATTCTCGATAGGAGGCAGCATCCATGTTATCGTGAACAATCTGATCGGCTTTACTGCCGGGCCCGACGAATCGAACTCGTCGCTCTTTGCTTCCGATGTAGCAAAGCGTCTTTCTATTCCCGTGCTGCATGTGAATGCCGAGGATCCCGACGCAGTTGTCCGAGCAGCGAAGTTTGCCGCCGACTACCGCTACACCTTTCATAGCGACGTGCTCGTGGACCTGATTGGGTATCGGCGCTACGGTCACAGTGAAATTGACGATCCCACAATCACGCAGCCTATACGCTACGCGCGCATCAAGGATCATCCTCAGCTGTATAGAATCTATGCGGGGCAAATTGGAGTTGATCCCTCCACGCTAGTGGACGAATTTCAATCTGCGATGGCCACTGAGCAAGCTGTCGCCAGCCGGTTGAAAAAGCCATCTCCGCTTGCCACTTTGCCCGCATACTGGGGCTCTTATCACGGAGGCTGTTACAAAATTGAGGACGAGTCAGACACCGGCATTCCTCCCGAGCGTCTGCGCGAGATCAGCGAAGGATTAACCGCCTATCCTGATGACTTTCACATTCACCCCAAGATTAAGAAGCTCCTCGAACAAAGGGCAGAGATGGGACGCGGAAAGCGGGCGATCGACTATGCGATGGCTGAGGCTCTTGCATTCGGATCGCTCCTTCTCGATGGAACGCCCGTGCGGTTGAGCGGCCAGGACAGCCGGCGTGGTACGTTCAGTCAGCGCCACAGTGTGCTCGTCGATACCGAGACCGAAAAACCCTACATTCCATTGGCCAATCTGGCGCCGGATCAAGCGCGATTTGAAGTCTACAACTCGATCCTCTCGGAAGCCGCAGTGCTCGGATTTGAATATGGGTTCAGCCGCGATTATCCGGAGACGCTCGTTCTGTGGGAAGCGCAGTTCGGGGACTTCGCAAACGGCGCGCAGGTGATCATCGATCAGTTCATCGCGGCCGGTGAGGAGAAGTGGGATCTGCTCAGCGGGCTGGTGCTACTGCTGCCCCATGGTTACGAGGGACAGGGGCCGGAGCACTCGAGCGCTCGCATCGAGCGCTATCTGCAACTGGCCGCGCGCGATAACATTCAGATCTGCCAGCCTTCCACAGCGGCTCAGTATTTTCATCTCCTGCGCCGGCAGGCACTACGCTCCTGGCGCAAGCCTCTGATTGTCTTCACTCCGAAGAGCATGCTGCGGCACCCCGATGCGGCATCACGTTTAGAAGACTTCGCGCTACCGAGATTTCAGAAGGTCTTGTTGGAAACAGAGGTCAAGAATCCGAAGCGCCTGCTCTTCTGCACCGGCAAAATCGGACACGAACTGCGGGTGGAACGTACCCGTCGTAAGGATTCGAAAACTGGGATTCTGTTCATAGAGCAACTCTACCCATGGCCGGCTGCCGAAATCGCAGCGGTACTGGACCGTTATCCCAAGGCGCATGAAGTCGTGTGGGTACAGGAGGAGCCGGCCAATATGGGGGCGCTTTCGTTCGTCGTGCCGCGCCTGAGGCGGCTAGCTCGCGGACGCCAGGTGCACTCTGTGAAACGATCGGCTGCTGCCAGCCCCGCCACCGGTTCCGCTAAGGCGCACGCACTCGAACAAAAGACATTGCTGGCCGCGAGCTTCGGCGGTGAGTTCAAAGCGTCAGACCAGAAGCTTCAATAATTTAAGCCCAATTGCAGATGGGTCGCCTCTGCCATCCGCTGCGTCGCCCGGGGTGGATCGAACACCACCTGCACACGGACCTGGCGCACGGTTGGAAGGCTGGAGCGTTTCCGCTCAACGTCTGGCTTAAGCACCTGGCTCATTCCGCACCCTGGCACCGACATGGTCATGGCGATCTGGATCTCGCGGACGCCGTCGCTCTCTGTATTCTCGCAGGAATATACGATTCTCTTCTTCATTCCCTCTATTCAGTTGGTGTGGCTTTGTGCTGTGCTGCAGGATAAGTGATGCGATCTCCAGCCACGCATGCCCATGGCGTAAGCGTGTGTGGACGCGTCCTGTTGTCGCCTGTAATCTCGTCCACCTGAAGTCCGCGAACAACGAGCGCATCCGCGATCAAGGAGCGATGACAGCGCCAGGGCACGGCCTCCGCACACATGATTGCCGTCCGCCGGCCGCGTGCCAGACGGATCAATTCCCCGAGGGCAGCGTCAAACTCCGGGGTTTGCATATAGTCGGCATAGCCGCGGAAACTGGCGTTTCGCCAAGCGGTATTGATCGAGTCGCGCCATGCATGTCTCAAACCGCCAAGGGGAGGCATATGGACGTATTCGATACCGGCCAGGTTAAGAGACACAGCCAATTGATCTTGGTTGAACTGCGGGTTGTGTCGCGAGCGAGGGATGGTTCTTACGTCGACCAGCCGCCGGATGCCCTGAGCCTGGAGAAGTGCGATAAAGTCGTCCACGGGCCGCGTAGAGTGGCCAACCGTCCAAACCGTGACGCAGCGGCTCCTTCCTTTTGACTTATCGTCACTTGGGCCCCGGCTCGCTTTCATTCCGTCCTCGCGGGAACGACTTGATGCAACACTTCGCCGCCCTGAATTACGGGGCTGCTGGGCGGCGGCTTCTCTGCTTCTGACCACGCGCCTTCTGTTCAGTTTCATTCCTCGATCCTTCGGCATAGTCGTTGCTTTCCCCAACCCTTCGTTGAACGGGATTGTAGGTTCCGGGAACGGTCCGAAAGCCGATTGCCAGCCGGTTCTATCCGTTGATTGCAATAATTGCGGGGGGTGAGATCGACCAATTCTTTCTCGCCGAAGTGGAGGTGAGCCTGTTCGAAGACGGACGCCAACACATGTCCTTCGCCAACCTTCGTCACCGCTTCGGTCCAGGCAAGTGCCGCACGCCCACGCTCGGTAAAGAATGGCGCCTCATCCCACGCGACCAGCGCGTACCCACTATGCATTATCAGAACTTTCGTCGCAGACCGCAGGATGACTTCTGTCTCTCCCGCTGGTACAAATCGCCTATTGTTAGGCAGCAACTTGTGGGAGAGCATGGTTATTGGGCGTGGGTAGATCAATCCAGGGCCGAAGGAGAAGAGGCGTGACACCTACCGTACAACACGAGTTTCTGGCGCGGCTAGGGGATCGCCAGGAGATCGCCGAAGGCACAATTGCCTGCCGGCTCGAGAAGCCTCCCGACTTCGTCTTTAAGCCAGGCCAGTTCATCGAAGTCGCTCTTCTGAATCCACCTGAAACGGATGCCGAGGGCAATTCGCGCGCATTTTCGATTGCGAGTGCACCGCGGGAAGACTTTCTACTGGTGGCCACCAGGTTGCGCGATTCCGCTTTCAAGAGGGTGCTGTCCCACACTTCACAAGGGACCCAAATCAAAATCGACGGTCCCTTTGGCGATCTGCGGCTTCATAATGACAGTTCCCGCGCAGCGGTGATGCTGTGCGGCGGAATCGGCGTTACGCCTTTCCGGAGCATCATACTGAATGCGACCCAGAACAAACTACCTCATCATCTCTTTCTCTTCTATTCAAACCGCAGGCCTGAGGATGCGCCATTTCTTGAGGAGTTGCAGGCACTCGAAAAGCAGAACCCTAACTTCAAGCTGATCGCCTGCATGACGGGAATGGAGAAGTCTCGACAGCCGTGGGATGGAGAGCGGGAGAAGATCGGCCGCGAGATTCTCGAGAAGCATTTGGGTGGACTCCCATCGGCGATTTACTACGTCACCGGGCCTCCTGGCTTCGTTGCTGGGATGCGTGCGATGCTCGCAGATTCCGGAATCGATGACGACAATGTTCGCACGGAGGAGTTCGGCGGTTATTGAATTGAACGACATGTAAATCTTCCGGCTGCTTGCGACGGTTCCCTGCAAGCCGCACGACATAGTGGATGCGTTGCATGCAGTTTGAACGATCTTGTTCTCCAGGATGCTGGAGATGCTTTTGCACGTTTTATTCAATTGACCGGAAGAGCCAATCTTCGACACGAGACCTTTCCCCATGGATCACGCGACACGGGTTTACGAAAACATATTTGAAATGATGCCGAGCGAGGAGAACCCCACGCCCCTTGTGCGGATAAACCGGCTGAATCCTTACCCCGAGTTCCCACTCTATGCAAAGCTCGAGTGGATGAACCCCTTCGGCTCGGTGAAGGACCGTGCCGCGTGGGCATTGCTGCGCGATCTGGAGCAACGCGGCGAGTTGGGTAATGGACGCGGTCTGGTCGAACCGACTTCGGGCAACACCGGTATCAGCCTTGCGGCGCTGGCACGGGCGCGGGGGCATCGAATGCTGGCCATCGTGCCGAACAAGGTTCCGCACGAAAAGAAAGTACTTCTGAAGATCGTCGGCGCGGAATTGGATATCGTTTCCGATGAATTGTGCCCCGCACCCGGTCTCGGCGACGGGTCGATCAACCTCGCCAAGACATACGCAAAAGCGCAGAGCCACAAGTACGTGATGCCGAACCAATATGAAAATGAGAAGAATGTCGAGGCCCATGTGAAAACGACGGGCCCGGAAATCTGGAAGCAGACCGAAGGCCGCATCACGCATCTGTTCACCTCCCTGGGAACCTGCGGCACGGTGACGGGGATCGGCAGATTTCTGCGCAGTAAAAACTCGAAAATCAGGATTATTGCCGTCCAGCCGACGGAAGGTCACGACGTGCCCGGGCTGCGCAATGTTTCGCAACTCAAGGTTTCCAAGCTCTTCGATCCTTCGCTGATCGACGATATTCTCGAAATCGATTTCAATCTCGCCTATACCCGCGCATTGGAACTATGCCAGAACGAAGGATTATTGGCTGGCCCAAGTTCGGGGCTGATTTTGGAAGGCGCCCTGCAAATCGTGGCCCGCGACCAGCGCGGATACGGAGTGATGATCTTTCCAGACAACATTTTCAAATACACCTCCAACATGACGAAACACATCCCCGCGCTCGAACCACAGGAGACAAAGGCGACAATATGACGACAAATCATTACTCAAATCCCGAAATCCTGGTCGAAACCGACTGGGTCAAGCAGAACCTCGGCAAGCCGGGTATTCGGCTCGTCGAGGTTGATGTGGACACCAAGTCCTACGATGCGGGCCACATTCCCGGCGCCGTGGGCTTCAATTGGCAGAGCCAGCTTCAGGATCAGGTTCGCCGGGACATTGTCAGCAAGCAAGAGTTCGAGCGGCTGATGAGCGAAGCGGGTATTTCCCCAAGCGATACGGTAATTCTGTATGGAGACAACAACAATTGGTTTGCCGCATACGGCTTTTGGTTGTTCAAGCTATATGGACACAAAGACGTGCGCCTGATGAACGGCGGCCGGGTGAAGTGGCTGAACGAGGCGGATAAGGAACTGACGCCCGACAAGCCGAAGATCACGCCTACGAAGTACCAGGCAGGCGAGGCCGATCTGAGCCTGCGGGCTTTATTGCCCGAGGTGATGAAGGCGCAATCGGACAACCAACACAACCTGGTGGACGTGCGCGGCCCCGACGAATACACCGGCAAGGTCATCGCACCCCCAGGTATGACGGAGACGGCCCAACGTGGCGGCCACATTCCGGGCGCAAAAAGCATTCCGTGGAGCACAGCCATTAACCAGGACGGGACGTTCAAATCCGCCGACGACCTGCGCAAGATCTATTTCTCGAATGGCGGCGTTGATCCCGGCAAGGACACCATCGCTTATTGCCGCATTGGCGAGCGCTCAAGCCACACCTGGGTCGTACTCAAATATCTTCTCGGCCTGCCCAACGTAAAAAACTATGACGGCAGTTGGACAGAGTACGGCAGCATCGTCGGTGCGCCGATTGAAAAGTGAAAGTAGTCTGGTATGCAAAAGGTGAGAAGTCACACACTTGAGCCAAATAGAGGCAAAGCTCGAAACAAGCACGTCGATTGCTGAATCCAGACCGGAGGGAGGAACCGAGGAATGCTAGAAACAAGAACAAAGACGAAGATTCTCGTAGACGGCGGCGATCCCGCGGAGACGAGCAAGATAAAGGGGCTACTTGGTTTCGTGGATGGTCAAACGACCAATCCATCGCTCATTGCGAAGAATCCAAAGATCCGAAAGCTTATCGCCTCTGGCCACCGACTGAGCAGGCAGGAGGAGAACGAGGAGTACAAGAACATCGTTCGGCAAATCTCCCCCCTTGTCGGCGACGCTGGCGTGTCGATTGAAGTGTTCGCCGATCTCGACACCAAGGCGGAACAGATGCTCGCCCAGGGTAAGGACATGTTCTCCTGGATACCCAACGCGTATATAAAGTACCCGTGCACGCACGAGGGTCTGCGCGCGGCGCAGATGTCGGTGCGCGACAGCATCCGCGTCAACATAACCTTGTGCTTCTCGCAGGACCAGGCTGCCGCCGTCTACGGCGCGACGAAAGACACGGCAGCACCGGTCTATGTCTCCCCCTTCGTGGGAAGACTCGACGACCGCGGCGATAACGGGATGGATCTGATCAAAAACATTCGGAAGATGTATGACTCGGGTGACGGACACGTCCATATCCTCGCTGCGAGTATCCGGAACCTCGATCATCTGTTGGCTTCGTTTGCATTTGGAGCCGATCTTGTTACCGTGCCGGCGAAGATTCTTGAGGACTGGGCGGCAAAGGGGTTTCCTCTTCCTGAACAAGACTTCACCTACAACGGCAAA
>Ga0070660_100001966_pt1 | contig 14175 bp, 13 predicted proteins | sample KBSC33metaG_FD_64670 | JGI IMG/M metagenome (GOLD analysis project Ga0070660, IMG submission 64670) | Corn rhizosphere microbial communities from Kellogg Biological Station, Michigan, USA - KBS C3-3 metaG | ecosystem: Host-associated > Plants > Roots > Rhizosphere > Soil ... | reverse complement strand
TTCGTTCGAACGACGCGCTGCCGATCCTTCGCCGCTTTCAAAATCTGCAGATCGGGCGCGGCAGGCGTCAGGTCGTTTTCCCGCACGCGCGTGCGCTCGCCGGTGAGAAGCGGCGCGAGCAGCGGAACATCAGTGTGCTCGGCCGCGGCTGTGACGAGCTCGCGTGCGCCAATCGCGTCGATCGTCTCGAACGGGCCGAGCGCCCAGCCGTAGCCCCAACGCATGGCACGGTCGACGTCATCGATCGACACGGCGACTTCCGGCGCCACGCGCGCCGCGTAGAGGAGCGCCGGCGCCACCGTCTCCCGCAGGAAATCTCCGGCTCGGTCGTGAGCCGCGAACAGCATTCTGATCCGCGCGCCGACGCTCTCGATCCCGCGCGCCGCTTCGAGCGACGCCAGCCTCGCCGATTGCCTCGGCCGGTACGACATCGTCTGCGGATCCAGCGTGAGGATCTCGACGCCAGCCGACGTGCGCGTCTTCTTGTAAAACCCCTGCCCGGCCTTTTCTCCCACCCAGCCGCGCTCGAGCATGGCGGCGACGAGCGCGGGCACCTGGATCGACGAGTTGCGCGCCACCTGAGCGAGTACGTCCAATCCGGCGATGTCCATCGTGCGGAACGTCGCGCTCTTGGGCCGCCCAAGCGCCGGTCCGGTGATGGCGTCGATCTCCTCGATTGAGTAGCGGCCTGATTCGAGAGCGCGCAGCGCGAGCATGGCGCCGAAGATGCCGATGCGATTGGCGATGAAATTCGGCGCGTCCTTCGCCTTCACCACCCCTTTGCCGAGGACGCGATCGGCGAAGCAGGCCACGCGATCGACGACGGCGGGATCGGTTTCGGCGGTTGGAATCAGCTCGAGCAGGTGCAGGTAGCGAGGCGGGTTGAAGAAATGCGTGCCGAGCCAGTGCCGGCGAAAGTCTTCGCTGCGGCTTTCGGCGAGCGCCGCGATCGGAATCCCAGACGTGTTCGACGATGCGATCGTGCCCGGGCGGCGGGTCTGGTCGACGCGCGCGAGGATCTCGCGTTTGATCGCGGGCTCTTCCACGACCGCCTCGAGGATCCAGTCGACGGCGGCGAGTTGTGGAAAGCCAGCGTCGAAGCTCGCGGTGGTGATCAGCCCGGCGCTTTCCGGTGTGAAAAACGGATCCGGCTTCAGCGTCCGCGCACGCGCCAGGCCGTCGCGCGCCGCATCGGCGGAGAGATCGAGCAGCAGCGCCCGTACCCCGGCATTGGCGAAGTGCGCCGCGATTTGCGCGCCCATCGTGCCGGCGCCGAGCACGGCGACCGCGTGAATCGACCGGGGCATCAGGACATCGTACTACGGGCGCCGAACGGTGCTGGGCGCGGCGAGTGCTGGGTGCCGCGGGTGCTCGGGCCGATCGTTCCCGATGGTGCTACACAGTTCGTTCGCAAGCTGCCAACACAGCCCCCAGCACCATAACGGCTACCTCCACCGCGTAAGTATCGATTCCCGATCGAACAGTGCGACGCTGACCATCGTCAGCAAAATCCACGCGACGACCAGCGCGCCGCCGGCCAGCGCCAGCATCGCCACCGAGAGCCACAGCGCGCCGGTGAACTGCGCCACCAGCACCACAGTCAGTGGAATGATGATCAGGACGCCGAACTGCTGCGCCGTCCGCGCGTCGTTCACGCGCGAGGAGACGACGAGCGCGATTTGCAGCGAGACGAGCGCCGCGGCGGGACCGATGAACCCGAGCAGAAGCCACGTGCGGAGCGTCAACATCGCTCGCGTGACGCCCGGCTCCGCGAGCGCGACGAGTCCCGCGAAATACAGGAGCACGCCGGCCGCCGAAACCGCCAGCGTCGGCGCGAGCGCACCGAGCACCTTCGCCACCAGCAGCTCCGTCGTCGTGACTGGAGTGGCGAGCAGCGGCTCCAGCGTGCGCGCCTGCTTCTCCCCGACGATCGCATGCGCGGCGAACGACATCGCGCCGGTGATCGGAATCAGCAGGAAGAGCATGAGGCACTGCTGAAACAGAAAATATTGAACACGCGCGTCCGGCGATAAGTCGAGCTGCGCGGTGGCCGCGACGCTCACGCGCACGAAATCACGATCGTCGCCGAGGCGCTGACCCGTCATCGCCGGGACCGCCACCGCCACGATGAAGGGCAGCACGAGGGCGATCAGCGCGATGAGCGCGACAGGCAAGAGGGCGGCGCGATTGCGGACGACCTCGAGCAGCTCCTTTCGGAACAGCGCGCGCAGACGTCCGCGCTTCATCGCGCGGCTCCGGCAGCGCGATCGCCGATCAGCTGCAGATAGGCATCCTCGAGGGCGGGCACTTCCGCGTAGGCCTCGATCACGTCCGCGCCCGCCAAGACGAGCGCTCGCACGAGCGGCGGCGTGTCGCGCTCGGGTTGGGACAACGAGAGCGTCAGCGCGCCGGAGTCGGCCGTGGCGTGTGGATCGAAGCGGCACGCGATCGAGAGCCACGGCGAGGCGTCCCCCGCGACGCGCACGATGAGGCGGCCCGTACGCAATCGCTGGCGCAGCGCGCCCGGACGATCGACCGCGAGCAGGCGTCCGTGCAGCACGGCGACGCGATCGGCCAGGCGCTCCGCTTCGTCGAGATTGTGCGTCGAGACCAGGATGGCGCAGCCTGCCGATCGCCGCTCTTCGAGGAGATGTCGAACGCTTCTCGCGATCTCGGGATCGAGTCCTGAGGTCGGCTCGTCGAGCAGCAGGATGTCCGGATCGTGAAGGAGCGCCCGAGCCAGCGCCACTTTCTGCCGCATGCCTTTGGACAGCTCGGCGGTCCGTGTCGTCGCGCGATCGCCGAGCGCGAACCTTTCGAGCGCGTGAGCGACAACCCGCTCCGGATGCGGCAGCGCGTAGATATCGGCGTAGACGCGGAGGTTTTCGGTGACGGTCAGGCGGTCCCACAAGCCCGGCGATTCGGTGAGGAAACCGATGCGCGCGCGCAGCGCCGTGCCGGTGCCGCGCGTCAGCGTCACGCCGTCGATCGACACGCGGCCGCTCGTCGGCGCGATCAAACCGGCCAGCATTCTCATCGTCGTCGTTTTGCCGGCGCCATTTGGCCCGAGCAGTGCCACGATCTCCGAGCGCGCGACCTCGAGCGTCACGTCCTCGACGACGGCGCGCCGGCCGAAGACGCGCGTCAGCGCGGCGGCGGCGATCAACGCCCCGTTCCTCCCAGCGCGCCTGCCGTTCCTGGCGCTCCCGCCCGTCCAGCCTTTCCCGCCTCGACGTCGAACTCATAAAGGCCGGGCGTCACCAGCAGCCGTCCGCTCCTGTTGAAGAACATGCTCGCCGGCGCGAGAGTGCCGGCGCCGCGCAGCTGCAGCGCGCGAATCTTGTCGCCCTCGCCGTCGAAAACGTAAACGTATGGGATGACGAACGCGACCCACAGGCGGCCGGCCGAGTCGACCGCTGCTGACCGGACGGTCGGTCGAACGAGCGGCAGCTCGCCCTCCGACGTCTTCCGGCGCGGCCACACCGTCGGCAACGCGTTGATCACGTCGTCGATTTCACGCCCCTGGATGCGGCGCTCGAAGACTAGCGCGCCGTTACGGTCGTACTTCTGCAGCACCGGCTCGCCCGTTTGAAAAACAAAGAAGAATCCGCCGGTCGGATCGACGAGCGGGATGCCGCTGTTGAGCGCGAGGTGCAGCTCGCGGTCGTCCTCGTGGCCGGTGTGCCGCAGCGCGCCGAAGGTCCGCGAGACGCCGCCCTGCAGGGTGTACTCGGTGATGAGCGCGCCGGTTTCGGGCTGCGACATCAGAATCGACGTGCCGGTGTACTGGAGCGTGCCGACGCCGCTGAGCACGACGTTCTCGAACACGACGCGCGTCTTCGCGCGGCCGGGGAGCATGAAGCCGCCGGTTCGAAAGCCGGCCGCCGAAAAAATCTGGATGCGCTCCTGGTTATTGGGTGCGTCGGCGACGGCGAACGTGCCGCCGGGCTCGAGCGAGAAGGCGGTCGGATCGATGATGCGGCCCGGCTCCGCGCCGATGTGGACGATCTCCCACGTGCTAGTTTGCCGCTCGTCGATGCCGAACACCACGTGCGATCGGCGGTCGAACACGAAGTACTGACCCGATGCGGCTTGCTGAAATCCGGTGGGATCCCGGAAGCGGCCCGTGAGGTGCGGCGGCACGGCGGCGATCGAGCGGACGATGTCCGGGCGAATCGCGGTCAGCGAAGCCGAGAGGAGCGTCGTCGTGGCGAGGAGGCTGAGGGCGAGTCGCACGGCAGACCATTGTAGAGGCCGCCCCTACGCTCTTAGTACTCCGCGGTTTCGCGGATGGCCTTCAGCACGTCGGCTGCCTGGGGAAGGATCGTTTCCTCGAGATCCGGGCAGTACGCGACCGGCGCATCGAGCGCGCCGACACGGCGGATGGGCGCGTCCAGATGCGGAAACAGCTCAGCGGCGATCCGCGCCGCGATCTCGGCGCCGAACCCGCACGTCACCTGATCCTCGTGCGCGATGACGACGCGGTTCGTGCGCGTGACGTGCGCGGCGATGGCGTCCCAGTCGTACGGCACGATCGTGCGCAGATCGAGCACCGCGGCGCTGATGCCGTCCTTCTCCGCCTGCTGCGCCGCCAGCAGCGACCGCTGCACGAGCGCGCCCCACGTGATGACGAGGACGTCGCTGCCGTCGCGGCGGAGGTGGCCCTTGCCGAACGGGATCATGAACTCTTTGCCGGGATACTCGCCCTTGTTGTAGGTCTGGCGGTACAGATGCTTGTGCTCGAGGAACATCACGGGATCGTCGCAGCGGATGGCGGTGCGAAGCAGACCGGCGGCATCGATCGCGTTGGAGGGAAACGCGATGCGGATGCCGGGGCAGTGGGCGAAGATGCTCTCGCCCGACTGGCTGTGATACGGGCCGCCGCCGCGCAGGTAGCCGCCGATCGGCACGCGGACGACCATCGGGCAGCTGAAATTGTTGCCCGAGCGGTAGCGCATCATCGACATCTCGTCGCGCAGCTGCATCATCGCCGGCCAGATGTAGTCGAAGAACTGGATTTCGACGACCGGCTTGAGTCCCCGCGTCGCCATGCCGACCGCGCGGCCGATGATGTTCGCTTCGGCGAGCGGCGCATTGAAGACGCGGTCGTCGCCGAACTGGCGCTGGAGTCCGTACGTCAGCTTGAAGACGCCGCCCTTGCCCGAGACCACCGCGAGCGCGTCCTTCTTCGTCGCATCCGCCACGTCCTCGCCGAAGACAATGATGCGCGGCTCGCGCGTCATCTCTTCCTTCAGCGTGCGATTGATCGCGGCCACCATCGTGTCGGGCTTGCCTTCCGGCTGCGGCGGCGTGTCGAATGCCGCGGACGCCGGGTCGATGTCCGGGGAGTAGACCCACAACGCGGCGGTGCTCTTCGCCGGCTTCGGCGCACGCAGCGCTTCCAGCGCCGCTTCGTTCACCTCGCGCTCCACGTCGGCTAATGTCGCGGCGAGCTCTTCGTCTGTCGCCAGTCCGTTCGTGCGCAGGAATTCCTTGAAGCGCGCGATCGGATCGCGGCGCGCTTCCGCCTCGCGCTCGGCGGGCGTCTTGTACAGCTTCTCGTCGTCGGAGAGCGAGTGCGAGTACGGACGAACGACGCGCGCGTGCACGAACGCGGGACCTTTGCGCGCGCGGACGTACGCCACCGCCTCGCGCATCGCGCGCAGGCTGCCGAAGAAATCGGTGCCGTCGACCGAGTCGACGTGCATGCCGGGAAAGCTGCGCACCAGCCGCGAGATGTCGCCGCCGGGCGTCTGCACTTCGACGGGAACCGAGATCGCGTAGCCGTTGTCCTCGACGAGAAACAGGACCGGCAGATGCTTGACGCACGCCGTGCTGACCGACTCCCAGAACTCGCCTTCGCTCGTCGCGCCGTCGCCGAGCGAGACGTACACCACCTCGTCGCTCTTGAAGCGCGCCTCGCGATCCGGAATCTCGGCGACGCGGCTGTAGATGACGCCGGCCTCCGCCGCGCCGACCGCCTGCAGCACCTGCGTGCCGGTCGGACTCGACTGCGAGACGATGTTCAGCCCTTTGTGGCCCCAGTGCGAGGGCATCTGGCGTCCGCCGGAATTCGGATCGTCCTTCGCGCCGACGCCGCACAACAGCATCTCCAGCGGCGTCATGCCGAGCTGCAGGCACAGCGCGCGATCGCGATAGTACGGATAAAACCAATCGTAGGAAGGCTTGAGCGTCAAGCCAGCCGCGACGAGGACCGCCTCGTGGCCGGCGCCGCTGATCTGAAAGAAGATCTGACTCTGATTCTTGAGTTGTATCTCTTTGTCGTCGATCTTTCGCGACAAGAGCATGCACCGGTGCACCGCGAGCAGCGCGGCGCGGTCCAGCCCCTCGAAGGACGCCGAGGCGCTCGCGACATCGGTGCGGTCGTTGAGGACAGTCCCTTTCATTTCGAGCAAATTATATCACCCGAGCCGAATGGTATATGCTCCGGAATCATGAGCACCCAGACCGTCCGTCTCCATCGCTGGGACGAGATTGCCCTCGAAAAAGTCACCGAAATGCTCTCGCGGAAAGTCGTGACGGGCGACCGCGAGATGCTCGCACAGATCTATCTGAAACGCGGCTGCCTCGTGCCGATGCACTCGCACGAGAGCGAGCAGATGACGTACATCCTGCAGGGCGCGCTCAAGTTTCTCATCGGCGGCGAAGAGATCACGGTTCGAGAAGGTGAGCTGCTGCACATCCCTTCGTGGGTCGAACACCAGGCGGAGGCGCTCGAGGACACGTTCGAGCTCGACGTGTTCAGCCCGATCCGACACGACTGGCTGAATCACACCGACGATTACTTCCACCGCTGAATCGCAGGCATTTATGCTTGGACTCGTGCTGCTCGTCCTCATCGGCGTCATCGTGGTCTGGGCCGTCGCGAGCTACAACCGGCTGGTCGGACTGCGCAATCAGGTCGCCAACGGCTGGCGCCAGATCGACGTGCAGCTGAAGCGGCGCCACGATCTGATTCCGAATCTCGTGAACGCCGTTCGTGGGTCGATGGATTTCGAACGGGATACGCTGACGGCGGTGATGGAGGCGCGCGCGAAGGCGCTGACCGCGACCGGGCCCGCCGACGCCGCGCAGAAAGAAGGCGCGCTGACGCAGTCGCTCGGGCGGCTGCTCGCGGTCGCCGAGAATTATCCGGCGCTGAAGTCGAACGACAACGTCAAGATGCTCCAGGAGGAGCTCTCGGGCACCGAGAACAAGGTGGGCTTCGCGCGGCAGTTCTACAACGACATCGCCACGCAGTTCAACACCGCGCAGCAGGTGTTTCCCACCAATCTGGCCGCCGGCATGCTCGGCTTCAAACCGGCGGAGCTGTTCGAGATCACGGAGGCGGCAGACCGCGCGGTGCCGACGGTGGATCTCTCCCGGCACTGATTAACCACGAAGGGCACGAAGGACACGAAGGTAGTAGGTATTTCCTTCGTGTCCTTCGTGTCTTCGTGGTGAAACGCCATGAATCTCTACGATCAACAGCGATCGAATCGGCGCAAGACCTGGCTGATCATGATCGCGTTCGTGGCATTTCTTCTGCTGCTCGGCGCCGGATTCGACACGTTCTACATCGGCGCGGGCGGAGGTGTCGTGCCGGTGGGATCGCTCGCGGCGCTGGCGCTCGGGTCGGTGTCGGCCGTTGTCAGCTACTTCAGCGGCGACCGCGCGGTGCTGCTCTCGAGCCACGCGCAACCGATCGCGGAAGCCGCGGCGCAGGCGAGCGACGATGAGAAGCTGAAGCTTCGGCAGCTCGACAACGTCGTCGACGAGATGGCGATTGCCGCCGGCTTGCCCCGTCCGCCGGTCTACATCGTTCCCGATCCCGATCCCAACGCGTTCGCGACCGGGCGCGGCCCGGGCCATGCGTCGATTGCCGTCACGCGCGGTCTGCTCGAGACGCTCGACCGCGAGCAGTTGCAGGGCGTCATCGCGCACGAGATGAGCCACATCCGAAATTACGACGTGCGGATGATGACCGTCGTCGCGGCGCTGGTCGGCGCCGTTGCGCTGCTGTCGGACTGGGCGCGCCGCGGGATGTGGTGGGGCGGAGGACGCCGGCGCGATCGCGACGATCGCGGAGGGGGCGCCGCAGGCATCATCTTCTTCATCGTCTGGCTCGCCGCGATCGTGATCGCGCCGCTCCTCGCGCAGGTGTTGGCGATGATGGTGTCGCGCCGGCGCGAATATCTAGCCGACGCTTCTGGCGCCGAGCTCACGCGCAACCCGCTCGGACTGGCAAGCGCGCTCGAGACGATCGACGCGGCCGTCGAGCCGACGCGCGCGATCAACAGCGGCACGGCGCACCTGTGCATCGCCGATCCGCTGGGACGCGAGGCGCACATCGGCGGCGGCGGATGGTCGGGTCTGTTCGCATCGCATCCGCCGATGGCCGATCGCATCGCCGCGCTGCGGGCGATGGCGTATCAAGGCAGCCGCTGAAAGTCGGCCCTGCCTTCCTCGAATTCATCGTACGATCGCCGGCGTTCGACACGTGCGTCGCTGGCGTGTGCAACCAAGGAGTGAAGCTGACATGGCGCTCGACAGGCAAGGAACGGGTTTGGCGGTCATCCGCATCTGCATCGGACTCTTCTTCATCTTCGAAGGCCTGGGGAAGCTGCGGTGGTTCACGAACGCGTCGATCCTGGCGAGCCAGCTCGCCGGCTGGCACCAGGGGTTACCGTCCACGTCGCTGAGCGCGAGATATCTGCAGGGGTTCGCGATGCCGGGCGTCGCCTTCTTCGCGCGGCTCGTGCCGCTGGGGGAGCTGTGCTCAGGCGTCGCGCTGCTGGTCGGATTCTGGACGCCGCTGTTTGCGCTGCTCGCGTTCTGTCTGGCGCTGAACTTTCAGTTCGCGAGCGGCGCGCTCTTCAGGTACAGCTTCCTGACGAGTGGATACGGACTGCCGGTGCTGGGCGCGACGTTGGGCCTGGCGATCGGAGGGGTGAGGCTGCGGTGGAGCGTACGCTGAATTCTTCAGTGAACTCGGCGGTCCCAATCGTCCGCACGGCCGCCTGAATACACGTCGAACTTCCGGCGGACGCGGTTGATCTTCCACTTGAGATATCGGTACTTGATCTCCGAGAGCGGATGAATGCGCGCGCTCTTGAGGAACAGGTATGCGACGACCAAGCCGCCCAGATGCGTCGCGTTCGCGACGCCGCCCGCCTCGCCGAGCGAGGAGAAGAACGCGATCGCGCCCATGATCGCCACGAAGATCTTCGCGGGGATCGGGAACAGGAAGTACATGTAGATCGGCCGATCCGGAAAGTACATCGCGTACGCCAGGAGCAGGCCGTAAATCGCGCCCGACGCGCCGATCACGATCGAGTGCTGGAGCTGCTGCGCGAATCCGAAAGGCAGCAGCGAGATGGCCACGGTCAACGCCCCGGCGCCGATGCCGGTGACGAGATAAAACTTCAGGAAGTACCGCGTGCCCCACATCCGCTCCAGCTCAGCGCCGAACATCCAAAGCGCGAGCATGTTGAACGCGATGTGGAAAACGCCTCCGTGCAGAAACATGTACGTGGCGATCTGCCAGATCCACGCGTCGTGCAGGACGAAGGTCGGCACCAGACCGAGCCGCGGAATCAATGAGTCCGCAAACGTGGTGATCGCGAACATCAGCACGTTCGCCGCAATGAGGGCTTTCAGCGCCGTCGAGACCGGCCCCGGACCGAATGAGAACGACGAGGCGTAGGGTGAGACAGAACGACGCATGAAAGGTCCGGATCGTACCACAGCCATCGGCCGCGCTCGCCGAGCTGTTACCTCTGAAGTCGAGCAACTTCCGTACCCGTCAGTGCTTCGCGGGACGGTCGGCGCGTTCGAAAAAACCCACTCGAAATCGGAGCAATCGTGCTGAAGCCGCACGGGCGAAACCGTCGCGGATCCATGCGCGGTGCGCTCGCGTTCGGAAACGATGCGAAAAAAAGGCCCTCGTGTAAGGAGGGCCAAAGGAGGATGGATGAGAGGCTGGTTGTTTGCCGTCTCAAAAGCTTAGACGGCCCGCGCCGCAAAAAAGTTTAGGAGGTCAATTTGCGGCGGACCAGCTCGTTCACCGCTTTGCCATCCACATGCTGACCGGCCAGCTTCTCCATCACGGCTTTCATGACGCGGCCCATATCCTTCGGAGAAGCCGCCCCCGTTTCCGCGATTGCTTCCGTCACCGCTCGCTCGACCGCGGCGGGATCGACCGCCGGCGGCAGGTACGACTCGAGCACGGCTATTTCCGCCGTCTCTTTCGCGGCCAGATCGCTGCGGCCGCCTTTCGTGAATTGCTCGACGGAATCCTTCCGCTGCTTCACGAGCGAGCTGACCACCTGCTGCGCCTCATCGTCGCGCAGCGCGCGGCCTTTTTCGACTTCACGGTTCATGAAGGCGGCTTTCAGCATCCGCAGCGCGCTCAAGCGCGCAGGCTCGCGCTTGCGCATCGCGTCCGTGATGGCGTTGTTGACGTCGTCGGCGATCGGCATGAAAGGGTACTTAGTGGGGCCGGTCCTTGGGGACCCGCCTGGATGCCGGGTCGGACACGACCCGGCCTACACTGCACGTGGCAAGGGTACCTGATCAGCGGTCGCCGGGGCCACCGCCGCCAGGACGACGAACCGGCGCACCCGGTTGTCCGGGTGCTGGAGCCGGCGCCGGCGCAATCATGCCGGGGGCCGCGACTGTACCTGGCGGCATCGTCGGCGTGTTGGGGGCGGCTTGTTCATCGCCGCCGGGCTCGGTCTGTTGCGCGGGATACTGGCCGGGCGCCGTCATCGGCTGCTGCTGTTGTTGCTGCGGGTTGACGACCCGCGGCTGCGGGAACGGCGTGAACACCGGACCGCGCTGATTCGGCGCGGGCATGACCACGTTCGGCGCCGGTCTGTCGTCGTCGCTGTCTTCGTCTGGCGTCGGCGCCGGCGGCGCCGCATTCATCGTTGGCGCAGCCGCGGTCACAGCCGCTTTGGGCGGCGCGATGGTCGGCATGATCACAATCCGATCGAAACGTGACGCGTTGGCCACCATCGTCGGACGCGGCGCTGCCAGGTACCCGCTGAGCGAGCGCAGCAACAGATCGAGCGCCTGATCCTCGGGCATGTTGTCGAGCTCGAGGGAGACCGGACCGCCGGGAATCCGATCGACGTTGACGATGTTCGTTTGTCCGATCCGTGCCCACTCCGTCAAAATCTGGCGGAGCGTCGCGTCCTTCGCGACCAATGACACGCGACCGTTGCCGATGGACAGCCGCACTTCTGCGTACGCAGCCGGAGCCGCCGCGACGCAGGTGAAGCCGGCGAGCGCGAGTGCGGTGAAGAATTTCATAGAAAAATCAGTATACGCCGCTGATCGCATCGATCCAAGCGGGACTGCGGCACGTGGCTCGGCTATTTTTTCCGGAAATATTCGATGACGTGCTCGAGGATGTCATTGAGCGAATGGCGCGGCTTGTAACCGATGAGCCCTTCGACCTTCGCGAGCGCGGGAACGCGCCTCGGCATGTCCTCGAACCCCGACTCGTACGCTTCCTCGTACGGAATGTAGCGAATCGCCGACTGTGATCCGCACAGCTCTTTCACGCGCTCGGCGAGCTGCGTGATCGTGACTTCTTCAATGTTGCCGATGTTCACGACCTGCCCGATCGCCTTCGGCTCGTTCACCAGTTTCAGCAGCGCGCCGACGACATCGGCGACGTGCGTGAAGGCGCGTCGCTGCGTGCCGTCGCCGAATACGGTGATCGGCTCGCCGGCCAGCGCCTGGCGAACGAAGTTCGGGATCACCATCCCGTACTGACCCGTCTGCCTCGGTCCGACCGTATTGAAGAAGCGCACGATGATCACCGGAAGCTTGCGCTCTTTCCAGTACGCGAGCGCCAGGAATTCATCGATGGCCTTGCTGCAGGCGTAGGCCCAGCGATGCTTCGGCGTCGGGCCGAGCACGAGATCGGAATCCTCGCGGAACGGTACGTCCTCGCTCTTGCCGTAGACCTCCGACGTCGAGGCAATCACGACCAGCTTCTTCTTCTTGTTCGCGTGCTTCAGCACCACTTCGGTGCCGTGCACGTTGGTCTCGATCGTGTACACCGGCTGTTCGACGATCAGCTTCACGCCGACTGCGGCGGCGAAATGGAACACGACGTCGCTGCGGTCGATCAGCTCGGCGAGCAGCGGCTCGTTGTCCACGGTGTCGATGAAGTACTCGAAGCCGGGGCGCCCTTTCAGATGCGCGATGTTGTCGATCGAGCCGGTCGACAGGTTGTCGAGGATCTGCACCTGATCTCCGCGATCGAGGAGCGCTTCGGAAAGGTGAGACCCGATGAAGCCGGCGCCGCCGGTGATCAACACTCGCACGCGTTACTGTCCTTTCGTCAACGTGCCGCGGATTGCGGCTCGAAGGCGGCGACGATGGCCGCAATCTCGGTGATGTCCTCGTCCCGCATGCCTGGATGCAGCGGCAGCGAGACGACCTCCTCGCACGCGCGCGCCGCCGCGGGACACGCGTCCGGACGGGCGGACGCGAGCGCCGGCTGGCTCGGAATCGCGACGGGGTAGTGGACGAGCGTTTCTACGCCGCGGGCCGCGAGGTATGACCGGAACGCGTCCCGTTCGCCGCTTCTGACGACGAAGAGATGGTACACGTGCCCGGCGTCGCGTTCGGCGACGGCCGACACCGGCGCGTCCGAGAGCCGCTGACGGTACTGCGCCGCGAGCGCGCGGCGTCGCTCGGTCCAGCCGCGCAGGAACGTCAGGCGCGCGCGCAGAATCGCCGCCTGGATCTCGTCCAGCCGTGAATTGACTCCGGGCTCCGCGTGGTGATAGCGGCTCGTCTGTCCGCCGTTGCGCAGCCGCTTGATCCGCTCGGCGATCGCGCGATCGCCGGTGACGATGGCTCCGCCGTCGCCGAGCGCGCCGAGATTCTTCGTTGGATAGAAGCTGAATGCCCCGGCGACGCCGATCGAGCCGACCGGCCGCCCGTCCGACGTCGCGAGATGCGCCTGGCAGCAGTCTTCGACGATCGGCAGCCGGTGGCGCGCGGCAAGCCGCTCGATGGCTCGCATGTCCGCGGGCTGGCCGTACAGATGCACCGGCAGGATCGCGCGCGTGCGCGGACCGATCTTCGCTTCGATACGCGCCGGATCGATCGTGAGCGTCGCCGCATCGACGTCGGCGAACACCGGCCGCGCGCCGACCATCGTCACTGCCAGCGCCGAATACGCCGCCGACACCGGCGTGGTGATCACTTCGTCGCCCGGCCCGACATCCAATGCACGCAGGATGAGGCTGATCGCGTCCGTGCCCGTGCCGACGCCGATGGCGTACGGGGCGCCCATCGCGGTCGCGAACTCCGACTCGAAGGCCTCGACTTCGGGCCCGAGCACGAACCAGCCGCTGGCGACGACTCGATCGATCGCCGCCTGCACACTGGCGGCATCGTCGCGCGGGACGAGCGACATGAAGGGAAAACGCACGGGCGTCATGCGCGCTGCGGCGCGGCCGCGCCTCGGATGTACTCGCCGAGATGAGCACGATAGAACGCGATGGTTGTCCTCAGGCCATCGGCAAGCGGCACGGACGGTGCCCAGCCGGTGGTCCGTTTGAACTTCGTGGAGTCGGCGTAGAAGCTCCCGATGTCGATCGATTTCTTGTCGGCGGGCCATTCCACGTATTCGACGCGTCCGGCGCCCGCAATCTCGACGAGGAGCGCTGCGAGATCGCGATGGCTGATGGGCTGATCGCCGCCGACGTTGAAGGCGCTGCCGTTGCAGGCATCGCTCGCGCCCGCGCGCAGGAACGCGTCGGCCGCATCGTCCACATGCACGAAGTCGCGGAGCTGCGATCCGTCGCCGTATATGGGCATCGTGCGGTCCTCGATCGCGAGCCGGATGAACCAGCCGATGAATCCCTGGCGATTGTGGTGAATCAGTTGGCGCGGCCCGTACACGTTGGTCAGCCGCAGCGAGCAGGCCCGCACGCTGAAGACGTTGTTGTACACGAGGTGGTAATACTCGCCGGCGGCCTTGTTGATCCCGTTCACGTCGGTGGGCCGCACGAGTTGTGTTTCGTCGACCGGCAGCGAGTCAGGGCGCCCGTAGACCTGCCGTGTGCCCGCGTACACCACCTTGACCGCGGGATTGTTGTAACGGCACGCTTCGAGAATCGTCAGCTGGCTTCGGCAGTTGATCTC
>Ga0070660_100001960_pt1 | contig 14194 bp, 9 predicted proteins | sample KBSC33metaG_FD_64670 | JGI IMG/M metagenome (GOLD analysis project Ga0070660, IMG submission 64670) | Corn rhizosphere microbial communities from Kellogg Biological Station, Michigan, USA - KBS C3-3 metaG | ecosystem: Host-associated > Plants > Roots > Rhizosphere > Soil ... | reverse complement strand
GATCGAGCGTCTTCGGCTCGTGCCAGGCGTAGACCGGGCTTCGGAGCACGGTCACCCCGATGCTGCCCTCCGCCACGTCGTGCCCGTACTTCGCGTCGTTCGCGACGGCGAGCCCACCGGCGGAAACCCAGCTCTGCGCCGGGCTCTCGTCGCCCGACGCGGGGCGCACGACGTGGCCGTACGGGATCTCGTAGGTCGCGTCGGCGCCTCCGGTCGGGTAGCGCAGCTTCAGGAGCTTCAGCTGCTCGCGCCAGTCGACGGTCACCCGCACGTCGACGTGCCGTGCACCCGCGGACAGCACGTACTCCTCGACCAGCGTCGACGAGCCGTACCGGCTCTCGACGCGCACGATTCGCCGCACGGGGCCGTCCTCGATCGTCCGCACGGACGTGCACTCGAGCTCGCCGATCGCGTCGTCGTAGGTGCGGACGCGGTGGCCCCAGGCGTCGGAGAGGTCGCGGACGACCACGGCGTGCGGGCCGTCGACGACGACGTTCGCGCCGTCGAGGGCGAGCGTCGCGAGCCGGCCCGTCGCGGGATCGATCGCGAGCTCGACCGGAAACGCCGCCGGCGACGAGGCGTGGCTCCCGGACGCCGCCCGCAACCGGTACAGCCGGTAGCCGAGCGGCGGCAGCTCGGCGCGGAAGACGACCCGACCGCGGGCCCCGTTCACGGTCGCGAACGATCTCGTCGGCTGCACGGGCACGTCGTGCCCCTCGTCGTCGACGAGCGCGGCCGTCGCGTTCGGGAAGCCCGCGAACTCGAGCTCGGCGCCGACGTGCACCGGCCACGGGTGCGGGTTGAAGACGACGACCGGGTACGTGCTTTCCTCGAACGGGACGTCGATGCTTCGCGCGAGCGCCTGGAGGGCGCGGTTCGACGCCAGCTCCGCCACGGTCGCGGCGAAGCCGAGCTGGTCGCGGGCGTCGTCGTAGGCGGGCTTGATCGACGTCCCGGCCAGCGTGTCGTGGAACTGGTTGAAGAGCAGGAGCTTCCACGCATCGCGGAGCTGCTCGTCCGGATAGGGCTGAGCTGCGATCTCCTCCGCGACCGCGCACCATTTCTCGGCGCGCTGCAGGAGGTTCTCGACGCGACGGTTCCACTGCTTGATCCCCGAGTGCGCGGAGTAGCACCCGGGGCTGTGGTGCAGCAGCTCGCCGTGCACCACCGGCAGCTCCCGCCCGTTTACGCGGTCGAAGAACGCGCGCGCCGAGCTCAGCTCGAGCCGCGGCAGCGTGCCCGTGCCGTTCAGCCGCTCGATGCTGTCGAGGTTGGCCCGCGTCGGGCCGCCGCCGTGGTTGCCGACGCCGTAGAAGACCATCAGCTCGGGCTCGTCGGCGGGAAGCTGCGCGAGCGACTTGTCGACCTGATGGCCGAGATCGCCGGGTGGGCTCCCGTACTCGTGCGGGATCCGGTAGGCGAGCACGCGCGAGCCGTCAGGCGACTCCCACTGGAAGACGGGCCCGGGGAGCGGGCGCTCGTGCGGGCCGGGCCGCAGGAAGACGTACGAGTCCATCCCGCTCTTGCGCAGGAGCTGGGGCAGCGTCGCGTTGTGGCCGAACGAGTCGAAGTTCGCGCCGGTCGTGGCGGTGATGCCGAACTTCTCCTGGAGGTAGCGCTGGCCGTACAACGCGTGGCGCACGAACGACTCGCCGGACGGGATGTTGCAGTCGGGCTCGAGCCACCAGCCGCCGACGACCTGCCAGCGTCCCTCCGCGACGCGCGCGCGGATGCGCTCGAAGAGCTCCGGATCGTGCTCCTCGATCCACGCGAAGAAGAGCACCTGGTTCGACGTGAAGACGAAGTCCGGGTACTCGTCCATGCGGTCGAGCGCGGAGGTGAACGTGGCCCGCACCTCCTGGTAGCCCTCGGGCCAGCGCCAGAGCCAGACCGGATCGATGTGCGCGTTGCCGATCATGTGCAGGACCCGCTCCGTCATCCGGCGGCCTCGTCTCCGGCCGCCCCATCTCCGGAAGCCCCATCTCCGGAAGCCCCGTCCCCGGAAGCCCAGGCGTCGACCTGGTCGACGATCAGGTGCAGGAGCAGCACGTGCATCTCCTGGACGCGGGCCGTGTCGGTCGACGGGACGACGAGGGCATGGTCGGCATGATCGCGCGCCGGGCCGCCCTGGCCGCCGCCGAGGAGAACGGTGACGGCGCCGCGCCGGCGCGCAGCGGCGAGACCGCGGATCACGTTCTGCGAGCGGCCGCTCGTCGAGAAGCCGACGACCATGTCGCCCGCACGGACGAGGGCCTCGACCTGTCGGGAGAACACCTCGTCGAAGCCGAAGTCGTTCCCGATGCACGTGAGGGCCGCGGCATCGGCGCTGAGCGACGTCGCCGCGAGCGGTCTCCGCTCGCGGCGGTAGCGCGCGATCAGCTCCTCGGCCAGGTGCTGCGCGTCGCACGAGCTGCCGCCGTTGCCGAACGCGAAGAGCCGCCCGTCCCCCTCGTAGACGCCGATCAACGCGCGGGCCACGGCGTCGACGTCGGGGCCCAGCGTGCGGACGTGCTCGACGAGGCCGAGATGCTCGGCGAGCGGATCAGCCATGCGCGAGCATGACACCCGAGGCCAGACGGTCGTACACGATGGTCGCGGCGCCCACGATCCCGACATGATCGCCGAGCGCCGACCGCACGACACCGACGGGCTCGCCCGCAGGCCGGACGGCGTCCGAGCGCACGGCGTCCCGCACGGGGCCGATCAGCTGCTCGCCCGCCCGCGTGACGCCGCCGCCGAGCACGACGAGCTCGGGCTCGAAGAGGTTCACGATCGAGGTCAGTCCGCAGGCGAGAGCCGAGACCGTCTCGTCCCAGACCGCCGCCGCCAGCGCATCCCCGTCGCGTGCCGCCGCCGCGACGTCGGCGGCCGTCGGGCGCTCCAGCGCGCGGAGGATCGAGGGCGCGCCGGACGCCGCGAGGGCCTCGACGGCCCGCTCCGCGATCGACGTTCCCGACGCGTACGCCTCGAGGCACCCGCGGCGGCCACAGCCGCGGCAGACGCGGCCGTTGCAGTCGACCGTGACGTGCCCGAGCTCGCCGCCGTTGCCCATCGCGCCCCGGTAGAGCCTCCCGTCGGCGACGACCCCGCCGCCGACCCCGGTCGACACCGTCAGGTAGACCATGTGCCGGGTCCCGGCGCCGGCGCCGAAGCGGTGCTCGCCCGCCGCCGCGGCGGTCGCGTCGTTCTCGAGCGCCGCCGGGACGTCGAACGCCGCCCGGGCCAGCTCGACCACGGGCACGTCGCGCCAGCCCGGCAGGTGGAGCGGGGAAAGGAGGACGCCGCGCTCGGAGTCGAGCGGGCCGCCGCAGCCGATCCCGACGGCACCGATACCGGTCGAACCCATGCCGGTCGAACCCATGCCGGTTGAACCCATGCCGGTCGAACCCATGCCGGTCGAGCCGATCTCGGCGCCCGCCTCGGCGACCGCCTGCCGGCCGAGCTCGAAAAGCCGCGCAAGCCCGTCGTCCGGGCCCCGCTCCGGCTCGCTCGGAGCGGCCACGAAGGAGTGCACCGTGCCGGCGGCGTCGACGACGCCGGCGGCGAGCTTCGTGCCGCCGATGTCGAGCGCGAGGACGGGCGCGCCCTCGCCGCCCACGGGACGCAGCGTCGCCATCCTCAGCCCTTCCGTCCGCCGGCGGCGATGCCGTCGAGGAAGTACTTCGAGAAGACGGCGAAGATCGCGAGCATCGGGATGACGGCGATCACGGTCGCCGCGACGATCAGCTGCCAGTCACCCTGTCCGCCGCCGCTCGTCCCGAACGAGTCGAGGATCGTCTTCAGGCCGAGCGGCAACGTGAAGAGCGCGGTGTCCCGCAGGTAGATGAGCGGCGTCATCAGGTCGAACCACTTCGCCTGGATCTCGAAGATGAAGGTCACGATCAGCGCCGGCTTCGCGAGCGGCACCGCGATGCGCCAGAACATCGTCCAGTAGTTGTCGCCGTCCATGCGCGCCGCCTCGAAGTAGTCGCGAGGTATGCCGAGGAAGAACTGGCGCTGGAGGAAGACGTAGAAGGCGCTGCCGAAGAGGTTCGGCACCCAGAGCGGGTACTGCCCGCCGTGGTTGATGAGCCCGAGGTGCTTCCAGATCAGGTACGTCGGGATCATCGTCACCTCTTGCGGCAGCATCATCGTCGAGAGGAGAACGCCGAAGAGCAGGTTGCGGCCGGGGAATCGAAAGTACGCGAAGCCGAAGGCGATGAGCGCGCTCGAGAACGTGACGGCGAGCGCGCCGAGCGTGCTGACCCAGACGCTGTTCCAGATCCACGTGAGCATCGGCGCGTCGGGGATGCGGAACACGTCGGCGTAGTTGTGAAACGCCCAGTGCTTCGGGATCACCCGGTTGTCGAACACCTCGGCCTGGGGCTTCAGCGACGCGCTGATCGCCCAGATGAACGGGTACACGAAGAGGATCGAGAAGCCGACGAGGACGACGGCGAAGAGCGCCGCCTTGACCGTGCCGACCGAGCGCCAGCGGCGCGGCGCGCGCGCGACCGGCGGCACCGGCATCGCGGCGGACCCGCCCGACTGGAGCACCTCGAGCTGGCTCACCGCTCGCCCTGGTAGAAGACGAAGCGCTTGCTCACGCGCACCTGGATGAACGTGATCACGAGGATGACGACGAAGAGCAGCCACGCGAGCGACGACGCGTAGCCGAAGTGGAAGAACTCGAACGACTGCCGGAAGAGGTAGACGGCGTAGAAGAGCGCCGCCTCCGTCTCGTTCGTCTTCGTGCCGGCGCCGAAGAACGCGGTGTACGCCTTCGTGAACTCCGTCAGCCCGGCAATCGTGAGGATGATGAACGTGAAGAAGAGGGCCGGACTGATCATCGGCAACGTCACGTCACGGAAGCGCCGCCAGGCCCCCGCGCCGTCCATCGCCGCCGCCTCGTACAGGTGCTGCGGCACGCCGCGCAGTGCGGCGAGGTAGATGACCATGGTGCCGCCGACCGCCCACGAGCTCATCAGGACGAGCCCCGGCTTCACCCAGGTCGGGTCGGTCGTCCAGAACGGGCCGGTGATCCCGACCCAGCCGAGCACCCGGTTGACGATGCCGACCGAGCCGTTGAAGAGCAGCAGGTAGAGGATCGCCACCGCCACGGGCGGCGTCATCTTCGGGAGGTAGAAGATCGTGCGGAAGAACCCCGCCATGCGCCCGACCCGGAGCAGGACGAGCGCGAGCACGAGCGCCGTGACGATCTCGAGCGGCACGCTCATCAGCGTGAAGACGAGCGAGTTCATCATCGCCTTCGAGACCTTCGGGTCGTGGATCAGGTCGTGGTAGTTCTGCGTGCCGACCCAGTTCGTCGCCTGGATGACCGAGTAGTCGGTGAACGAGAGCACGAGGCTCGCGATCATCGGCCCGGCGATGAAGACGGTGAAGCCGATGAACCAGGGCAGGAGGAACCCGTAGGCGACCCAGGTATCGCGCTCCTTGAAGCCGGAGGCCCAGAACCGGGCCCTCGTCAGAGGGCCCGGCTTCTGCGCCGTCGGTGCGATCGAAGCCACGTCCGAGCGGACGGTCGCTTCGTTACTTCGCGGCCTTGTCGATGGCCGTCTGCGCTTCCTTCTGCGCCTGGTCCAGCGCCTGCTTCGGCGTCTGTGAGCCGGCGAGCACGCGGTTCACGGCGTCCATCCACGCCTGCTGGAACTCGGCCCCTGCGGGCGAGGCGGGGATCGTGAAGCCGTACTTGCGCTGGTTCACGAGCAGGGACACCGCATTGTCGAACTGCGGGTTGCCCATCTTCTGGTAGACGTCCTCGTAGACCTTCCGGTCGGCCACGACGTTCGCCGTGTAGATGCCGGTGAACGGGCGGTTCTTCAGCTTCTGCGCGTCGAAGCGCACCTTGGCCGCCTTCACCCACGCCGCGGTGGAGGTCATCGTCTTCATCCACGTGCAGGCGAGATCGGGGTTCTTGGCTCCCTTGGGGATCGCCCACGCGTTGCCGCTGATGTAGTCGATCGCGCCGCCCTTGCGGTTCAGGAACGGCATCGCCGTGATGCTGACGTTCGGCGAGTTCTGCGCCAGGGTGCTGTAGTAGAAGGACTCCATCGGCCAGGCGCCGATCTGATCCTTCGCGACCTGGTTGCCGGCCCCGAAGAAGTCCCACGTGTCGCGGAACGACTTGAAGGGGCCCCAGCCGCCGTGCGCCCGGATGAGCGAGTAGGCGAAGGTCAACGCGGCCACGGCCTTCTTCGTGTTCAGCTGCGCCTTGAGACCGTTCTTCGAGAGGATGTCGGCGCCGTTCGCCTTCACCCAGAGCGGGAAGAACTCGGGCAGCTTCGGGTCGAAGCCGATGCGGGTGACCTTGCCGCCCGACGTCTGGAGCATCTTCCTGTTGGCGAACGCGAGGCGTCCCCAGTTCTTCGTGCTCAGATCGGAGACCTTGAGCCCGGCGTCGGCGACGACGTGGTTGTCGACGATGACGGTGCGCGGGTTCGTGAACTCCGGGATCCCGTAGAGCTTGCCCTTGTACGTGATCTCCTTGAGCGTCGAGGCCTGATACTGCTTGAGGTCGATCTTCTGCCCGGTGACGCACTGCGTCAGCGGCTGGAATGCGCCCTTCGCCGCGTACTCCGCGACCTTGGCGCGGTCGAGGTAGACGACGTCCGGCACGTCACCCGAGGCGAGCGACGCGAGGAACTGCTGGTCGTTGAAGCCACCACGCGGGTTGTCGACGTTGCCGCCGACCGCGGCGGTCGCGAGATCTGCGCGCGTGTTCGCGATCTCGTCGCCGGGGCCGAAGCCGTATACCTCGAGCTGCGTCGCTGTGGCGAACGCGCCACTCGTGGGAGCCGCGCTCGCAAACGACGTTGCGACGACGGCCAGACAGCATGCGGCGACCGCTACGAGCGAGAGCCGCTTCCACCGAACGTGCATTCATACCCTCCAGACTGGAACGTGAGACCCCGTGAACTCCGGTTGTGGGAACGATCCCACACTTTTTGCGCGCGGGTGTCAAGGCGGCTGCCCGCCTAACAAAATCGCCGCCCTGACGTCCCCGCGGTGACGTCACGACCCGTGACGCCGCTGCCGGCTCAGTCCGGCGGAGGCGCCGTCGAGCCCCGGACGATCAGCGAGGGCTGGAGGCACTCGACCCGAGGCGATGCCCCCGGGTCGGCGATCCGCTCGAGCAGGAGCCTGGCCGCGCAACGGCCGAGCTCGACGGTCGGCTGCGAGACGACGGTGATCGCCGGGTCGACCATCTCCATCCAGGGGACGTCGTCGAAGCCGACGAGGGAGAACGTCGACGGCAGGCGGTGGCCGCGCTTGCGGAGCACGCGCCACGCCTGCTCGGCGAGGAGGTTGTTGGCGGCGAAGATCGCGGTCGGCGCCTCGTAGGCGAAGAGCCGCTCGATTCGCTCCTCGGCGTCCGGGGCGTGCACGGGCACCTTCACGACGAGCCGCTCGTCGATCGGCACGCCTGCGTGCGCATGCGCGTTGCGGTAGCCCTCGACCCGGCCCGCGTCGCTCGTCCAGTCGGTGTCGACGACGAGCAGCCCGACGCGACGGTGCCCGAGGCCGAGGAGATGCGCGGTCGCGTCGCGCGCGCCTCGCTCGTTGTCGATCACGACTGCGTCGCACGTCGTGCGGGCGAGCTGCCGGTCGACCTCGACGACGGCGATGCCCTGCGCAGCGAGAAGCGCGGCCGCGTCGCCCGAGACGGGCGTCATGATCACGCCCGGCGCGCGGACGGCGACGAACGTCCGCGCGCCCGCCAGCTCCTCCCCGCGCTCGCTGTTGTCGCCGAGGAGCATCATCTGGTAGCCGGCCTCGCGGAGCGTGGACTCGATGCCCGCGGCCAGGCGCGCATAGAACTGGTTGCCGAGATCGGAGACGACCACCCCGACGACGCGGCTCGTGCGCTGCTTCAGGGTTCGTGCCGAGAGATTCGGCACATAGCCGAGCCGTTCGGCGACCTCGAGCAGCTTCGTCCGCGCGTCCGGCGAGACGTAGCCGCGTCCGCTCAACGCGCGCGACGCGGTCGACGCGGAGGTTCCCGCCTCGCGTGCGAGGTCGGCGAGCGTCGGCTGCCTGCTCCGCGGCCCGGGCTCTGCGCTCACCGGCTCCGCCATTCGGCCCAGGTGCGCGCGAGCAGCGCGTAGTCGTCGTCGTCGAGCGCCTCGCCCGTGAGATCGAGGTGCGTCGCGTAGTACAGGGACGGAACGCCGAGCGCCGGCTTCAGCTCGGCGTACTCGCGCCAGGTCTCCTTGTCGGGGATCGTCCAGTCGTCGGTGTCGATCAGGAGCTCGGGGCACGCCGCGCTGGCGACCCCTGCGCGGTGGACCATCTGCGGCACCACGGCCGGGTAGGGCGTGCCGTCGTCGATGCGGAGCATGTCGTTCAGCCGGATCATGTCCGCGACGTCGACGAAGCCTGGATGAGGCGTCTGCGTGATGACGAGAGCGTCGGTCTTGGCCTCCTTCGCTCCGGCATACACCACCGAGAGGAGCTCGTGCAAGAGCGCGATCCCCCAGTTGTCGCCGTGCAGCTCGAGGGAGGCGCCGCTCGGCGTGCGCGCGGTGAAGTCGACCTTCAGCCCGTCGGCATCGAGGCCGCCGGGCGAGAGGAGTCGTTGCATCGACTCGCGGAGGAGGTCGCGCGTCCGCGGGTTCGTCGGGTCGACGGCGACGGCGCGTCCGTCGGCCGCCCGGATGCAGAGGGCCGGGTCGAGCCCCTCCGGATCCCATGCCTTCCACCACAGGAGCACGCGCTGGCCCTGCCGGTGGCGGTCGGCGATCCACCGTTTCAGGTCGGGCCACTTGCGAAGGTCCGGCTCGTTCGTGCCGTAGGCGTCCTGCCACTTGTCGTCGATGACGATCGTGCCGGGGACGACGCCGTGCTCCGCAAGTGCGGCGAGGAACGAGTCGTAGTTGGCCTGCGTCGCCTCGGCCGGGCCGCCCGTCCCGCGCCGTGAGGCGAGGTGGCACTGCGCGCCCCAGCCGCAGAAGATCGGCTCGCGCCACCAGGGCGCCTCGACCGCCGGGCGCGCCGGCGGCTCGAGATCGTCGCGGTGCCGGCGGATCCCCTCGTACGGATCCGCGACGCCGGGCCGCAGGAAGACCGCGGGCGCGTGCAGCTCCCCGTCGACCCGCGTGTGCCCGTCGTACGAGAGCACGAGGTGGAAGGCACGGTCGCCGCCGCGGTACTCGACCTCGACGAAGCGCAGCTCCTCGACCGGCGCGACGAGGCCGATGCCGAGGTCGTCGAGCGCGAAGAAGAGCGGTGATGGGGTGAAGAACCAGTGCCCGCGGCCGGGCAGCCCGTCGCCGGAGACGCCGATCGCGGCGCTCTCCCCCGCCGAGAGGGCGAGCTTCCCCGGATCGCCCGGGTTCGGGGTGAAGAGCCGGGCGGCCGCCGTCGCGCTCGGCATGAATCCGGTCGAGCCCGGGGCGGCGGCGCGGCCGCCGAGCAGGTGGACGTCGGTCAGGACGCCACGGCCGGCGACGTGCGCGCGCAGCTCGAGATGGTCGTCGGCGCACACGATCGTGAGCCCCGCCCGCTCCCAGGCCGTCGAGGAGCGCGCGACCTCGATCGTGTCGCCGTTCTCGCGGACGTCCAGCTCGATCGTCTCGTCGCGTGCGTCGAGCCGGTCGAAGGCCGAGTGCAGCGAGAGGCGCGCGACCGGCTCGCCGCGAACGGTGGTCAGCGCGAGATACGCGCCGTCGACTGCTGCGCCGTAGGTGCGCGTCGCGATCACGTCACGTCCAGGAGGGCTTCGGCCTGCTGCCCGAACCGCACGCCGTCGACCATGAGCTCGGCGGCGACGCGCGCGCGGCGCGCGGGCTGCTCGCCGACGCGGACGACGAAGCGCAGCAAGGCTTCACCGTGCGCGGGGATGCGTGCGCTGCCCGCCTCCGGCTCGGCGCTCCAGCCGCGCGGCAGGACGAGTGCGACGACGACCGTCGCCTCGCGCGCAAAGGGGTTGCGCGCGGCCACCTCGAGCTCCACCTCCTCGCCCGCCCCGGCCTCGCCGCGGTACGGCTCGATGCGGGCACCGATCCCCGGTTCGCCGAACCCCTCTTCGGGCAGCAGCTCGTCGTGCAGCGCGGCGAGCCGCTCCGCGTCGTCCGAGATCTGTCGGATGTCGGCGTCGTCGATCGTCCTGGGCAGCCAGTGCCCGCTGACGAGCAGGTCAGGGCGCAGCGCCCGCAGGAGCTCGGCGGTCTGCACGAAGTCGCGGCGCCGGAAACGATTGCGGTACTGGTAGTTCAGGATTGCCCGCCCGCCGTCGAACGCATACTGGTCGCCCGTCACGAGGACGCGCCGGCCGTCGACCTCGAAAAAGATCGCGGCGGCGTAGAGCGTGTGACCCGGGAACGCGTACGCGGTCAGCTCGTGCTCGTGCCAGTGCACGGGCTCGCCGAGCGGCAAGACGCTGTCGACGGGGATCGGCTCGGGCCAGAGACACGGCAGGTCGTACCGGTGCGGCTCTTCCAGCACCGGCGCGACGTTCGCGGGCGCCCAGACCTGTGCTCCCTGCACGGCACGCAGGAGACCGAGACCCGCGACGTGGTCGTCGTGATAGTGCGTCGCGATCACGGCGTCGAGCTTCTCGCCCGCAATCGACCACAGGAGCGGGCGCTGCCCCGCCGCCATGTCGTAGCCGAAGTCGAAGCCGAGCGCCGCTCCCGTCTCGGAGCGCAGGAGATACGTCGAGGCAAACGTCGTCCGGTTGCGCAGGAGATGCGGGGTGATCGGCTCGAGCGGCGCCTCGAGCCGGCCCGGCAGGCCCCAGTGGCCGGCGACCCGCAGCGCGACGAGCTCCCCCATGCGGGCGGCCAGCGTCGCGAGCGCTGCGCGGGGCTCCTCGATCGGCTCGCCGTGCGACGGCAGCAGCACGTCGGGCCCGAGCTTCGCGAGCTCGGTGGCGGACAGGATCGTCGACTCCTGGCCCTCGACGCCAGAGTAGGTCCACTGGGTCGCCGCGAGCGACCAGGTTCGCCCGCCGCTGAAGACGAGGTCGCCCGTGAAGGCGAGACGCCGCCCGCCGGCCATGACGATGTAGCTGACCGAGCCGAGCGTGTGTCCCGGCGTCGGCAGCGTGAAGATCTCGAAGTCGCCGTAGCGCGCCGTGCGGTACTCGTCGACCGTGCCCGCGATCGGAACCGAGTCGAGGAGCGAGAAGCGGTCCTCGCTCAGGTCGTAGTCGACGTCGAGGGGGCGCGCCTGCCAGTGACGCTCGATCCCCGCGATCAGGCCGGCCTCGAGCGGCGGCGCCCACACCCGGGCCCCGGCGGCGACGGCCCGGGCGAGCCCCTGCAGCTGGTCGCGGTGGTGGTGTGTCAGGAGGACGTCCGTCACCCGCTCGATCCCGAGCTCGCCGAGCCGGTCCAGCACCTCGCCGCTGCCGAAGTCGACGAGCACGGCTTCCGCCCCCGAGCGGAGGACGTAGACGTTGCAGGTGTCCCGGATGCAGGCGACGCCGGCGGGCAGCTCGAGCACGGCCATCGCGCGAGTCTATGCCTGCCACACCTCGATGTGGCAACGTTTGCATCCCCGGTCGAGGGCGCGATAGATTCCGCTTCGTGGCCGAGATCGTCCTCGACAACGTGCGGAAGGAGTTTGCCGCCGGCGTCGTCGCCGTGAACGACGTCAACATGACGATCGGGGACGGCGAGTTCATGGTCCTCGTCGGCCCCTCCGGCTGCGGGAAGACGACGCTCCTGCGCTCGATCGGCGGGCTCGAGAAGGTGACGGGCGGCCGCATCCTGCTCGGCGACCGCGACGTCACGAGCCTCGCCCCCGCGCAGCGCGACCTCGCGATGGTCTTCCAGAACTACGCGCTCTATCCGCACATGACGGTGCGACAGAATCTCGGCTACGCGCTCCGCGTGCGCAAGACGAAGCGCAAGGAGATCAAGCGGCGCACCGACGAGGTGGCGAAGATGCTGGGCCTCGAGGAGCTCCTCGACCGGCGTCCCGGCGCCCTGTCCGGCGGTCAGCAGCAGCGGGTCGCGATGGGCCGCGCGATCATCCGCGAGCCGGTGGCGTTCCTGATGGACGAGCCGCTCTCGAACCTCGACGCGAAGCTGCGCGTCGGCATGCGCACCTCGCTGCAGCAGCTCCACTCGCGTCTGCGGACGACGACGGTCTACGTCACGCACGACCAGGTGGAGGCGATGACCCTGGGGCAGCGCGTCGCCGTCATGCGCGACGGCTTCCTCCAGCAGGTCGACGTCCCGCAGCGGCTGTACGAGGACCCGGCCAACGTCTTCGTCGCCGCGTTCATCGGCTCGCCGTCGATGAACCTGCTGCCGGCGACGATCGCCGGCGACACCGCGTCGGTCGGCTCGTGGACGATCCCGCTCGACCGCGACCGCCGGCCGGCCGACGTGCGCGACGGGCAGGTCACCGCCGGACTGCGCCCGGAGGCGTTCGAGGACGCAGCCTTCGCCGACGGCTCGCTGCCCTCCCTCGACGTCCGCGTCGAGGTCGTCGAGGAGCTCGGCTCCGACACCTTCGTCTTCTTCAAGCTCGACGTCGACCCGATCGTCGTCGAGGAAGCGGTCAGCGACAACGCCGACGAGGACGCGACGACGCTCACCGCGGGCGACCGAGGGCTCGTCGTCGCCCGCGTCAACTCGCGCACGAAGGCCAAGGTCGGCGAGGAGATCACCCTCGTCGTCGATCCGTCGCGGCTCTATTTCTTCTCGCCCGAGAGCGGCGAGAGCCTGCTGCGCGGCCGGGCGGCCGCAGCGTCGGCTGGTTGATCCGGCACCGCGAGTACACGCGCGAGCGCCTCGCGCACGTCTCCGCCGAGCTTCGCACGGCGGTTCGCCCGGAGACGCGCGCCGTCGACGACCTGCAGGTGAGCCCCGCGGTCGGGCGCATCTCCTGGGACGAGGCGCAGACCCTCGACTTCCGCCCCGCGGAGCTCGGCGAGCGCTTCGGCCCGGCCTGGGCGACGTACTGGTTCCGCGTGCGCGCGACCGTGCCCGAGGCGTGGCGCGGCCGCCGGGTCGAGCTGCTCTGGTCGTCGCTGAGCGAGGCCGCGCTCTGGCGCGACGGCCGGATCGTCCAGGGACTGAACACGGGCGGCGCCGGCGAGCGCCCCGACGCCCTGCTCGCGGACGAGGCCGAGGCCGGCCCCCTCGAGCTCTGGATCGAGCTGGCGTGCAACGGCATGTTCGGCGATCGCGGCGCGCCGGCGGAGCTCAGGCGCTGCGAGCTCGCGCTCGTCGACGAGGAGGCGTGGCGGCTCTACTTCGACTTCGAGACCCTGCGCGCGCTCGAGGCGGCGACGACCGACGAGGCGTGGTCCGGCCGCCTCCGGGATGAGCTCGCCCGCTTCTGCAACGAGCGCGACCCCGCGATCCTCACGTCGCTCTACGGAGCGCGAACCGCCTCGCACGCGCACGAGCTCGCCGCGATCGGCCACGCCCACATCGATACCGCCTGGCTCTGGCCGCTCGCCGAGACGTTCCGCAAGTGCCTGCGCACCTTCTCGAGCCAGGTTCGGTACATGGACGACTACCCCGAATACCGCTTCGCGTGCTCGCAGGCCCAGCAGTACGCGTGGGTGAAGGAGCGGAACCCCGACCTCTGGGAGCGCATCCGCGCCAAGGTGGACGCCGGCCAGTTCGTGCCGGTCGGCGGGAGCTGGGTCGAGCCCGACTGCAACCTGCCGTCGGGCGAGTCGCTCGTGCGCCAGTTCCTGCACGGCCAGCGCTGGTTCGAGGGGGAGCTCGGCCGCAGGCACCGCGAGTTCTGGAGCCCGGACGCGTTCGGGTACGCCGGCCAGCTGCCGCAGATCCTCCGCTCGGTCGGGATCACGCGGTTCCTGACGCAGAAGCTGTCATGGAACCGGTTCACGAAGCCCGAGCACCACACCTTCGTCTGGCAGGGAGACGACGGCAGCGAGGTGCTGGGCCACTTCCCGCCGGCGGACGACTACAACTCGGACGCGACCGTGCCGGAGCTCCTGAAGGCGGAGCGTCGATACCTCGACCACGACCGTTCGCGAACGAGTCTGCTCGTCTTCGGCCACGGCGACGGCGGCGGCGGCCCGACGCGGGACATGCTCGAGACGCTGCGGCGTGCGCGCGACCTGCAGGGGCTGCCGCGCGCGCGGCAGACGACGAGCGAGGAGTTCTTCGACGCGCTCGAGTCGGAGCCGGGCCCCTACCCGGTAGTCGTCGGCGAGCTCTACTTCGAGTACCACCGCGGCGTGTACACGACGCAGGCCGCCGTG